>Ga0137308_101655_pt1 | contig 19706 bp, 17 predicted proteins | sample Inofrocosms_June_FD_97181 | JGI IMG/M metagenome (GOLD analysis project Ga0137308, IMG submission 97181) | Mouse cecal microbial communities from Vienna, Austria - N-Acetylneuraminic and N-Acetylglucosamine D2O microcosms_June | ecosystem: Host-associated > Mammals > Digestive system > Large... | reverse complement strand
TTTTCCGGAGGCAGAGACTTGTTTCCGGCAGACAGCGCTGGATACCGCCGCCAGGCTGGCCATGCAGACTGTGTCGGTAGATGCGGACAAGAATACCCGGAATTATTTGGAGCGTTTTCGGGATGTTGTGCGCTGCCATTTCAGCTGGAGGGCGTTGGCTCTCTGCCCGGATGGAAAAAGCGCTGCAGCTGAGCTGGCTCTCTGGGGCGGAATACCGATTTTTAAGGCGTTGGCCGCCATTTACCGGCTAATAAAGCATATGAAGAAGAAACAGAGTGGAGTAACAGGGGAGAATGGACAAAGCGGCTCACATTAAAAGAAATTTAAAATTTGCCATAGTTGGAGAACTGCTGCTGGCAGCGTTGAAGTTTTTGTCCCGCCGGGCATTTGTCATTTTGTTGGGGCGGGAGTATGTGGGACTTAATGGGCTTTTTGCTGATATCTTATCCGTACTCTCCCTGGCTGAGCTAGGATTCAGCGTATCTATTACCTATAGCTTTTACCATCCGGTGGCGGAGGGGAATACGGAGATGGTAAAGTCTTTGGTTCGGCTGTATCGGCGGGTTTACCAGGTCGTCGGACTGGTAGTTTTTGCGCTTGGATTGTCTCTGACCCCATTTCTAAGTTTCTTTGTCAAAGAAATGCCGAAGAATATTCCTAATATCGCTTTGATTTATATATTGAATCTGGTAAACGCAAGTATTTCCTACTTTTTTGCTTATAAGTCTACGCTGCTGTTTGTGCATCAAAAGAAATATATAGAGACTTCTATTCGCGCGGCCGTGTCGCTGGCGGCCACCGCGGCGCAGATTGCTGTCCTGTTTCTGTCCGGAAATTATTTGTATTATATGTATCTTTCGATTGTCGCCACAGTTGTGCAGAATGTCTCTGTTTCCATGCAAGCAGACCGATGCTATCCTTATCTGCGGGAGAAGGATGTCCGCCCGCTGCCCAGGGAGATTATGGAGGAGATTCATCGCAACGTGCGGGCGATGCTCCTGCACCGCGTAGGAGCTATAGCAGTTTTCAACACGGATAATTTGCTGATTTCAAAATTTGTGGGCGTGGCGGCGGCTGGATTATATTCCAACTACATGATGATACGAGGATTCCTTAACATGATAGTCAATGCGCTGTTTGATGCCATTACGCCTGTTCTGGGAAATTTGACTGCCACGGGGACAGAGGATAGTAAGCGGGAAGCTTTCTGCCGCCTATCTTTTTTTCTGCATGGCTATTCGGATGGATGAGTATTTGTTTGCTTTGCCTTTATGACCCCTTTATCGACTTTTGGCTGGGGAAGGGCTATTTGTTATCAAAACCGGCGGTGCTGTTAATTGTGTTGAATTTTTATGTCAGCAGTATGCGTATACCGGTGAATAATACCAAGGGTGTCCTGGGTCTCTTTTGGGATGACCGCTACAAGTCGATTGTGGAGGCGGTGTTCAATTTGGCGGTCTCTGTACCACTGGCCATGCGCTGGGGCGTGGAGGGGATTATGGCGGGAACGCTGATCAGTACATTTGCGTTTCCATTTTGGTGCGAACCATTGGTTCTGTATAGTCGGGGGCTGCATATGCCGGCAAGAAAATATTTTGCAAATTATTTGATCCATCTGATAATCACTGTCTCTGCCGGAGTGCTGACGTGGATTTTGTGCGGTTTCACAGGCGGCGGCATGGCAGGCCTCATTTGGAAAGCGATAATTTGCGTGGTGGCTCCGAATCTTGTTTTTTGGGTTTCATATCATCACACACGAGAGTTCGCATTTCTTACAAAAAAACTGTTCAAATTATTGTAAAAAATCGCGTAGGGAAAAGAAAATCCCCGGCAGGGAATCGCAGTGTGATTCCTGCCGGGGATTTTTTTGCCTTGCGAGATTCTCTAAGGGGATATTCCTTTAGGGGATGTTTCATGCAGCCTGTTTTTATTGCGCCGCAACACCGTTTTCCGGCGGCGGTTGTTGCTGTTGTTGTGCTTCTGCTGTCTGTTGTGCTGCCAGAGCAGCCGCTTGCTGCTGGGCCAGAATATCGCGCTGGATAATTTCATTGCGCTGCTGTTCCTGGATGGCTTCCCATCCCGGCACGGCGAAAAACTCCGCGTTGTGAGGACAGGAATTCGTCTGGTTTGCGGGCTGCGTTACCGAGGATACGCTGCCGTCAGGATTCGTAATCTGCGTGGTAACGGAGGAGCCGCTTTGTAGCGATACATCTTCAATCGGAGTGAGTTCCAGTACGCCTTCTATTTTAAACGGACAGAGTTCGCACGCCGGCATGCCGTTATACTGGCAGATCGCTCCCTGGTAATGGACATCGCAGCTTTCTGACGGCACAGTGCCATCGGCAAAATATTCCGTCTTAAGAGTGCCCTGCGTATCGCATAAGCCGGGTATCGGCAGTTTGCCTGATTTGGAGCATACGGTAGCCGTTACGATGCCAGGCGGGACGGAAAACGGTTCGTTTGGCAGTTCCGCATGGATCTGCGACATGACGGCGCGCCATAGTTTCTGGGCAAGCTTCCGTTCTTCTCCCTTGGCTAATTTTTCGTTATTATCAAAACCAGTCCAGGTGGTAGCCGTATAGTAAGGGGTAAAACCTGCAAACCATACGTCGTTATAATCGGAAGTAGTACCGGTTTTTCCGGCAATAGCCATACCGCCGAAGTTGACGGATCCGCCGGTTCCCTTTGTTACCACGTCCACCATGGCATCGGTCAGGAGAAAAGCAGTTGTTTCTTTGATGACCTGTTTGGCTTCCGACTGCGTATTATCCAGAATGATATTGCCGTCGTGATCCACGACCGTGTTATACAGCTTTGGTTTGATATAAGTGCCATGGTTGGCAATCGTGGCATAGGATGCGTTCAGTTCTTCGTTTGTGACGCCGTCAGTGATGCCTCCAAGAGCCAGTGACTGCTGGATATCGCTGAATATCTGCCCGTTAATTTCTTTGGATTCGACCAAAGTGGTAAAGCCGAAATTCTGTAAATAATCGAAGCCAAGTCTGGGAGTAATCTGCGTCAATGTTTTTACCGCTACGATGTTCAGCGAGTCCTGAATACCCAGGCGCAAAGAACAAAGTCCCCGGTAAGATTCCCCATACCAGTTTCGAACCGGGGTTCCGCTGGCATAATGGAAAGGCGCGTCGTTCTGCACCGTAGCAAGGGTAAGTCCGGCATTATCCAGAGCGGGAGCATAGGTGGATACTACCTTGAAGGTAGATCCCGGCTGCCTTACCGTATCCGTGGCACGGTTTAGGGTACGGCTGCCCTCTTTTGCACCACGGCCGCCTACCATGGCGACTACCGCTCCGGTGCTGTGGTCTTCCACCACGAGAGAGACCTGCGGCTGGGGCGTCAGGTGGATATTTTCTCCGGCTACCTTATCGCCCGGGCCGAGCATCGCCGCCTTATATGCTTCAATGGCTTCGTTGGCTTCTTCCTTGGAATTATAAATCAGGTTAAAATTGCGGTCCTGTTCTTTATAATAGCTGCGGTACATTTCCGTACTGTGGTTTTCCATTTCGCCGTTTTGCTTTTGGATAGTAAGTTCATAATTCAAATACCATTTTACATTGGCGGGATAATTTTCCTCGTTGCTGAAAACTTCGTCGCAGATTGCCTGGATTTTAGGATCCTGCGTGGAGTAAATTTTCAGGCCGCCCGTATAAAGCAGCGTATAAGCCTGTGTCTCATTATATCCGGCAGCTACCAGATCGTCCAATACGTCGTCGGTCAGGGCATCCACAAAGTATGTATTGATGGAAGTTTCCTCGACCTCTTCATTGGTCGTCTGGATACGGGAATAAACATCGTCTGCCATGGCGATGTCGTATTCCGCCTGGGTAATATACTCCTGATCCAGCATATTTTTGAGTACCTTCGCCCGTCTTTCCGCATTATCTTCCGGATGGGAGATAGGATTATAGCGGGAAGGATTCTGGGTGATGCTGGCGATAACTGCGCATTCGGAAAGGTTGAGTTCGCTGACCGATTTGTTAAAATAACGCTGGGATGCCGCCTGGACGCCCAAGGTATTCTGCCCGAGATTGATAGAGTTCATGTAGTTCAGAAGAATATCGTCTTTGGAAGTCGTTTTCTCCAGCTCCAGTGCCAGATACTGCTCCTGGATCTTACGTTCGATTTTGTCCATGTTCAGACCGCGTTCTTCTTTGGTCCAGTCCGTAAAAACGTTGTTTTTCAACAACTGCTGCGTAATGGTACTCGCTCCTTCCGAAAAATGCCTTGTGGTAAGGCCTTTGACTCCGGCACGAATAATTCCTTTGATGTCGATGCCGTTATGCTCATAAAAACGTTCGTCTTCGATCGCGACGAAAGCGTGGGCCAGATCTTCCGGTATCATGTCCATGGTGACAGGGATACGGTTGGAATTCTCAGCAATCAGTTTGGCCGTCTGGTTGCCGTCGATATCATATACGAAGGTGGAAAAACCGGTAGGCTGTACGTTGATGTTGCCGATTTCCGGCGCGGTTTCAATAATACCCCGAAACAGGCCGAAGCCGGCGCTCGCGACAAGGATACCCGAAGCCACGATGGCGATAAGAGCAACATTAAATAACGTAAGTACAAGTTTTCTTCCCCACTTCGCAGATGTAGAATGGAGTGCCTTTTGTTTTTTATGGACACCCTTTTTTCCGTAGTTCATGAAAGTTCCTCCTTGAAGTGTGCATAAAATTTCAGTATTTTCAAAGATTAAGCACAACTTAACATTTCAATTATAGCAAAGTATAGGCGCGAAATAAAGTTTTTTCATAAAATTCTCACTTTATATTAAGAATTGTTCACAATAAGATACACTTTTATTCCCGCTTGTGCTAAAATAGAAAGGGTGTTCAGAAGTAAGACAAAGGGCGGCACGGGAGAAATTCGGATGGAAAAGGAACTGGTATTTTTACCTTATAAAATGCTGCAAAGGGGCGGAAGCGGAGAGATCACGGAAAAAAAATCCCGCTTTATCGCTACGCTGGCTCCTGTGGAGTCGGAGGAGGAGGCTGCGGCGTTTATCGAATCGGTGAAGAAGAAATATTGGGATGCGAGGCATAACTGTTCCGCTTTTGTTCTCGGGGAAAGGGCGCAGATTACCAGATGCAGCGATGACGGGGAACCTGCCGGGACGGCCGGAAAGCCGATGCTGGAGGTATTGCTTGGTACGGGGGTAAGAAATGCGGCAGCCGTCGTGACCCGGTATTTTGGCGGGGTGCTTTTGGGGACGGGCGGCTTGGTGAGGGCTTATACTCAGGCCATGCATGCAGGGCTGGATGCATGTCCGGTGGTGACCATGTGCTATGGAACCGAGCTGCGGCTTGTGACGGATTATAACGGAATCGGCAAGATCCAGTATATCCTGGGACAGCGCGGGCTGGAAATCAAAGAACCGGAATATACGGATATGGTTTCCATGAAGCTGACCGTTCCATATGAGGACTGCCAGGGGCTTTGCAAGGAACTGACGGAGGCCACGGCAGGACGGGTAAAGATAGAAGAGCTGGAAAAAAAGTATTTTGCAAAATAGCGGAATACATATATAATCAAAAAGAACAGGAATATTTCATGCGGTGTTGCGAAAGGAGGTGGTTTTTATGAAAAAGAAAGTCAGTACGTCCAACCCGGATATACCTCTCCCCCGGCGGAGCATAAAAATCACATATGGAGGAACATTGCTATGGATGAGATCAAAGAACTGGATGTAATTAGGGAATTGCTGGAGACCAAGCAGTATACAAGGCTCCGCCAGAGGATCGCCGATATGAATATTGCGGATACCGCAGCGGTCATGGAGGAACTGGAGGAAGAGGAGCTTCTGAAAATATTCCGTATCCTGCCAAAGAGCATGGCTGCGGATGTATTTTCCTATCTCGAGGTGGACAGCCAGCAATTTATTATCGTTTCCCTTTCCGAGAGGGAGGCCGCCAATATTATCGATAACCTGATGGCGGACGATGCGACGGATCTGCTGGAGGAGATGCCGGCCAATATTGTAAAAAAGCTGCTCGCCAGCGCCAGGGCGGATACCAGGAGGGATATCAATCATCTTCTCAGGTATCCGGAAGATTCTGCCGGAAGTATTATGACGGTGGAATATGTGGATTTAAAGGAAAATATGACGGTAGAAGATGCCATACAGAGAATCAGAAAGGTAGGGGTGGACAGCGAGACGATCAATATCTGCTACGTGCTGGATTCCAAAAGGACTCTCGTAGGAACGGTAGCGCTGCGCTATCTGCTGATCAGCCCGTCGGATGCCGTGATCGGGGATATTATGCATGAAAATGTGGTATATCTGAATACGATGATGGATCAGGAAGAGGTTGCCAGGCAGTTTCAGAAGTATGACTTTACCTCTATGCCCGTGGCGGACAATGAGGGGAGGCTGGTAGGCATCATTACGGTGGACGATGTGGTGGACATCCTTCAGGAAGAAGCTACGGAAGATATAGAAAAAATGGCGGCTATCGTGCCGAGCGATAAGCCATATATGAAGACGGGAGTTTTGGAAACATGGAAAAAAAGGATTCCCTGGCTGCTTCTTTTGATGATCTCCGCCACATTTACGGGAAGCATTATTACCTCTTTTGAGGATGCGCTCAGTGTTTTCCCTATATTGACAGCTTTTATCCCGATGCTGATGGATACGGGCGGTAATGCGGGAGGACAGGCGAGCGTTACGATTATCAGGGGGCTTTCCCTGAATGAGATCGGTTATTCGGATGTGCCGAAGATTCTCTGGAAAGAGCTGAGAGTGGCTTTTGCTTGCGGAGCGACGCTTTCCGTGGCTTATTTTGCAAAGCTGATGCTCTTTGACAGAGTGGGGCTTGGCGTGGCAGCGGTAGTATGTCTTACGCTGATCGCTGCTGTGGCGATCGCGAAGATGATCGGCTGCAGTTTGCCGGTGCTGGCGAAAAGACTGGGATTTGATCCGGCAGTGATGGCGAGTCCGTTTATTACGACGATTGTGGACGCTCTGTCTCTGGTGATTTATTTTGCGATTGCCACGGAGATATTGCATGTATGAAAAATGAGGGATGATAATTAAGGAAGAAACTGACAGAATAGAGAGGGTGTGGGGTTATGATGGATGGTTTGTGGGTGACAATTATGGATATGGGGATTGCGCTGGCGATTGCCCTGTTACTGCCGATCGTGCTGCTGGTCGTATGGATGAAGAGAAACCGCGGGATAAAAATGTCGCCTTTCTGGGCGGGGGCTGCAGTGTTTGTAATATTTTCCCTGTTTCTGGAACAGATTTTACATTATTTTGTTCTGATCAGGCCATCGGAGCTTTCCGAGTTTGTGAATGGGAACCAGTGGGCCTTTGTGCTGTATGGGTCGCTGGCGGCAGGGGTATTCGAAGAAACAGGGCGTTTTCTGGCATTTAAGACCGTACTGCGGAATAAGAAAGAAAGAGAAAACGCCATAACCTATGGGATAGGCCATGGCGGGATCGAATCGATTCTGGTAGTAGGAGTCTCCATGGCCAGTTCCATGATCATGATTCTGACGGTCCGGTCGCTGGGAGGCGTGGACGGTTATGTGGCGCTTGTTCCCGAAAATACAAAAGATGTGGTAAGAGCGGCGGTGGAATCTTTGCTGCTTACCCCATCGTATTATTTTGTGCTGGCAGGGATTGAAAGAATTGCTACCATTATTTTTCATATAGCTCTGTCCGTATTCGTATTTTCTGCGGCTCGCAACTCTGCGAAATGGTATTTCTATCCTTTGGCCATTTTTATCCATATGTTTTTGGACATCTTCGCGGTTCTGTATCAGAGAGACGTGCTGGGCAGCCTCGTGGTGACAGAGATGATGATCGCCGCAATTACTGCCCTTACCGCTTATTCGGCATACCGCATTTACCAGGGTATGCCCGAATCGGAAAATTAATGGTGAAAAGAGGCTCTTTTCCTCATGGTGGGATCCAGGATTTTCTTGCGGATTCTTAAGGAAGAGGGCGTCACTTCTAACAGCTCGTCGGTATCGATGAACTCCAGCGCCTGTTCCAGACTCAGAACCTTGGGCGGCGTCAGGCGCAGCGCTTCGTCTGCGCTGGAGGAACGGGTATTGGTGAGCTGTTTTTTCTTGCACACGTTTAACTCAATGTCCTCTCCGCGGCTGTTCTGTCCTACAACCATGCCCGAATAAACTTTTTCTCCGGGGCCGATAAAGAGAGTCCCCCTTTCCTGTGCGTTGTATAGTCCGTAAGTGATCGCTTCACCGGCTTCAAATGCGATCAGGGAACCCTGTTTCCGATATTGGATATCGCCTTTGTAGGGGCCGTAACCGTTAAAAGAACTGTTCATGATCCCGTTGCCCTTAGTATCCGTCATGAATTCGCCCCGATAACCGATCAATCCCCGGGAAGGGATGGAGAATTCCAGGCGGGTATAGTTACCGGAAGCAGCTCCCATATTTAACAGTTCTCCTTTTCGCTGGCTCAGTTTTTCAATGACAGTTCCGGAAAATTCTTCCGGGACATCGACGTAAATAAGCTCCATCGGTTCCAGTTTTTTCCCGTTTTCATCCGTTTTATAAAGGACTTCCGCCTTGCTCACTGCGAATTCATAGCCTTCCCGCCTCATATTTTCGATCAATACGGACAAATGAAGTTCTCCCCGGCCCGATACTTTGAAAGATTCCGTCGTATCCGTTTCCTCCACCCGCAGGGAAACGTCGGTGTTCAATTCCCGGAAAAGCCGGTCGCGGAGATGGCGGCTAGTGACATATTTGCCTTCCCTTCCGGCAAGAGGAGAGTCATTGACGATAAAATGCATGGCAATGGTAGGCTCCGAGATCTTCTGGAAAGGAATCGGAACCGGATTGTCCGGGGAGCAGAGTGTGTCGCCGATATGGATATCCGCGATGCCGGAGATAGCCACGATAGAGCCGATGCCGGCCTCCTTCACATCTACCTTATTTAAACCGTCGAATTCATAAAGTTTGCTGATTTTCACTTTTTTCATTTTGTCGGGTTCGTGGTGGTTGACAATGGCCACTTCCTGGTTGACCTTTACGCAGCCGTTGTCCACTTTTCCGACTCCGATCCTGCCTACATATTCGTTATAATCGATCGTGCTGATCAGTACCTGCGTTCCGGCTTCCGGGTCGCCTTCAGGGGCAGGAATATAGTCCAGAATCGTTTCAAAAAGGGGGGTCATGTCTTTCCCCCTGGTATCCATATCCAGGGAAGCAATTCCCGTTTTGGCGGAGGCGAAGATGAAGGGGCAGTCCAACTGCTCTTCACTGGCATCCAGATCGATAAACAGTTCCAGCACTTCATCGATAACCTCCCTTGGCCGCGCCTCAGGGCGGTCGATTTTATTGATGCATACGATAACGGGAAGCTGCAATTCCAAAGCCTTGCGCAGAACAAATTTTGTCTGCGGCATAGCGCCTTCAAAGGCGTCCACTACGAGAATAACGCCGTTTACCATTTTCAGGACGCGCTCCACCTCGCCGCCGAAATCGGCATGGCCCGGAGTATCGATAATATTGATTTTGGTATCTTTATAAATAACGGCAGTGTTTTTGGACAAAATGGTAATCCCCCGTTCCCGTTCGATATCGTTGGAGTCCATAACACGTTCCGCAACTTCCTGATTTTCACGGAAAACGCCGCTTTGTTTCAGCAGTTCGTCCACCAATGTAGTCTTGCCGTGGTCAACGTGGGCGATAATAGCAATGTTTCTTACGTCTTTTCTGGTTTGTTTCATAAATAATAACCATGCCTTTCTCTCAGCCTGTAAACAGACATAATATTTGCGGTTTTTAAACTTGTATAGTATAGCACTGCGGCGGGGAAGTTGCAAGAGGGGAGTTGCATCCGCTCGCGGTTCGCTCGCGGTCCGCTCGTGGAAATCCATTCGGTTTTGAAGCTTTGGGGCGTGGCGGGGAAGGTGCAGGAGGCAAGGAAAAGAGTAGATGCAGGCGGGACGGGACAGGCGGTGCATGGATTTCCGTGCCGGCTTCGGGAAATGGATTTTCTAAATATTCCGGGAAAACAGACGTTATCGGACGCAACCGCCGGCTATTCGCCGTCCTGGCTCATCGCCGGCTTTTGGGGACATCCATGTCCCCAAATTGCTGTTTGCAGAACGGAATATTAAGAAAATCTCATTTCCCTGCGCGAAGCAGCGGAAATCCATGCACCGCCTGTCCCGTCCCGCCTGCATCTACTCTTTTCCTTGCCTCCTGCACCTTCCCCGCCACGCCTCAGAGTTTCAAAATTGGCTTTTGTGGGAGCGTTGCATCTGTAGGGTGTTTATGTTAGAATTTAGGGAAATGGAAATGGAAATGGAAATGGAGGTGCTAAGATTAAAGATGGAAGGCAGGATAATCGGTTTTATTATATGGTGCATTGCGGGCGGCTTGTTTGTATGTATGGGCATATATGCCAGATTTTTCAAAAGGCCGATGCCGATGGGATTTTGGGCGAATGCGGAGATGTTCGAAGTGACGGATATAAAAAAATACAACCGTGCGGTATCCAGGCTGTTTTGTATATTTGGAATTGTATTTATTGCCTTGGGAATTCCTTTGCTCGATGGACAGAACTCTGCATGGATTGTGCTTTCCATCGTGGGAGTGATGGCGGAAAGCATTGCGGCGATGGCGGTTTATTCGCTTATGATCGAGAAGAAGTATAAAAAGGGCAGGGAGAATTTACAATGAAGAAAAAAGCATTCCAGGCGGCGTTTCCGTATACTTTGCCGATTTGCGCCGGATTTCTTTTTTTAGGAATGTCCTATGGTTTATTAATGAAAAGCAAGGGTTTTTCCCTTTTTTATCCGATGGTGATGAGTATGGTTATTTTTGCGGGGTCTATGGAATTTGTGACGGCAAATCTCCTTGTATCCGCGTTTCATCCGCTCCATGCTTTTTTCTGACGCTGATGGTGAATGCCAGACACCTTTTCTATGGCATATCCATGTTGGGAAAATACAAAAACATGGGATGGAAAAAGCTATATTTGATCTTTGGGATGTGTGATGAGTCATTTTCCATAAACTGTACGGTGGATCCGCCGCCGGGCGTGGACAGAGGATGGTTTATGCTGTTCGTCACCCTTCTCAATCATATTTACTGGGTAACAGGATCTGTCCTGGGTGCTCTCTTAGGATATGCCGTCCGTATTGACATGACAGGGATTGATTTTGCCATGACGGCTTTATTCCTCGTTATGTTTACCGATCAGTGGGAAAAAACAAGGAACCACAAGCCGGCCCTTACCGGACTTGGATGTTCCGCCGCCTGTCTGGCGGTATTTGGAAGCGGAAACTTCATACTGCCGTCCATGGCATGCATTATTCTCTGCCTTTTGGCCAATAGAAAAACAAATGATAAAGAAGCGGGGGAACAATAATTATGACAACGATACAAAGCGTCCTGACGATTGCAGCCGTAGCAGCAGGAACCATGCTTACAAGATTTTTGCCGTTCATCCTCTTCCCGGAAGGCAAAACTCCCCCGGCCTGTATTACCTACCTTGGCAAAGTCCTTCCCTATGCCGTTATCGGAATGCTGGTTATTTACTGCTTGAAAGATTCCTTTTCAAATGGCAGCTACGCCTTCCCGGAAGTGACTGCAGGAATCTTTACCATAATGCTCCACAAATGGAGAAAAAACACACTCCTAAGCATCGGAGCCGGAACCGTTCTATACATGTTCCTGATCCAAAATTATTTTTAAATAACCGTTTATAAGATTCGGAGGCCGAAGGCGCTGCTTTTTTTCCGCGCCGGCAAACCGGGCTCCGCCAGTTGGGGAAGGCTGTCCGGGAATAGAAGATTGGATCAACTGCTTTTGCACGATGGAGATGAGACTCAAAATCGTGGAAGCCTCTGCTGAACACGATTTTGTTTTAAGAGGCTCATCGGAATGTTTCGTGCAATGCAGTGCATCCAACTTCTATTCCCGGACAGCCTTCCCCAACTGGCGGAGCCCGGTTTGCCGGCGCGGAAAAAAAGCAGCGCCTTCGGCCTCCGAATCGCCTTCCGCCGGTCTTCCCAGAAAAATTTTTTATCTTCCTGAAACCTTACAAACCCGTATAAACCGGCCTTTTTTGCGAAATCTCCATATTTTACGCGGTGCCTTAATGTTCTATCCCTGCCAAATTGCGGTATATTAATATTACATACGGGAAAAAATTCTTTAGATGTAAGAAGGGAGAACAAAGCATGACAGATAAGGTAATTGAAAATAACCAGGTGGTGATTATGGGGGAAATCGTCAGCGATTTTGCTTTCAGCCACGAGATATTCGGGGAAGGTTTCTATATGGTAGACGTCCGCGTAGAAAGACTGAGCGATTCGATCGATATTATTCCGTTAATGGTGTCGGAAAGGCTGCTCGATGTAAACGGAGATTATAAAGGCATGTACATAGTGGTAAATGGGCAGTTCCGTTCTTATAACCGGCATGAGGAAAGAAAGAACAAGCTGGTGCTTTCCGTTTTTGCAAGAGAGATCGACTTTGTGGATGAAATTGGTGAAAATACGAAATCCAATCAGATCTATCTGGACGGATATATTTGCAAGGAACCGGTTTACCGGAAGACGCCGTTGGGAAGGGAAATTGCCGATCTGCTGCTGGCAGTCAACAGGCCCTATGGCAAGTCGGATTATATACCGTGTATCTGCTGGGGCAGAAATGCCAGGTTTGCCAGCAATTTTGAAGTGGGAGCCAGATGCGCCGTGTGGGGCAGGATACAAAGCAGGGAATATATGAAAAAAATATCGGATGAACAGCTGGAAAAAAGGGTGGCATACGAGGTTTCCGTAAGCAAACTGGAGTTGATAGAAGATTAGAGGCAGTCCGTTCCGTATAAGAAAAGGTTGATTCCGTCTTATTTATATGCTATTATATGGCTAATATTGCGAATATGCGTGTCATAAAGCGATAAAATCTATATGTCTGACAATGATAATTGGCCGGAAAGGCTGATGTACACAGGAGCCGGATATGAAAAGAGGAACGATACATATTTATAGCGGCGACGGCCATGGGAAGTCGCCGGCAGCGTTGGGAAGGGCCGTATCGATGGCCTGTCAGGGGAAAAGCGTGGTAATTATCCAGTTTTTAAAGGGCAGAGGATTGGAGGATTCGGAATTCCTGCGCAGGATGGAGCCGGAGATCAAGCTGTTCCGTTTTGAGAAATCGGAAGGCAATTTTGCGGAGTTATCCATAGAACAACAGGCGGATGAAATCATTAATATCAAGAACGGCCTTAATTTTGCGAAAAAGGTGCTTTGTACCGGAGGGTGCGATCTGCTTATTCTGGATGAGGTATTGAGGCTGATCGATAACGGTATTATTTCCGTAGAAGAACTGAAAGGAATACTGGATATGCGCTCGGACGAATCGATGGATGTGATCATGACGGGTACTACGCTTTCCGCAGATGTTTGCGTGCTGGCGGATGAGGTGACGCGGCTGGCGACGGTAAAGGGCGGCTTATAAGCCGGCGAAGTAGCAAGTCTGTAAATTTATATCTGTAAGCAGCATAAACTTGCATTGACAGTTCAATGGCAGAATGATATGATAATTTTAAAGTAGAGAAGAGATAGAGGTTGCGTATTTTATTAGTAGTTTTTCGGATGTGGCAGGCACAGGAGAAGAAAAATGAAAGGAAAAGACGCCGAAAGAGCAGGACGCGCTGTAGTTTTGTTCTTGGGCATACAGCGAATAACTGTATGACTGTCATCGATACGATGGGGCGCTATCCGAGGTTATTTGGCATGTTGATAAGCCGGCGCGTGTTGTGTCGGCTTGTTGTTTTATGCGCATTTGATATATGTGTATTTCAGCATGTTGGCATTAATTTTAGAGGAGGAAAAAGTATGGCTGTTTTTCAAGGAGCCGGTGTTGCGATCGTTACACCGTTTAAAGCAAATGGAGAAGTAAATTATGACAAATTCGCAGAACTGTTGGAGTTTCAGATCGGGAACGGGACAGATGCCATTATAGTATGCGGCACGACAGGGGAATCTTCTACGTTGACCCATGAAGAGCATTTGGAAGTCATCCGGTTTTGTGTGGAAAAGGTGGCGGGAAGAATACCCGTGGTGGCAGGAACCGGTTCTAACTGTACGGAAACAGCGGTTTATCTTTCAACGGAAGCAGAAAAATACGGGGCGGACGCGGTTCTTTTGGTGACGCCTTATTATAACAAGGCGACGCAGAAGGGTCTGTACCGCCATTATAAAACGGTGGCGGACGCGATCAGGATTCCGGCCATTATATATAATGTACCAAGCCGCACGGGCTGCAATGTCCTTCCCGAGACCGTGGTAAAACTTTGCACGGAAGTGGAAAATATCGTAGGAGTGAAGGAAGCCAGCGGCAGTATTTCCCAGGTAGTAAAACTGATGGCCCTGGCGGACGGAAAAGTGGATCTTTATTCAGGAAATGACGATCAGATCGTTCCATTGCTTTCTATGGGAGGAAAAGGCGTTATTTCCGTTTTATCCAACGTGGCTCCGAGGGAGACGCACGATATCTGCGCAAAATTTTTTGCCGGCGATGTGGAAGGGAGCTGCCGGCTTCAGCGCAAGGCGGTTGAACTTTGTGAAGCATTGTTCTGCGAAGTAAATCCGATTCCTGTAAAAAAGGCGTTGCAGCTGATGGGAATGGACGGGGGGACGCTGCGGATGCCATTGACGGAAATGGATGAGGCGAATGTGCCCAGACTGGAAAAAGCGATGAAAGATTTTGGTATTCGGATTTGAGACGCAGCGAAGCTGCGGCACTAGGGAGGCTGTATGACAAAAGTGATTATGCACGGCTGCAACGGGAAGATGGGTCAGATGATTACCGGACTGATTGCGGCGGACGATGAAATAGAAATAGTAGCCGGAGTGGATGCTTTTGAAACCGGAAATAATACTTATCCGGTATTTAAGAGCATCGGCCTGTGCGATATCGGGGCGGATGTGGTTATTGATTTCAGCAATGCACAGGCGATAGACGGGCTGCTGGATTATTGTATGGAGAAAAAACTTCCCTGCGTGCTTTGTACGACAGGGCTTTCCGAGGCGCAGCTCCAGAAAGTGGAAGAGGCGGGCGAGAAAACAGCTGTTTTAAAATCGGCAAACATGTCGCTCGGCATCAATCTGCTTTTAAAGCTGCTGAAAGATGCGGCTGGGATTCTGGCTCCCGCAGGGTTTGATATTGAGATCGTGGAGAAGCACCACAACAAGAAGGTGGATGCGCCAAGCGGAACGGCATTGGCCCTGGCGGATTCCATCAACGAGGAATTGGACAATGCTTATGAGTATATCTATGACAGGAGCGGCAGGAGGGAAAAGAGGCCGGTGAAAGAGATCGGCTTGTCCGCAGTCCGGGGAGGTACGATCGTGGGGGAACACGATGTGATCTTTGCGGGGGCGGATGAGGTAATCACTTTCTCCCATACGGCGTATTCCAAAGCGGTTTTTGGAAAAGGCGCGATACAGGCCGCAAAATTCCTGGCAGGAAAACCGGCCGGCAAGTACGATATGAGCGATGTGGTCGATATTGGGTAGACAGGTGTGAATACGGAAGGAGCAGGGAGCGGATGGAAGATTTGGAATTAAAATATCTTCGCAGCCTGGCGCATCAGTATCCGACGATAGCGTCAGCGTCTACAGAGATTATTAATTTACAGGCGATTCTTTGTCTGCCGAAAGGGACGGAGCATTTTCTCACGGATATTCATGGGGAGTATGAGCAATTTAACCATGTATTAAAAAACGGCTCCGGCGCCGTGAAGAGAAAGATAGACGAAGAATTCGGAAATACATTGAGCAGCAGGGATAAAAAGAGCCTGGCTACTTTGATTTATTATCCGAAGGAAAAACTGGAGATCGTTATTCAGGAAGAAGATAATATTGAGGACTGGTATAAGATCACCCTCCACAGGCTGGTACAGATCACAAAGCGGGTGGCTTCGAAATATACCCGGTCCAAGGTGCGCAAGGCCCTGCCTCCCGACTTTGCCTATGTGATCGAGGAATTAATTACCGAAAAGGCGGAAATCCAGGATAAAGAAGCTTATTATAATGAAATTATCCATACGATCATACGGATAGACCGGGCGCAGGAATTTATTGTTGCTTTGAGCCATTTGATCCAGCGCATGGTCATCGACCACTTGCATATTGTTGGGGATATTTTTGACAGAGGGCCGGGGCCCCATATTATTATGGATACTTTGAGCCGTTATCATTCCGTGGATATTCAATGGGGCAACCATGATATCGTCTGGATGGGAGCGGCGGCAGGGCATCTGGCTTGCATTGCCAACGTGATCCGGCTTTCGGCGCGTTATGGAAACCTGGATACCCTGGAGGAAGGTTACGGGATTAATCTGATTCCGCTGGCTACTTTTGCGATGGAGACCTATAAGGGAGTAAACTGCGAACGCTTTTCCATCAAATACAATACGGATTATAATACGAAGGATCTGAGTCTGGACATGAAGATGCACAAGGCGATAGCGATTATCCAGTTCAAGCTGGAGGGAAGCCTGATTATGCGCCGCCCTGAATTTCAGATGGAAGACCGTCTTTTGCTGGATAAAATAGATTATGAAAATAAAACCGTAAATATAGGCGGGAAATCATATACAATGCGGGATGTGGAATTTCCTACGGTAGATCCGCAAAATCCATATGCCTTAAGTCCCGAGGAGGAACAGGTAATGGAACGTCTGAGGCAGGCGTTCTTAAAATGTGAAAAATTACAGAAGCATGTCCGTTTTCTTTTTTCCAGGGGAGGGCTTTATAAAATTTATAATTCTAACCTGCTGTACCACGGATGCATGCCGATGGATGAAAACGGTAACTTTAATACGTTTACCGTGGACGGGGAAGAATACAGAGGAAAGGCATTGTACGATATTTTGGATCAATATGCCAGAAAGGGCTATTATTCCAAATATAATCCTGCAGAAATGCAAAAAGGGCAGGATATGATATGGTACATCTGGGAAGGGCCTAACTCGCCGGTGTTCGGCAAGGATAAAATGGCGACTTTTGAGAGGTACTTTGTGGAGGAAAAAGAGACTCATAAGGAAACAAAAAACAGTTATTATCAGCTGCTGGACCGCGAGGATGTGATCAATAAAATTTTGATGGAGTTCGGGCTGGACAGCGGACAGTCCCATATCGTGAACGGGCATGTTCCGGTGGAACTGAAAAAGGGAGAGTCTCCGATCAAATGCGGTGGGAAGCTGTTGATCATCGATGGCGGTTTTTCCAAGGCTTATCAGGGAAAAACGGGAATTGCCGGATATACTTTGGTAGCCAATTCCCACGGAATGCGCCTTGTGGCCCATGAGCCGTTTGAATCGGCGGAGTCAGCCATATTGCATGAGTCGGATATCTTTTCCGATTCCGTGATTTTGGAAACGAGCAATTCCAGAATCAGTGTGGCCGATACGGACGGGGGTGCGGAGATTAAAGAGACGATTCATCAGTTAGAAGTACTGCTCCAGGCATACAGAGATGGAACGATCATAGAAAAATCGTTGTAAAATGTTATAGTTACGAATAAATTTTTGTCCTTAAAAATAGGGGGAGCGATCCCCCTATTTCGGTACTAACCATCCAGTGTGGAAAGAGTTGCAAAGCGAGTTTTCTCACACTACTAACGTCCGTTGCCATCGTTTCCAACGACGTCGTCCGTCACATTAGATACTCCGTCGGCGATATCATCCACTGCGTCGCCTACAGCGTTGCCGGCATCGTCAAGGACAGAACCGGTGTTTGTATTATTATTTGTGTCAGTATTATTGGTATTGTCCGTAGCGTCCGTATCGGTGGCATCCATACCATCATCCATGCCGGTCGTGTCCGTGCCGTTTGTATCCGTACCGTTCGTTACATCATTGACGTTGTTGTTGGAGTCATTGGCGGTTCCCTCCGTATTATTGTCAGCTGCATTTCCAGCGGCGGTGTTGCCATTCGTTCCAACCGTGTCTGCTCCGGAAGCGTTTCCTGTTCCGTTGGCGTTGCCCGTCTCGCCGTTGGTTCCGGTGGTGTTTGTACCGGTTCCGTTTTCCGTGCCGGCGTTGTTATCCGCATTGTTAGCATTCCTGTTACCACATGCGGTGACGAGTCCGAGCATGAGAACAAGAAGAGAAACGGATATCAGTTTTTTGCTGTTTTTCATAACATTTCCTCCATTTTCATAATGTTTTCATAGACCGCTCATTTGGGCATAAGCATAAAACTTAGCAAATTAAGCACAACATTTTCAAATGTTGCATTAGTATTATGCGCATGGAGCGGAAAAATATACGTTACTATTTTTGTATTATTAATAGAAATTAATAGAATAAAAATTTTAAGAAAAAATACCAAAAGAAAGGCGGCGGCGATGGAATTCAGACCTTGTATCGATATTCACAATGGAAAGGTAAAGCAGATTGTAGGCGGAAGTCTGCGAGATCGGCGAGGCAGCGCGCAGGAAAATTTTGTATCCGAACAGGATGCGGCGTTTTATGCGGATTTTTATAAAAAAAGCGGGATAAGGGGAGGGCATGTTATTCTCTTGAATCCTGAGGGCAGTGAACATTACAAGGAAACAAAAGCCCAGGCTTTGTTGGCGCTCCAGGCTTATCCGGGCGGATTGCAGGTAGGAGGGGGAATCCGTGAAGATAATGCCGAAGAATATCTGGAGTCGGGGGCAAGCCATGTTGTCGTGACTTCTTATGTGTTTCGCAATGGGAAAATAGAATACGAAAATTTGAAAAAGTTAGTCCGCAGGGTAGGAAAAAGCAGGATCGTGCTTGATTTAAGCTGCCGGAGAAAGGACGGGGCGTATTATATTGTTACCGACAGATGGCAGACTTATACGGACGTAAAGCTGTCGGAAGAAACGCTGGAAGAACTTTCTTTTTATTGTGATGAGTTCCTTGTTCATGCGGTGGATGTGGAAGGGATGGCAAATGGGATAGAAGGGGAAGTGGCTGCTCTTCTTGGAAATTGGGGAAAGATTCCCATCACCTATGCGGGCGGCGTCCATGATTTTTCCGATTTGGAAAAACTAAGGGAACTGGGAAGAAATAGAGTAAATGTCACCATCGGCAGTGCCTTGGACTTGTTTGGCGGAAATATGAAGTGGGAAGATGTAATTGCTTATACAAAAAAGAACCTATTTGATGTAAAATAGGTTCTTCCCTTAATCCGCTACCAAATCTGCCACCATATTACAAAGCCCAATCTAAATTTATGGATAATTTGTCTATACTAAAAGCATAATCTTGATATTGATTAATGTGAGTTATAATGAGAAATTATAACTTTGTTACGTTTACAGCCTGAGGGCCTTTTTCGCCATTTACTACTTCGAACTCAACGGCAGCGCCTTCTTCAAGAGATTTGAAGCCTTCCATATTAAGTCCTGAATAATGTACGAATACATCATTACCCTGCTCATCAGAGATGAAGCCGTAGCCTTTTTGGTTGTTAAACCATTTTACTGTACCTTTATTCATGCCAGATACCTCCAGAGATTAAGTATATCGTTTCCTCATAAACGATATGTTTAGAATAGCATATATTAAAGTAAAAGTAAAGGAATAAATTAGTTATTTGTTGTTTTTTTAACAAATTCTGAGTGCATAATAATTTCTAAAGCCGAATTTGCACAAATAAAAGTCTTATAGTGCAAATACAAATAGGAATAATGATGATATGCTATAAGAGGATTAG
>Ga0137308_100446_pt2 | contig 19709 bp, 20 predicted proteins | sample Inofrocosms_June_FD_97181 | JGI IMG/M metagenome (GOLD analysis project Ga0137308, IMG submission 97181) | Mouse cecal microbial communities from Vienna, Austria - N-Acetylneuraminic and N-Acetylglucosamine D2O microcosms_June | ecosystem: Host-associated > Mammals > Digestive system > Large... | reverse complement strand
TCCCCTCCTTTTCCATCCTGCCTGCCTTTTTTGTCCCTTTTCACTCTTTTCCCCGGCCTTGGCCTTATGCCGGAACACCCCCGCCATATACGCCAGGTTTTCAAAAAATGCTTTCTCCTGCTGCCCCGGCTTCCACGGATCACCGAAATACGGCGCCTGAAGACACCGGCTCCTGTCAATGCCCTGGGGAGGATCCGGCTTCATCCCGCTTATAACGCGGTTATATACCACCCCAAACCCCTGACATTGGTTTAGCTGACCCATGGCCCGGGCTCCTGCCTCCTGCTCCCACCACTTTCCTCCGTGTACCAGCCACAATGCCCGGATATCCTCTGCCTCCCGCACCGTTTTCCATTCTATTCCATAATCGCGGATGACTACCGGATAGGACACCGGCTTTAGACACACAGATTCCCCGTAATACGGCTTCATGGGAATCCGGTTTACCTGATAAATACCATAGGAGTCCATGCTGCTTCTGCACCGAAGCGCCATAGCACGGACATCACCGGACGGATTTCTCTCCTCATAGAGCGTTTTATAACCTGCCTGGTTGAGACAGCAGGCCAGACCTATGGCAAGATGGGTGGTCCCGACGCCGTGACGGCTCCCTGCCAAAGCCAATATAAGAGATGATGATTGATCGTTTTTGAAAACACCTGTTTGAGAATACAGTGTTTCTAATTCCTGTTTAAGTTCCGGGATTGATGGATAGCGGCGGTTCTTGTCTTCCCGCGCGCAGATTTCGATGATTCTGCCCAGAGCCGTATCCGGTATGGGGTCTTCCCCGTCCTTTACATGCCCTGTTGAAAGATAGTATAGAAGAGCTCCGATCTGATAGACATCAGTGTAGGTTCCCAGCGCGCCTCCCGTTCTCTGTTCAGGCGCGCAAAAACCCGGGGTTCCGTACCGAAACAATGACTCATTGGCCTCATAGATTGAGCCCGCATGGTCAAAATCCAACAATTTTACATATCCATGACAAAATAATAAGTTCTTAGGTTGTAAATCCAAATATAAAATAGGGGTTTGTCCTGCGGAATGCAGGTAATGTACCAGGTCACAGACTTGGATCCCTATGGAAAGGACCGTCTCCCGGTTCAGATATCCCTGGTTCTTCACCAGTTCAAAGAGAGTATCTCCCTCAAGATATTCTTCAATGAGATAGCTGCTGCTGTTATCTTCTTCCAGATCGTACACGATGGGAATACCCGGATGGCTAAGGGAAGTCAAAAGAAGTGCTTCCTTTTTAAACTGCTCATATCCGGCTGACGACTTAGGTACCTGCTTCATGGCCCGGTATTCCTTTAACTCCTGATGGAATACCAGGTACACAGTTCCCCTCTGGCCCTGTCCCAAAGTGCGGATCAACTGATATTTTCCAAACAGAACGGTGTTCTCGATCAGCCCACCTCCTTTGTCCAATATCATCTCTTATGGTAGTATCTTAATACACTTTCCAGGTTTTGGCAATGATTATTTTAGATTTCTATTAATTTTTTCAAAAATTTATTACATAGCAATTGCCTTTTGACCGTATTCTATAGTATAGTATGGTTAAGATAATCGAACCGTATTGAAAAGGAAGTGATCCTAAATGAAAATAGAACGCATTAATGACAATCAGATCCGATGTACCCTTACCAGTTTTGATCTAAGCGTGCGCAATCTTAATCTGGGAGAATTGGCATATGGCAGTGAGAAGGCCCGCGGGCTGTTTCGGGAGATGATCCAGAAGGCATCCAATGAGGTGGGCTTTGAGGCGGAAGATATCCCGCTGATGGTGGAGGCCATCCCCCTGTCCAATGAGAGCATCATGCTGGTGATCACCAAGATCGAGGACCCGGAAGAATTGGATACCCGGTTTTCCAAGTTTTCGCCGTCCACCGATGTTCCTGCCGACATGCTGACCAACCTGGCAAGCGAACTGCTGGAAGGCGCCGACGGCCTGTCCAAGCTGTTGGGAGAACATCTCTCCTCCCTGCTTTCGGACAACACCCTGGCCGGAGGCGACGGGGACTCCCGGGCGGATTCTCCTTCGCTGCGGATTTATTCCTTTAACAGCCTTGACATGATATCCGAGGCTGCCAGGGCTGTGAAGAATATTTTTGACGGCGTCAACACCCTTTATAAAAAGCCGGACACCTCCCAATATTATCTCGTGATCAAAAACGACGGCAGCGACACTCTGGCGTTCAGCCGGGCCTGCAACGTGCTGGCCGAGTACGGGACCAAGATCCGTCAGGAATATGCCAGCGAAGCTTACTATGTGGAACACTATGAAGTGATCTGCCAGGATAAGGCTCTCCAGGTATTTTCCTCTTTTTAGTGTCTTTTTCCGATGTAAAAAAGCCGCCTGCAAACCGCAGACGGCTTTTTTGTTGCTTTTATCCTTTTGTAAACCTTCATGCACCCGGCTGCGGATACGCCGCCACACATGAAAAGTCTGGCGGGCGCATTTGGCATCCCTGAATGAATGCCGCCTATCGGCAGCGGGATTTTCATAGTAAGATCAACGGTCAGCCAGGATCTCATTCATCTTAGATACCAGGTCATCACAGTCAATCCCATGAACATAACACGCCTCTTCCAGGCTCTCGCCCTGTGCGGACGGACATCCTAAACAGTGCATTCCGGCACCCATCAGCATCTGAGGGATCAGCTCGTCCATCTGCACAAGCTGTCCGATCAGCATTTCTTTATTGATCTGCATGGGTAACTCCTCCTTTCCATGTACTATCACTACTATAATACTTTTCCCAAAACTTGGCAAGCAAAGAATCCTGCCAGGACCAGAATGGGTTACTGTTTAGAATCCGCAGCTTTATGCCAAACTATTCCTGATGCCATTGCTTTGTAACAGTTCAGATGACCCTTGAACTGTTACATTGCTTTCAATTTTAAACAATCAGACCTTTAATTTCCTCTTGAATATTCGGTGATTATGGTATAAAATGATTACACATATGTATAGAATAAAAGGAGGAAAGAATTATGGCACGTGTTATTAGTGATGCTTGTGTATCTTGCGGTACCTGTGAAGGCGAATGCCCAGTAGGCGCTATCTCTATGGGAGACGGCCAGTATGTAATCGACGCCGATGCCTGCATCGACTGCGGCGCTTGCGAAGGCGCTTGCCCAACCGGCGCTATCAGCGAAGCTTAATACGATCCACCAGATACATAAAGTGCCTCTTCCGTTTGACGGAAGAGGCATTTTTTTACAACACTGCTTATGAAAGGAGATTCTATGAACAAACCTGTTATCGGCCTGACCCCGGGCCACAATACAGACACCCAGGACGTCTTTCTCCGCCCCACCTATCTAAAAGCGCTGACTGCTGCCGGAGCCATCCCTGTTATGCTGCCTCTGGAGCTGTCTGAAAAGGATCATGACCAGATCGCCCAGATGTTTGACGGTTTTGTCTTTACGGGAGGACCGGATACCCATCCATTCCTGTTTGGGGAGGAGACCCACAGCCAATGCGGCAATGTATCGCCAAAGCGGGATACCCTGGAACTGGCTCTGCTCTCCCGTGTCATGGCGGCCCAAAAGCCGATCCTCGGCATCTGCCGCGGCATCCAGATCATCAACGTAGGCCTGGGCGGGACCATTTATCAGGATATCTCCAGCCAGTTTGCAAAAGAATCTGATGGGAAAACGAAATTTCCTCTGGCCCACCAGCAGCCCTACGGCTATGATATCCCGTCCCATACCGTAAGACTTGACCCGGATAGCCGGCTGGCCCGCGTCTGCGGATGCGGCCATCTCAACGTCAACAGTATCCATCACCAGGCCGTCAAAGACCCGGCCCCCGTCTTAACGGTCTGCGGCACAGCCTCCGACGGCCTGATCGAGGCCCTGGAAATGCGTGGATATCCCTGGCTTGTGGCGGTCCAGTGGCATCCCGAATATCTTTGGGAACAGGACGCCGCCGCGGCTCTTCTGTTTAAGGACTTTGTCAACGCCTGCCGCACCGCGTATTAAAACAGCTTCTTTCCGCTTTTCCCGAATTTTTTCTTTTTAAAAAACGGAACTTTGGTCGCGGCGGCTTCGGCGCGGCCTTTTCCTTGCCTCTGATAAGCGCGGATCGTCTCGTCCAACTGTTTGAAACGCTCCTCCTCCTTCTCGTCGCTGACCCGCATCAGATATTCGACTTCTTTCATCACCTTATCCGTCACGTCTTCGCTGACCGTATCGCTGACCTCCCGGGCAAGCCTGTCCATGTTGGCGTCCATGGCGCGGCCGATGATATGGTTCATGACGCTTTGAAATCTGGCCATCTTCTCGGCGTTCAGCTCCGCGTTCTCTCCTTTGCGGGCTGCCACCTCCTGGCTGCGGCCATTGGCCTGGGGCGGATTCGGAAGGGTCTTTGGCTGTGGTTTTGGCGCCTGCTCGCCTTCCTGTACCGCTTCCCTGACGTTCTCCTGCTGTTTAACCTTTGCCGCTTTTTCCTTTGGTTGGTTTTTTTGTTCCGCCGCAGGCGGTTTTTCCGGCTCCTCCCCTTTCTTAGACTTAGGCTGCTCTGTTTTTCCTGCTTCCCTGATCCGTTCCCTCAATGCTTCCTCTGCTTGTCCCCCTGCCGGTTTTTCTTTGCCGGGTCCCCCTTTTGGCGCCCTCTCCCTGGCCGGCCCCTCATTCCAAGCTGCCTTCATGTCTTCCTCCATATAATCTTCGGTGATGGTGATCTCTTCCACAGCACCTGCCATTTTATTCAAAGCGCTTTTTATTGCCTTCAGCTGGTATCCCTTTTCTTTCAGTTCTTTTATCTGGCGAAATAAACGGATATGGTATTCCGTATAATACCGGTGACCCATATCGTTTCTTGGTATTTCCAGGTCCAATTCGTCCTCCCAGTACCGAAGAACGTGGGACTCCACATCCACCTGCTTCGATGCATCTGATATAAAATAGTGTACCTCAGCCATAACATCCTCTCCTTTTGTCTCCATGGCATGGAAATGTATACTTTCTGCCCTTTTGGGACATACCTTATTAATATCATATGAGTCCGACTGGGATATTATGCCAGAAAATTAAAAAAAGCCGGAACATCTACTGTCCCGGCTGCCTGGTGGCATTGGCAAATTTGGTGTATTGGGGCATCCATACCAGGTTCACGGTCCCGATTGGGCCGTTTCGCTGTTTGGCAATGATCACCTCCGCCATATCTTTCATCTCTGAATCCTTATTATAGTAATCGTCACGGTACAAAAACATCACCACATCCGCGTCCTGCTCGATAGCCCCCGACTCTCGAAGGTCCGACAGCATAGGGCGGTGGTCCGTCCTGGTCTCACAGGCCCGGCTTAGCTGGGACAGGGCCACCACAGGGGCCTTAAGTTCCCTGGCCAACGCCTTTAAGGACCGGGAGATCTCCGATATCTCCTGCTGGCGGTTATCGCTGCCCTTCCCCCCGCTGCCTGTCATCAGCTGCAGGTAATCGATAATCACAATGCCGATCCCGTGTTCCAGCTTTGCTTTCCTGCACTTGGAACGCAGTTCCGTGATGGAGATGCCCGGCGTATCGTCTATGATAAGCTTGGAACTGCCGATAACGCCTACACCCTCCACTACGGCGTCCCAGTCGGAATCCGTCAGGGTACCTGTCCTTAATTTCTGGGAATCTACGTTGGACTCCATGGACAGCATACGGTTCACCAGCTGTTCCTTGGACATCTCCAGGCTGAATACCATGCAGGGAGTCCCTCTTCTTACGGTCACATAGTCTACCACATTCAAAACAAACGCCGTCTTTCCCATAGAAGGGCGGGCGGCGATCAGAATAAAATCCGACGGCTGAAAACCGGATGTCTTGTAGTCCAGGTCAATAAATCCTGTGGGGACGCCGGTAACCGTCTCCTTGGTCTTTGACGCCTTCTCGATATTCTCCAAAACATTGAGCACCACCTGGCGTATGGGCACAAAATCTCCGGAGCTGCGGCTTTGGAGCAGGTCAAATATCTTTTTTTCCGTATCTGCCAGGATCGTCTCCAGAGATTCCCGGCCCAGATAACAGTCGTTGGCGATCTCCTCGTTTACCTTAATCAGCCTTCTCAATACCGCCTTTTCCCGGACAATATTGGCATAGGACTTTACATTGGCCGATGTGGGGACCGTGGTAATGATATCCCTGACAAATTCCAGGCTGCTTACCTCCGGCGGCACATCTTTCTCCTTTAAACGATCTTGAAGGGTCACCAGATCCACCGGTTTCCCTTCATTAAACAATTCTGTCATGGATTCAAACATAATGCCGTACTGGTGCTGATAAAAATCCTCACCGGTCACGATCTCGGATGCCGCGATAATGGCTTCCCTGTCCATGAGCATGGAACCGATCACCGACTGTTCCGCCTCAATGCTGTGGGGAAGCACCCGTTTAATAAGGGCCTCATCCATTGCGCTCTCCATTCCTTTGCTGTATAATTTGTCAGGCTTCCGTAACTTTTACAGACAGCTTTGCCGTCACGTCCCTGTGAAGCTTTACGGGAACCTCATGGGTCCCAAACGTCTTTAACGGTTCCGGAAGAACCAGCTTTTTCTTGTCAATATCCAGGTTCAGCTGATCCTGGATCGCTTTGCTGATCTCTTTGCCGGAAACAGAGCCAAAGGCCTTGCCGTTGTCCCCTGCCTTAATGGACAGCGTTATGGAAGCTTTCTCCAGCTTCTCCCCCAGCTCCTTTGCCTCCGCCAGCTGCTGCGCGGCGATCTTCTCCTGGTTGGCTTTCTTAAGCTTTAAGTCGTTTAAATTTTTAGGGGTTGCCTCCACTCCCAGCTTTTTGGGAAGGATAAAATTTCTGGCATACCCTTCATTGACCTTAACGATCTCTCCTTTTTTTCCTAATGACTTTACATCCTCTAATAATACGATCTCCATATTAGCTGACCTCTCCCTTCTCGATCATCTCTTTGATGACCTGTTTTACTCTCTCTTTTGCTTCTTCTATGGCAGCTCCCGGCAGCTGCGCGCCTGCAACGGTCCGATGCCCGCCGCCGCCCAGCCGCTCCATCATCACCTGGACGTTGACCTCGTCAATGGACCGGGCGCTTAAGTATATGGTGTTGTTATACCTTGACATAACCACCGAGGCTTTGATGCCTTTGATCTCCAGCAGCTCATTAGCTGCCTGGGCTGCCACGATGGTGGGATTCTCGATCCCCTCCGACGGACATACGCTGATGGCAAACGCTCCCTGGTACACGTCCGCCTGGCGCACTGCCTCCGCCTTGGCCTTATAGTCGCACATCTCTTCCCGGAACATCTTCCGCACTCTGGTAATATCGGCTCCGCTGCGCCTTAGGTAAGCCGCGGCCTCAAAGGTGCGCACGCCTGCCTGATTGTTGAAATTATTGGTGTCAATAACGATACCCGCGTACATGGCGTCCGCCTCCTGGGGCTTGATCTTGATGCCGTCCGCAATGTACTGAAGCACTTCCGCCACCATCTCGCAGGCAGAGGAGGCGTAGGGCTCCACATAGGACAGCACGGCGTTGGTGATGATCTCGCTGCTCTGGCGGTGATGGTCCAGCACCACAATGGTCTTAGCCAGCGTCAGAAGCTCCGGAGCCTCGGTGATGCTGGGACGGTTTACATCCACTACCACCAGGGCCGTGTTGGCATCCACCAAATCGCAGGCTTTGTCCCCTGTGAGGAACAGATCATCCGGATAATCCGGATTGTTCAAAAACCGCTCCATCATGGGACGGACAGAAGATGTGATATCGTTTATGACAATATGGGCCTTTTTGTTTAATGATGTGGCAATGCGGTAGATCCCCATGGCTGCCCCAAAGGAATCCACGTCTCCCAGCTTGTGTCCCATGATCATCAGGCTGTCCTTGGTCTCTATCAGCTCCCGAAGCGCATGGGCTTTTACCCTGGCTTTTACCCGAGTGGTCTTTTCCTGCTGCTGGGACTTTCCGCCGAAATATTCGATCTTATCCTGTTCTTTTAAGACTGCCTGGTCGCCGCCGCGGCCAAGAGCCATATCCATGGCCATGCGGGCCAATTCATAATTCTGGCTGTAGGTACTGCCGCCGCGGCCAAGGCCGATGCTTAAGGTTATGGACATCTCATTGCCGATATTGACCGCCTTTACTTCCTCCAAAATAGAAAAACGCTGCTCCCTTAACTCCTCCACATATTTGTTCTTGATGGCAAAAAAATACTTGTCTTTTTCCATCTTTTTCACGATGCCGTTCATTCTGCTGATATACTTGCTGATCTTTCTCTCTATGAGGGCCATAAGGAGAGAACGGCGCACCTCCTCCACGCTGGCCAGAGCTTCCTCATAGTTATCCAAATAGATGAGCCCGGCTACCATCTTCTGGTCATTGACCTCCTGGCTTAGCCGGAGGATCTCCGTCTCGTCAAACAGATAGACCGTTATGAGGGGCTTATCCTTGGGAAGCGCCGTAGGCCCGGTTCCCGGCTTGATATCGTCTTTTTCTATGACCACAGGTTTCAGCTCCACCTGGTAAAGACTGTCTTTAAAGGTACTGTGGATGCTGGTGCTTTCCTCCAGATCTGACAGGTATTCCCTGGTCACATCGGGAAACATGGCCGTAATGGTCTTGATCTTTCCCTTTTCCTCCTGTATGAGCCCCGAAAACTTGGTGTTGGCCCATAAGATACGGCCGCTTTCATCTACAATGGCGTAGGGGATGTGAAGATCCATCAGCAGTTTTCTCTGTATCCACGCGTAGTCAGCCGAAAATTCCACCAATCCGGCCATGATGCCTTTCCTCTTGTATACATAGAGAAACATGGATATGAGAAAATAGAGTATGGTAAAGCCAAACATGGCCAAACCGGCTGTGGTATCTATCATGGCAATGGCTATGTTCATCACGACGATCATGATGGAAAGCAGTAATGGCCATTGAAGGTACAGACCCAGCTGGCCGGTTATTTTTTTCCCTGTATTCATGGGCGGTTCTCCTTTTTCGCATGCTCATTGCTTCGTAATACGTCTTTTTATTATACCACACCGGTTACCATTCGTCTATATGATCTCGAAGTCAAAAAAAGCCCGGAGAACCAGCGTTCCCGGGCTTTTCTGCTATGGATCTTACTCCATGGTGTACGGCATAAGACTGATATGACGCGCTCTCTTAATAGCCACTGTCAAAGCTCTCTGATGCTTTGCGCAGTTGCCGGTGATCCTTCTGGGAAGGATCTTGCCTCTCTCGGACACGTATCTCTTTAACTTGTTGGTATCCTTGTAATCGATCTCACCGTTTTTCTCGCCGCAGAATACGCAAACTTTCTTTCTTCTGCGCATACCGCCTGGTCTTCTTACTTTCGCGCCGTCTGCCTTGTCATTTTTATTGAATGCCATGAGCTTGTACCTCCTTATACTGATTCGCGGTTTTCACCTAATTAAACGGAAGTCCTTCATCCTCGACTCCGTCCGGAATGTTCATGAATCCGTCGCCGATCGCGCTGCTTGGTTCCGGCCTGGGAGCCGGCTGCTGGTAACCGCCTGCATATCCGCCGCCTGAGCTTCCTCCTGCCCCGTTCTTGCTGTCAGCGAACTCCTGATCTTCTATGATCACCTCTGTCGTATATACTTTCTGTCCATCTCGGTTGGTATAGCTGCCAGTCTGGATGCGGCCTGAGATCAGGACTCTCATCCCCTGACGGAAGTACTTCTCCGCAAACTCCCCTGCCCGGTCAAATGCCACGCAGTTGATAAAATCAGCGGTCTGTTCGCTTCCCTCCTGGCTCCTGCGGCCTCTTCTGTCCACTGCAAGGGTATACCTGGCAATGGCCATGGAGCGCTCGCCCTGGGAATATCTCACTTCCGGGTCTCTGGTCAGCCTTCCCATTAAGATTACTTTATTCATACGATCCTCTTTCTCTATCGACTATGCATCCTGTCTCACGCATAAATACCTGATAACCGGCTCCATGATGCGAATGTGGGACTCCACTTCGTTAGGACAAACGGAATCAGACTCAAACTGGATAAAGTAGTAAAAGCCCTCTTTCATCTTCTGAATCTCGTAAGCCAGTCTCTTCTTACCCCATTCATCAACGTTGGTCACTGTGCCGCCGAAGCGGGTGATATATCCCTGTACCTTCTCCATGGCCGCGGCTCTCTCATCATCTTCCAGTTTTGCGCTAAGAACAACTGCTAACTCATATTTGTTCATAGTTTCTTACCTCCTTCTGGTCTCTGGCCCCCGTTTTCAGCTCCGGGAGCAAGGATTAATGTGTCACGAAATAGTATTTTATCAGATATTCCCTGGAAATGCAAGGGTTTTACTTTGTATAATTATCAAAATATCCCTGGATATATATAATTGGCGTGCCCTTGTCTCCGCTGCCGCTTGTCAGGTCGGCCAAAGAACCGATCAGGTCCGTCAGCCTTCTGGGCGTCGTCCCCTGGGTTACCATAGTCCCTTTCAGGCTTACGGCCTTTTCGTCCTTTTCCTTAATATAGCCCTTAATGGCTTCCTTAAGGTCATTGCCGGACAGGGACGCAAAATCGTTATCCGCCAGATATTTCAGCTTCACCTCGTTGGGAGTCCCTTCCAGTCCTGCCGTGTAAGCCGGGGAGACTACCGGATCGGCCAGTTCCCAGATCTTTCCCACCGGGTCTTTAAACGCGCCGTCGCCGTAGATCATCACTTCCACGTTCCTGCCTGTCTTTTCCGTCATCAGCTTGTGGATCCTGTCCACCATCTCCTGACAGCGGATGGGGAACAGCTTTACGGAATCCTCCGTGGCCTTATTGGAACCCAGCAGGCCGTATTTGTCGTTGTAACCGCTGCCGTTTATGCTTTCTGTCAGGATCTCGTCCAGGCAGTAAACCTTCTTCGCGCCGCCGGCTGTCAAAAGCCTCTTGGTCCTCTGACGGCTGTGGATATCGCAGGTCAGGACGCAGTCCGTATACTCCAGGATGGCTTTGGGATTGTTGGCAAAGATCACCTCCACCTGGGCCCCAGCCTCTAAGATCAGCTGCTTATAGTATTCCACATAGTCAACGCCGGTAAAATAGTGTTTCTGATATCCGAACAGCTGGCGGTACCGCTCCTCCGTCAGCACGTCGCTCCATGGATTAACGCCCTTTTCGTCCAGAAGATCCAGATCAATCAGGTGATTTCCCACTTCGTCAGACGGGTAGCTTAACATCAGCACAACCTTTTTGCACCCCATGGCAATGCCTTTGAGGCAGACCGCAAAACGGTTTCTGCTCAAAATAGGAAATAAAATGCCTACTGTATCGTCTCCGAACTTCTTTCTCACATCCGCGGCGATCTGCTCTGTGGCGGCATAATTCCCCTGGGCCCGCGCCACCACCGCTTCTGTGACGGCGATCACGTCTCTGTCGCGAATCTCAAATTTCTCGCTCTCTGCCGCTGCCAGCACCGAATCTACCACGATCCGCGCCAGATCGTCTCCCTGCCGTATGATCGGCGCCCGGACTCCCCGTGATACAGTTCCAACCATTCTGTCCATAGTTTTTATCTCCTTTACTATCCATTGTCTGCTTTTATTGGCGTATTCCAAAACCACATCCTAATTATACCACAAAGCCCTTAATTCACAAGTATTTGTATAAAAACAAATACACGGTCGAAAAATGTCGCCTTTTGCTTGACTGCCTTCTTAATATAAGGTAAATTTAACTTTGTCAGATAGTATGAAAAACTACATTTAATAGAGGGGGATATATGATACAGATTATTACAGACTCTTCTTCCCTGTATACTCCGGAAGAAGCCAAAGCTGCTGGATTTGAAGCAGTTCCTTTATGCGTCTGTATTGGCGACAGCCACGAAAGGGATCTGCTCCTTGACATGAACCAGTATTATGAGAAGATTGACCGGGGCCTGCTGCCCACCACCTCTCAGCCTCCCTTAGGGGATGTGCTGGAAGCTTTCGAGACTTACAAAGATTCCCAGATCATAGATATCGCCATGGCAGACGGGCTTTCGGGGACCTATCAGACTGCCTGCAGCGCCAGGGAGATGAGCGATCATAAAGAACAGATACACGTTTTTAACAGCCGTACTCTCTGCGGCCCTCACCAGTACATGGTGCAGACGGCCCAGAAGATGAAAGAATCCGGCTCCACGGTCCAGGAGATCCTGGCATGGCTCAATAAAGCCGCCGACAACAGCCAATCGTTCCTGATCCCCCAGGATTTCTCATTCCTGAAGCGGGGCGGACGCCTTACCCCCCTGGCTGCCGCCACAGGTTCCGTCTTAAAGCTGAAACCTATTATGAAGCTGACAAAAGACGGCAAACGGCTGGATAAATTCGGCATCAAACGGACCATGGCTTCCGCCGCCGAGAGCATCATCGACAGTCTGAAAGACGTGGGCCTGGGAAAAGATCATATCCTTTATATCTCCCACGGCAATGCCCCGGACGATGCCAAAAAGATAGAAGCGCTGTTTAGCCGCGCGTTTCCGGAACTGGAGATCCGCATCCTGGAATTAAGCGCCGCCTTTGTAGCCCAGGGCGGTCCCCGGTGCGTGGCCATCCAGTACATCCTCCGATAATCCGGTAAAATTTTATCGATCCGTTTCTACAACCGCAAGCCCCGGACAGGTGTTGGCATATTTCACGCCCATCTGTCCGGGGCATTTTCTGTTTTTCAGGGTTTCCGGATACCTCTGCAGTTTTTCTCCACCAGCTTGCGCTCCACCATGATCTGATGGCCGCAGCCAAGGCATTTGAGCCTGAAATCCGCGCCTACCCGCAGTATCTCCCATTCCTGGCTGCCGCAGGGATGGGGCTTTTTTAACTTTACGATATCCCCCACTTCAAAGATCACATGATCCGCCATGTTAAACCGCGCCTTTCCACTGTCACACGTTAAAAGTTTCAAATACCTGCCCGATAGGCTCCCGAATCACCAGGTTGGCCTGGCTGTCCCTGCCTGTCTCCGACTTGTTGATAAGGACCAGTTTATCTCCTTCATAATAGTCGATCAGCCCCGCCGCCGGATATACCACCAGGGAAGTGCCGCCGACGATCAGCACATCCGCCTTCCGGATATAGTCCACCGCCTTTTGCAGGGTTTTCTGATCCAGCCCTTCTTCATACAGCACCACATCCGGTTTTATGGTCCCGCCGCAGCTGCACGTTGGCACGCCTTCTGCCTGGGCCACCTTCTCCAGCCCATAAAATTTCCCGCACCTTTCACAGTAATTCCGGTGGATAGAGCCGTGGAGCTCAAGGACTTCCCTGCTGCCCGCCATCTGATGGAGCCCGTCAATATTCTGGGTAATGACGGCCTTTAATCTGCCTTCCTGTTCCAGCTTGGCCAGAGCCAGATGGGCCTGATTCGGCTTTGCGTCCGTTATGACCATCTTGTTTTTATAAAACCGGAAAAACTCCTTCGGGTCCCGACGGTAAAAGCTGCGGCTGATGATGGTCTCCGGCGGATACTGGTATTCCTGGTTATAAAGCCCGTCCTGGCTTCTGAAATCCGGGATCCCGCTTTCCGTGGACACTCCCGCCCCTCCGAAAAAAACGATGTTATGGCTGGTTTCAATCCACTGTCTCAATACTTCCCGTTCTGTCACTGTCACTGCCTCCTTTTCGCTGTTCATTGAGCCATGTCTGGGCCGCTTCAAGCCCCTCCTGAGTAAAAGGGAACAGCATTTCCGTCATCTGCTCCCGGGGGGTTGCGTCAAAACACAGCTCCCCCATCCAAAAAACCGCTGCCAGCTTATCTTCTTCCTCTTGGCCGCTCCTTTTTTCCAGGACGAATCTTAAAGGGCCGTCGCTTCCCGTATAACGGCTTTTCTTTAACAAAGGGATCCCCATGATCCCAGACAATTCTATCATCCCGCCTCTCCCTCCAAACGTATGTGATTTGATTATACCACATCCTTATAATTTTGACCTAATATATTAAGGGAAAAGAAATACATTGACTTTTATTTTCCTGTAAAATAAAGGAAAACGAACAAGAAAGGAGTTTAACGACTATGACTACCATACAAAAATTGTTATCTGCAGCTGTATGCTCCCTCTCCGTTGCCGCTGCGGCCGGGTGCGGCCAGTCCCAGCCCTCCCAGGCAGCGCCTGCCTCACTTCCCAACTACCTTGAGGTGCGCAATGTGGAGCAGAACGTCATAACGGTTCAGAGTTCGGAGACGGTAAAAGTAGTCCCTGACATGGCCGAGATCCGTTTCAGCGTCTCAACCCAGGAAAAGGATGCCAAAACCTGCCAGGAAAAGAACAACAAAGATCTGACCAGCGTGATCCAGTTCCTCAAAGACTTCGGCATCCATGAGGAGTCCATTCAGACCTCCAACTACGGCTTGAATCCCATCTATGACTGGTCTGCCGGCCAGACCGTCACAGGCTATGAGATGACCACCACCCTTACGGTGTCTGACGTGACCATAGACCAGACCGGGACTCTGCTGACTGCCTGTGTAGATGCCGGCATCAACAATATTGACCGCATCTCCTATTTTTCCAGCCAGTATGACGCCTGCTACCAGGAAGCCCTGGCCAAAGCCATAGACTCCGCCCGCCAAAAAGCGCAGGCCATCGCCGATGCCGGCGGCTGCGCCCTGGGTACGGTAGTCCATGTAGAGGAATACGCCAATTCCCAGGAAGCCCGGTACAACGGATATGCCAAACAGGCCTCCAAAAGCGAAACCGGGGCCGGGGCAGTTATGGAAGATATGGCCGTGGAGCCGGGCCAGGTGACCGTCGAAGCCAGAATCTCTGTGGATTTTTCCATCAACTGATCCCCAATGCCATGAAGAACAGACAGGCGGCGCCCTGCATATCCTGCAGGCACCGCCGTATCTTTTTCCTTATTTGTTTAATGACTCTTCCTGCAGTCTGTCAATCGTATCCATACACTGGTCCACCGCAGCCCCGCTTAGAAGATCACGCACCACCATACAGAGATTCCCCCACTGTTCCATTTTCATGCTGGCATTGGAGCCAAGCACATAGATATCCTCCTGTATCCTGTCGTTTAACGGCTTTAAGGCCGGGATGCAGTCAATCTCCACATTTTTAGACGGAGAGATCACCTTGTTGACCTCCGAATACATCTGAAGGGCTTCGTCGGAAAGGATCACATCCAAAACCTGGAGCGTATCCTCCAAATGCTTGGCGTTGGCGCTGACCCCATATCCCGACATGGCCATCACCGGCATCTGTCCCCGTTCACTTGGAAATCCGATGACCTGCATCTCAAAATCCGGCTTTCCGTACGCGGTCTCCGCGTTGGCTGCCCCCCAGTAGGCCATGACAATCGGGGTCTTCTGGGCAAGAAAATCCGCGCCTTCTCCCTCAATCGCCTCGTAAACGCAAGCCTTCTCCGCATCAATATAGCCTTTATCTATCAGCTCTTTCAGATATTCAAACCCGGGGCGCATATAATCGCTGTACTTACTCTTCCCTTTGTTCAGGGCATCAATCTCGGCCTCCGTATTGCCTCCGTTATACAAGTCGGCATACGCTTGGGCGAAAATAAAATTCTCCAGCCACCATCGGTTAGCCCCGATAGGCGTCTCGATCCCGTTTTCCTTAAACACCTTGCAGCACTCCATCAGCTCCTGGGGTGTATTGGGCAAGGAAAGGTTATATTGGTCAAACATATCCTTATTGACAAACAGGCCATAGGCCACCACTTCCTGGGGGATCGCCACCAATTTTCCGTTGACCGTGTTGGCTACCTTTACAACGTCCCGCAGATTATAAGCGCTGTCAAGTCCCGACAGATCCATCAGCCGCCCCTCTTCCCCCAAGATCTGGATCGTGTCCGGGTTTAGCAGGTACAGATCGTCCATATCATTGCGGGCTCTGTCCAGCACCACGTCATCATAAGTCTTCTCCGTGTGATCATCTGCCGTGTAGGTCCTGTAGTCCACAGTCAGGTTAAGCCGCTCCTCCGCTATGGCAATCGTCCTGTCAAACGCGTTCCTGGCCGCGTTTTCCGCGTTGGGTTTGGATTTTTCCATAGGTCCGAACAGGTTTACGACCCTCTCCTTAGCGTTGTTATTTACTATCAGGTTTTTATCCGGTTCTACCTTTGTCCCGCAGCCGCCCACAAATAACGCTGTCACGGCAGCGAGCCAGATGATCCCTGCCTTTTTCATACATCTTCCTCTCTCTTTCTATATTGATCCATGGCTTTTTTCAGAAGTCCCATTTCAATGGGTTTGGCTATGTGCGCATTCATCCCGGCTTCCAGGGCTTCCTTTACGTCTTCCGCAAACGCATTGGCCGTCATGGCAATGATGGGGATCTTAGCGGCATCCGGGCGGTCCAGCTGCCGGATCCTTCTGGCCGCTTCGTAGCCGTTCATCACCGGCATCTGCACATCCATCAGCACCGCGTCATACTCCCCTGCCGCCGACCGGACAAACCGCTCAACCGCGATCTGTCCGTTCTCTACGATCTCACACCGGGCGCCCTCAATATCCAGAAGTTCCGACAAGATCTCCGCATTGATTTCATTGTCCTCTGCCACGAGGAACCGCATCCCCTCCAGGCTGTCATCTTCCCCGGCGTCGGAAAGTCTGTCTCTGAGATGGTCTTCCTGCAGTTCTATAATCTTTTCCTTGAACGCGGATACAAAAAACGGTTTTGCAAGGACTCCCGCATTGCCCATATGGGCAATCTCCTCCTGCAGTTCAAGGCCGTCGTACGCAGTCAAAAACAAAATGGGGATATCCGGTATTGCCGACCGTATCCGCACAGCCGTCTCATAACCGTCCATGCCAGGCATCTTCCAGTCCAGAAGGACCATGTCATAATCCTGTTTCTCCTCATGGGCCTTTTGCGCCATGGCCACGGCGTCTTCCCCCCGCGGCGCCGTATCGACGGTTGTTTTGGTGTCCCCCATAAGCGCCTGAACGCTTTTGCATACCTCCTCGTCATCGTCCACTGCCAGGATCCGCCGGATGTTGTTGTCCTTCCAAAACTGCTCGTCTGCCTGTCCATCCGGTATGCGAAGCTCCAGTTCCACCGTAAAAATACTTCCTCTGTCAATCTCGCTGGATACCTGGATCGTGCCGCCCATAAGTTCTACGATGTTTTTCGTAATCGCCATGCCCAGACCTGTTCCCTGAACCTTGTTGGTAGTGCTGTTTTCCGCCCTGGTAAAGGGGTCGAACACGGTCTTTAAGTATTCCGGCGTCATGCCGTAACCATTATCCTCCACCTGGATCCGGATATGCTCAAACTGCGCGGAGCGCTGGGGCAGGCCGATGATGCGGAACCAGATGCTTCCGCCCTCCGGCGTATATTTTACGGCGTTGGACAAAAGGTTAATCAAGATCTGGTTGATCCTTGTCTCGTCGCCGATAAGATATTCATGTTTGATTTCCGTTACGGACACGTCAAAATCCTGCCTGCGGGCTTTTGCCATAGGACGGATGATGGCGTCCACGGAGGACACCAGATCGCTTAAGGTAAACTCCCCGATGGTCAGCACCACTTTACCGCTCTCGATCTTGGAAACATCCAGCACATCATTGATCAAACTTAGGAGATGGCGTCCCGAGGCGGTGATCTTTGCGGTATACTCTCTTACCTTTGCCGGGTTATCCGCGTCTTTTGCCAGCAGGGTAGTGAATCCCAGGATCGCGTTCATAGGCGTGCGGATATCGTGGGACATATTGGAAAGAAACATGGTCTTGGACTTACTTGCGATCTGCGCCGCCTGTAAAGCCTCCGCCAGCTGGCGGTTATGGATCTCTCTTTCCGCCTCCCGCTCCCGCCGCAGCCTTATCTGCTGCCTCTGGTTCAGATAGAACAGCATACAGCAAAGGAAAAACGCGGCCAGCATGACTAAGACAACGGTATAGATGTTCTGGTTTACCGCCTTTCCCTCCTGCTGGATGGCTTCGATAGGCACATATCCGATCAGGTATACGCCGCCGTCATTGACCGCCCACATAAAAATCAGGGACTCCTTGTTCTGGATATGGTGGTAAAACATGAAATTGTTCCCGGTATCCACGCTGTGGGCCACTGCATTTTTAACATCCGGTTCCAGAATGTTGTTGGCCCGGTAAAAATCCTCCAGATTCAGATGGCCGGCCTTCCGCTCCCCCATGCCTCTGGGTTTTAACACAAACCGCTGGCTTCTGGCATCCATAATATAAAGCAGGGCATTGCCGCCGTAAAAGCCTCTGGGAAGAACTTCTTCAAATGAATCGTAAATATACTCGATATAAAGGCTGCCTGTTTCTCTGCCGTCTCTCTCAACGGGGCATTTCATGGTGTAAGCCCACGTCCCCATACTGTTTAAGTATGACTGGGAGATGGGAAGGCCCTCCACAGTCTTCCCCGCCGAAAAATCCAGCCCTTCCTCGGTAAAGGACTCGCTGGTGTTGGAAATGCCCGCCTCCTGTCCTGCGGCGATAAACGATATGCTGACCATGGTGCGGTCTCGGTTGTAAGAACGGATAAATTCGTCCGGATCTTCCAGCGTTGCCACCTCTTTGGCAATCAATTTTTGAAATTCCGCCTCCTTGACCAAAATGGCCTCCAGAGTGCCTTTGACCAGCTCCAGGCTTTCGCTGAGATTATTGATGGCCGAGGAGGACATCTCCGCCGAAATCCTTTGAGACAATGTAAATACAATGGTCCCCAAAATAAAAAAAACCAATAAGATAGAAGAGATCAACGGTATTCCTCTGTCCGGTCTGCTTTCTTTTTGCTTATTCATAAAACTCTCCGTCTGCTACTGCTGGCTGCCTAACGTTTATACTGCCCCGACCGCTTTGGCGATCTTCCTTATAATATACCATTATCATATGCTAAAGTCAAAAACAGTTTCGCTTTAAAAATCCCTTCAAAAAACCGGCGGGAAAAAATATACTGTTTTTCCCGCCGGTTCCTCCCAAGTTGTCATGCATCATATAATCCGTACTGTCCGGCCCGTTTCAAAGCAGACTCAATAACCTTATCCATATCATAATATTTATACTCTGCCAGACGGCCGCCGAATATCACATGGCTTTCCTTTGCTGCCAGAGCCGCGTACTGCTCGTACAGTTTCTGATTCTTCTCATCATTGACCGGGTAGTAAGGCTCCATGCCTTCCTGCCAGTCTGCGGGATATTCCCTGGTGATCACAGTCTTTGGCTGCGTGCCAAATTCAAAATGCTTGTGCTCAATGATCCTGGTGTACGGCGTCTCCCGATCCGTGTAATTGACCACGGCCACGCCCTGGAAATTGTCCGTATCCTTCACCTCTGTCTCAAACCGCAGACTCCGGTATTCCAGTTTCCCGAAACGGTACTGGTAGTAGGAATCCAGAGTCCCCGTATACACAACGGTCTCCCCCAGACTGTCAAAATGGTCTTTTTCCTCCAGATAATCCACGCCGCACCGGATATCGCAGCCCTTAAACAGCTTCTCGCTTAGCACATTGTACCCGCCTATGGGAATCCCCTGGTACAGGTCATTAAAGTAATTATTGTCATAAGTGTAGCGCACCGGCAGCCGCTTGATGATAAAAGCAGGCAGATCCTGGCAGTCCCTTCCCCACTGCTTTTCCGTATATCCCTTAACCAGCTTCTCGTACAGATCCACGCCTACCAGGCTGATGGCCTGCTCCTCCAGATTCCCCGGCTCCCCGGTGATGCTGGCCCTCTGACGGGCGATGATATCTCTGGCCTCCTGAGGGGTGGAGATCCCCCACATCTTGCTGAACGTGTTCATATTAAAAGGCATATTGTACATCTCGCCCTTGTAGTTT
>Ga0137308_101654_pt1 | contig 19716 bp, 25 predicted proteins | sample Inofrocosms_June_FD_97181 | JGI IMG/M metagenome (GOLD analysis project Ga0137308, IMG submission 97181) | Mouse cecal microbial communities from Vienna, Austria - N-Acetylneuraminic and N-Acetylglucosamine D2O microcosms_June | ecosystem: Host-associated > Mammals > Digestive system > Large... | reverse complement strand
AGGAAGGAGAACAGATGAAGAACGTGGGAAAGGCAAGAGCCGAAGACGTGAAAATATGTGAGGTATGTGGGAGGATGATTGTTGGTGAATACGACTGGGTTTTGACAAGGAGGAGAACGAAGTTGTATTTCTGCAAGGGGATGAAATGCGGGAGGAAAAACCATGTTAGTTGAGAACACAAGGGAGGAGACGCTCAAGGCGTTCCTGGATGGCAACAAAAAAACAATGGTAGCCGTGAGGATGGAGGACGGCAGAATGCGGTTCGTGCATCTCACAACCCTGCTTCCTGCAGACGGGGTGTATTTTATCGACGTGGAGCTGGAACCAGGAGAGGATCACGGGGAAATGCTTTTACGGAATCACCAGGGGGGGAGTCAGAAACGGTGATCTCTCCAGCAGATCAGGCTCTTGGCAAAGACAGGGGAACGAAAAAAGAAGATGTCGGGAAGGTGAAGCCCAAGAAAAAGACGGCCGGGGATATCATTGAGCCCTATGTGAGGCAGGGGCTTCTTGATTCAGAGATCGCAGAAAAGACAGGGATAAAATACAGAACGGTCTGGGCGGCCGCTAAGAAGATCCGGGAACGGCTGGCGGAAACAAAGGGGAAGAACGCTGACCGCCATCTGTGCAAGACCTGCAAATACAGGGCGGCGGCTTACTACCAAAACGGATCAGGGATCAAATGTGAATATGCTTTGAAATCCGGGACGAAGCGTACCCGGGGATGTGATGTGGAAGACTGCGACAAGTATGAGAAGGGCGCGCCAGTCAAAATGAAGGATGAACCATAAGCACAGGAGGCAGATATGGAGGCATGTTATTCAAAAACAAAGATATTGGCTTTTGTAGTTGCGGTATTGCTCAAAGTAGTAACCGGCAGAGAGGTTTCTGAAAATGAAATCCAGTCTCTGGAGAATATAGAGGGCTTGATGGGCGAATACCTTGAAGATGAAAACCAATTTAGATATTAAAGGCTAAACGTCAGAACAAACGAAACGGAGAAAAGATCATGAACAGGAATAAAAAGGGCGTCATGCCGGAGATTACCAGGGAAATATACAAGAATGTTAAAAAATTCGATCGCCAGCAGTTCACTGGATTCTGTACAGACCTGTACAAGTACGGATACGAGGACGGCAGGGAGAGCGTTCCGGGAGTAGAACTGGAAGAGGTCATGACAGCGGTTGCGGCTGCAAGGGGAGTCGGAAAGAGGACATTGGACAATATCAGGAACCGTGTAGAGCAGCTGTTTAGGAAGGATTTAGAAGAATGAGATCAGTGCTAAATTATCCAGGAAGCAAGAAGCGAATCGCTTCCTGGATTATCAAACACATGCCGCCACACCACAGTTACCTGGAACCATACTTCGGATGCGGAGCGGTGCTGTTTGCAAAGGAGCCGTCTCCGATTGAGACGGTAAACGACCTAGACGGGGAAGTGGTGAATTTCTTCCGGGTGATCCGGGATCCTGAAAGCAGGGAGAAGCTGCGGGATTGGATCACATATACGCCATACGCCAGGCAGGTATATGAAGCGGTTGTTCGGGAGGAACCGGAGGATCCGGTGGAGCGCGCTGCCTATTTTGCAGTGAAATCCATGCAGAGCCACGGTTTCCGTATGACCAGAGACAGTGGAGGGTGGAAAAAGGACGTGAACGGAAGGGAATATGCATATGCTGTCAGGTACTGGAACGAACTGCCGGAGTGTATCGCAGAGATGGCAATAAGGCTAAAACAGGTACAGATTGAGAACCGGCCAGCGTTGGATCTGATCAAGGACTATGACCATGAAAATGTGCTGATGTACCTGGATCCGCCATATGTGTGGTCAACCAGGGGAGGGAGGAAACAGTATAATCACGAAATGTCAGATCAGGATCACATAGAGTTGCTGGAGGTGGTGACTGGCAGCAAGGCGAAGGTCACGATCTCCGGCTATGACTGCGAATTGTACGACTTTTACCTGGGAAATTGGAATAAAGTGCAGATTGCGGCCAGGGCGCGGGATAACAGGCGGCGGATTGAGACATTGTGGATGAACTACAATCTGGAAGCGGAGCAGATCACTATGCAGGTTTAAAGGGAGGTTTAGTGAAGGGATGGTAGATAAGTGGCTAAATTGGGAAAACGGGAAAGAATGGGGTGAAATACAGTGCCCTATGTTGGATGATGAATATGTAATGACATATTATCCAAAGGGAGTATCCTGCTATTATTCCTATACGACGCCGTTTGTCAATGATGGTGATGTCTGCTATTACAGGTATGATCATGACGAAGGCTGCTGGGATACAGATACATTATTCTGTATGGGGGAATACATAGAGGGAATGATTCTAAAATTTGGTCAGAGGGCTTACTAAACCGGCAGGAGACAGGATAATGAATGATCAGTCTATTATTGACAAATTACTGAACTATATTGTTGCGAGCTCTCTTTATTGTCCGCTTGGTACTGAAAAGAGAGTCAGCATACTGGGAGAATGCGTAGGTCTTAGGAAACCTGGATGCAAGGAGTGCTTGATGAAACATATTGAGGACTTAAAGATTAAGAGCGCAAGGATTTATGAAACCAGAGTGTATAAAAAGAGTTGAACAGGAGGATAAGAAAGTTGGAGGATATATTGAAATATACTTATAGTTTTTTGGTCATTTTATTGACGTGTTATTTGACAGTGAACTATGGATGGTATTGGATTTTCCTTCTGTTTTTTGCTATCCTATGTTTTTAGGAAAAGTAAGAAGGCATTCTGTAAGTATGGGGCAGTGAATAAATACAAGGGGAGTGGTTGCATTGGACAAAAAGATACTTGCTGATTACATAGACGCTATGGATCTGATAAAGGAAACTGAGGAGGATATCCGCAAATTAAAAAAGAGACGTAAAACAATCATTCAGACAAACGTAAAAGGAAGTAATCCGAATTTCCCTTATCAGGAACAGCATTTTCGAATTGCAGGTACCACTTTCTCATATCAGGATGACAAAAACTTACGTCTGGAAGAAAAACTCCTGGAGCAGCGCAAGGAGAATGCGGAGAAGATCAAGCAGCAGGTGGAAGAATGGCTCCTGACGGTCCCGATCCGGATGCAGCGGATCATCAAGTATAAGATATTTGAGGGAATGACCTGGGAGCAGACAGCGGCGAAGATCGGAAGAAAGGCAACGGGAGACGGAGTCCGGATGGAATTTGAGAGATTTATGAAAAAAACTTAAAGTTTGTTCGGTTTGTTCGCACTGTTCGGTTTTCGTATGCTATAGTATATGCTGAGATTGGTGGCTGGATGGTCATTCAATTCAAACCCTCACACACACGAAAGGCGTTCTGCATAAAGATGCAGGGCGCTTTTTGCATATCAAAATAAATGGAAAGGGGAGATACTATGCCGCTATACAAACGCTGCAGCAGATGCGGCCAGCGCATCCCGTCAGGTTCAACCTGCCCATGTATCAAAGCCAGGCACAAAGAGTACGACAGATACAGCAGGGACAGGAAAAGCAAACAGTTCTATGGCAGCAGGCAATGGCTCCAGATCCGGTCAGCAGCAATGGCAGCAGATGACGGCATAGATGTCTATCTCTTTATGACAGAAGGGAAGCTGGTACCGGCCGACACAGTCCATCATATCATCCCATTGCAGGATGACTGGCAGAAGCGCATGGATATCAACAACCTGATGAGTCTAAGCAATGGGACACACAGCATGATCGAACAGATGTATAAAAAAGATAAACCAGGAACACAGAAAAAATTACAGAAGATGCTTTCAGAATACCGAAACAGATAGGGGAGGGGCATGCGGAAAAGTTTTGGGCGGCCAGGATCGACCGCACGTCCTCCCTTCTTCACATAAATTTCCGAATACGAAAAATAAGTTGGCAAAAACGGAAAGGAGGGGGATCCAGATGGGGAGGCCAAGGAAGATCGTGGACATGCAGAGCGCCCACAACACGAAGGATGAGAAGCAGAAAAAGAAGCAGGAAGAGCGGTATGTGACCACCGGAAGGAACCAGCTGAGGACCCCGCCGAAATGGCTGGTGGATGATGTGGCAAGAAAAGAGTGGCGCCGGATCGTCAAGGAGCTGAATCAGATCGACATTGTAGGGAACTTGGATTACGCAAACCTGGCCGGATACTGCAACGCATACGCCAACTATATCAAAGTGACGGAAGCCATGCGAGATCAGGATTACTGCATAGAGCGTGAGACCAGGACCGGGACGATCACAGTCAAGAATCCGATGGTCGATATCCAGAAGACCTACGCCTCAGAGATGCGGCGCTTCGCTTCCCTGTGCGGGCTGACGATAGACTCCCGGCTGAAAGCGGCGGTCAATAAAAGGGACAAAAAAGAGAATGAGATCATGGAGGAGTTTGGTGCGATTTGATGGAAGTATATGAGAATATCAAACAGTATGCCCAGAAGTGCATAACAGGGGAAATTATCAGCTGTAAAAAGCACAAGTGGGCCTGCCAGAGGTTCCTGGCAGACGCGGAAAAATTTGAGACAGACCAGGACTATCCCTATTACTGGAGTGAAGATTCCGCAAAGAACATCATAGACTGGTTTGCGCTTCTGCGGCATTCAAAAGGAGTTTTAGCCGGGGAGCCGATCAATCTGACAGACTGGCAGCAGTTCCGGATCTGCCAGCTGTACGGATGGAAGCGGAAAAAGGATGGAAGGCGGCGTTTTAAGAAATCCTTTACAGAGGTAGCCCGTAAAAATGCAAAATCCCAGGAAGAGGCGGGGATCGCCCTTTATGAGATTTCTGTGATGGCGGCCAAGAACAAAGAACTCTGTGAATTTTATACAGCCGGTGTGAAAAGAGAGCAGTCCAAGATTGTATTTAACGAGGCTGGATTGATGCTCCGGGGATCGCCGCTGCGCGGAAAATTCAATGTAACGAGGGATTCTATCGTACATATCAGGTCAGGGAGCTTCATAAGGGCGCTGAGTAAAGAGGATGGAAAATCAGGGGACGGAACCAATCCAGCGGGAATCTGTATTGATGAGTATCATCAACACAAGACAACAGAATTTTATGACCTGGGGCTTGGATCCAATACAAAGGAGCCGCTGCTCATGATCATCACAACGGCGGGGATGGATCTGACATATCCCTGTTATGTGACGGAATATACCTACTGCTCCAAAATATTGGATCCGGATTCGGATGTGGAGAATGAGGAATACCTGGTTGATATATGCGAGATGGATTCGGAGGACTATGAGGATATCGGCGGGCTGGATGATGAAAGCCTCTGGGAAAAGGCAAACCCGATCCGCATGACGTATGAAGAAGGGAAGGAAAAGATCCGGGAAGAGTATAAGATCGCAAAGGAAATTCCGGAGCATATGACGGCCTTCCTGACGAAGTGCTTAAACGTCTGGGTGCAGGCCAAAGAGAACGGCTACATGGATATGGCGAAGTGGAAAGCCTGTGAGACAGACGTGATCCTGATAGATACCCGCGGTATGAGCGTATATGTGGGCTTTGATATGTCCGCAAAGACGGACCTGACCTCAATAGCATTTATCATTCCATACAAGTCCGGTGAGTTTGATGCCGAAGGAAAAGAGATCGTGAAGTATATCGTATACTCCCATTCCTTCATTCCGAACCGTGAGAAGCTGATGGAAAGAAAGGCCAAAGACAAAGTCGATTATGACGCATGGGAACGGATGGGATTCCTGACAGTGACGAACACGCCGATCGTGGACCAGAGCGCTGTTATGAAGTATGTATTGGAGACCTGCGAAAAAAATGAATGGAAGATCGAGTGCCTTTGCTTCGATCCGGCCAATGCAGCCAAGCTGATGATGGACTTGTCGGACGAAGGCTACACCGTGGAAGAGGTATTCCAGAGCCATAAGTCACTGAATGAATCGACCCAGGGCTTCAGAGAGCAGGTGTACTGCAGGAATATTTTGTACACTTATAATCCGCTTTTGAATTATTCCATGAGTAATGCGGTGATCCGGCAGAACCAGGGACTGATCAAGATTGATAAGGATGCAACAACAAAGAGGATCGACCCGGTGGACGCGATACTGTGCGCATATAAGCTGGCGTTGTATCACACATTTGGAACAGATTTTCTGGATTCAATTGATGCGTTTTTAGAAAGTGAGTGGTGATTATGGGGATGTGGAACAGAATCAGGAATGCATGGACGGCATTGACCATGCCGACGGTAAATATGGATGATGAGGAACTGCTGGACTGGCTGGGGATCACAACCAGGGATAAGCGGAAGATCAGTGAGGTGACTTACTTCACCTGCATGAAAATGCTGTCGGAGACGATGGGAAAGCTGCCGCTAAAATATTATCAGGACACACCGGAGGGGAAGATCCGGGCGGAACCGACAGATATGACAAGGCTTTTGACAGTCCGGCCGAACCCGGTCATGACGCCCACCACGCTGTGGTCTTCCGTTGAGCTGAACTGTCAGCATTACGGAAATGCGTATGTATGGATCCAGAGGAACTTCCTTGCGGATCGGTATGGCGGGGAGGTCATAAACTATGGATTGTGGCTGATGCCGTCTTCTGATGTCACCGTGCTGATGGACGACGCGGGAATCTTCCGGGAAAAGGGAAAGCTGTATTACCAGTACACGGATGCGAAGACAGGGGAACTGTATGTATTCCCCCAGGAGGATGTCCTGCATTTTAAGACAGGGTACAGTCTGAATGGGATCATGGGGGAGCCGGTCAGGAAGATCATAGGCTCATCCATTGACGGGGCGCTGGAAAGCCAGAACTTCATGAACCATCTCTATGAGCAAGGGCTGACTGCAAGCGCGGTGATGTATTTTCCGGCAGGTGAGCTGGATGGAAAGCGGCGGAAGGAACTGCAGAACCGGTATGAAAAATATCTAACCGGGAGCAAAAATGCCGGGAAGATCGTACCGGTTCCGATCGGGCTGGAATTGAAGCCGCTGAACATGAGCCTGACAGACGCCCAGTTCTTTGAACTGCGGAAATATTCGGCGCTGCAGATCGCCGGGGCTTTCGGGATCAAACCGAACCAGATCAACAATTATGAAAAGTCCAGCTATGCCAACAGTGAGACGCAGCAGCTGGCTTTTTTAGTAGATACCATGTCATACCGGATGAAGGCGTATGAAGAGGAGATCAATTATAAATGTCTGAACCCGAAGGAGATCAGGGAAGGGTATTACTATAAATACAATGAAAAAGTGATCCTCCGGACAGATTCGAAAACACAGATGGAAAATCTGGCGTCTGCGGTAAATAATGGCATCTATACGGCAAACGAGGCAAGGGAATATCTGGATCTTCCGCAGAAGGATGGAGGCGATATCCTGATGGTGAATGGAAACTATATGCCGATCACTATGATAGGACAGCAATACAGGAAAGAAGGTGAAGGAAATGAAGGAAGCGAAGATCAGGGGTGACATTATCAACAATGATACCAAATGGATCTATGACTGGCTGGAATGGGAATCTACATGCCCGAACGATATCAAGTCCGTAATTGATACGCTGGATCCGGGGGAGGAGCTGCGCGTGCTCGTGAACAGTGGGGGCGGGGATGTATACGCAGGCCAGGAGATCTACACGCTCCTGAGAAAATGCAATAACTCTGTTGCGGAGATCGACAGCCTGGCGGGCAGTGCTGCCGGTGTGGCGGCCATGGGGGCCGCCCGTGTACTGATCAGCCCGGTGGGGATGATCATGATCCACAACGTAACCGGAAGCGGGTACACAAGCGGAGATTATCACCTGTATGAAAAGCGGGCCAAGGCATTGAAGGAGCTGAACGCGGCGCTGGCCAGTTCTTACTCGGAGAAGTCCGGGAAACCCCTGGAAGAGATCTTGAAGATCATGGACCGGGAGACCTGGCTGACGGCAAACCAGGCGATCGAGATGGGATTTGCGGATGAAACCCTGGGGGCCGGGATGCAGGTCACAAATGCCTATGACGGACTCCGGCTGACGGAAGAGATCCGGCAGAGGGTCATCCAGGAAAAGGCGGAAGCCGATCAAAACGAGAAACTGAAAAAAGAGATTCTGGGAGACTTGGAGCTGTACGGCGTCTAAGTCTTTCTTCGTGGAAGGGAGAAACAAGATGAATAAAAAGTTATTGGAATTACTGAATGCGATCAATGAAAAGAAGCTGGCGATCCAGAACCTGGTAGCAGCAGGAAGCCTGGAGGAGGCACTGGCAGAGAAGAATGAACTGAAAGAAATGCAGAATAAGTTTGACCTGCTCAAAGACCTGGATGATGATGGCCTGGAGGAAATGCAGAACCGCGCGGCAGCAGGCACCGCGGAGACAGCTCCGTCAGGGGGGACAGATCCGGAAGAGCCTGGAGTTCCGAAAGATGCCGTGCATGAGTTTGCCAATGCCGCAAGGAGAAGGTTCCGGGTGTCTGATGATATGAGCGAGGGCAGCAATCCGGACGGCGGATATACGGTACCGGAGGACATCCAGACAAGGATTAACGAAAGACGGGAGGCGAAGGCGTCCCTGATCAATCTGGTGGATGTGGAGTCTGTTGCCACGAATAAAGGTTCCAGGACATTTAAAAAGAGGACGCAGCAGACCGGCTTCACCCAGATCGGGGAGGGCGGAAAGGTTCCAAAGAAGGATACCCCGCAGTTTGAGCGGATGGATTATGAGATCAAAAAGTATGCGGGATATTTCCCGGTGACCAATGAGCTGTTTGAGGATTCTGACGCCAACATCAGCTCTGTGCTGATCACCTGGATCGGTGACGAATCCCGTGTGACCAGGAATCAGATCATCCGTACCGTGATCAATAAGAAGGAAAAAACGGCATTGTCCGGGCTGGACGATATCAAGAAGGCCCTGAACGTGACTCTGGGTGCGGCTTTCAAATCCACTTCCAGGATCGTGACCAACGACGATGGCCTGCAGTATCTGGATACGCTCAAAGATTCCGACGGGAAGTACCTGCTGCAGCCGAATCCGGCCGACCCGATGCAGATGCGGCTTTGCGCCGGCGCAACGGTGGTTCCGGTGGAAGTGATCCCGAATGCGGATTTCCCTTCTGACGTAGCTACGGCGAAGAAGAGGAAAATCCCGATGGTCATCGGGGATCTGAAAGAGGGAATCAAATTCTTCGACCGGAAGCAGCTCACGATTATTTCCTCCAACATTGCGTCAGCGGGAAGCCTGAACGCGTTCGAGGAGGATCTGACCTTGTTCCGGGCGATTGAACGGGAGGACTGCCAGATGAAGGATGACCAGGCGTTTGTGAACGGGGAGATCACGATCGACGATGCATCAGTAGCAGGCGGGGAAACGCCGGCAGCAAAATAAGAATGGCCGTCAGGCAGCAGGAGATGAGATATCATGTTAGAAATCGTGAAAAACAGATGCGGGATTGCGGGATCCGTTACAGTCTATGACGCAGACATTGAGCTGTATATCAAAGACTGCCTGGCGGATATGGCCGCCTCCGGGGTTCCGGAACGGCTTCTTGTAAATACGGATGACTATGAGGGCGTGGTCACGGCGGTCAGCCTGTATGTAAAGGCATACCTGGGAAACGACCGCACGGACACGGAGAAGTACCTGCAGCTCTACCGGAAGAAAGTATTCCGGCTTTCCCTGGAAGAAGGTGGTTCCTGATGTGGAATGGAAGTATCAGGTTTCTGAAAAAAGGAAACAGCACCCAGGACAAAGACGGGTTTTACAAGCCGGAGGGGGAGTTTTCGGAGAGCATTCCGGCCAGCTTTACGGATGTGACCCGGAATGATGAGATCCTGGCATCCCAGGAAGGGTATACGGCGGATCAGAATATTGAGATCCTGGCCTGTAATTATTCCGGGGAGGGCAGCCTGATGGATGAATCAGACGGAAGCATTTATGAGATCAGGCGGACATACCGGAGGAATAAGTCCATGAGCATGATCCTGACCTGTGAAAGGAGACAGAATGGCACAGTTTGAAGTGGAAGGAATTGACGACCTGATGAAGGAAATCTCTTCGCTGGATGCGGAGAAACTGGCCCCGGTGATGCTGGAAGAGGCAGTCCCCATCTTAAAGGATGCGGTTGTGAAAGGTGCGTCTGCCCATAAGGACACCGGAGCAATGGTCGATTCCATAAAACCGTCCGGGGCATCCAGGAACCAGAAGGGGTATTATATCTGCGTGCGCCCTACCGGGAAGGATAAAGACGGGGTGCGGAATATGGAGAAGATGGCTGCGCTGGAATACGGCGTGGGAGGGCGGCAGGCGGCAACGCCTGTCCTGACCCCGGCCGTCCATGCGGCGGAAGAGCCGGTTCTGAAAAAGATGCAGGAGGTATTTGACAGGGAGACAAAGCTATGACGGAATTTGAAAAGATTATTGAGGCGATCAAGCCGTTTGGCTTTCCTTACGCTCCGGATATCTATGAGGGCGGTGAGGAACATTTTTTTGTGTATAATTATGCGGACGAAAGGGCTGATTTTTATGCCGACAATGCGCCGGCAGCAGTCAGGGCAAGCGTACAGGTACACCTTTACGTCCCGGCAGAAGAAAATTTCATCGAACTGAAAAACAAGGTGCGGAGGGCGCTGCATCAGCAGGGCTTTACCTATCCAGAGGTTACGGTACTGAGAGAAGCGAAGAAGCGTCACCTCGTCTTTGAGTGTGACATTGAGGAAGAATTGGAGGAATAGGTTATGGCATATGTAGGATTAGCAAAACCAACGGTAGCGAAACTGGATGAAAGCGCGGGGACTCCGAAGTATACGGACGGCTTTACTTGCGGTAAAGCGATGGCATTGGATATCAGCCCGCAGTATGCGGAGGGGTCACTGTTTGCGGATAACAAAAAATCAGAATACGATAAGGAATTTAAGTACGCGGACGTAACGCTGGGGACAGATACTCTGCCGATCCAGGCACATAAGGTCATGTTTGGGCATGAGGTTTCCAAAGAGGGGGAAAGCGGTACATCCATCAAAAACAGGACAACGGATTCATCCAATTATGTGGGGCTAGGGATCTATATGGATGAAAAGGTGGACGGCCTGAAAAAATATGTTGCGATGTGGATCTATAAAGTGAAGTTTGCGGAAGGGCAGGAGAGCTTCAAAACGAAAGGGGACAACATTGAGTACCAGACGCCTTCTATTGGAGGACAGGCAATCGGGATTGATGATAACCTGTGGAAAGAAACTATGATCTACGATACGGAGAAGGAGGCCCAGGACTGGATTGATGAAATGGCTGGAATCAAGAAGGACCAGACACAGGAAGGCGGCGGAGAGTCCGGAAGCGGAGAACCTGGCGGAGGTGAACAGGGAGGTGAAGGATCCGGAGGCGGAACAACCAGCGGTGAAGAGACAGGAGAAAAAGAGAATGGTGGGGAGACTGTCTGAACAGGAGGTAAAAGATGTTTGAGGAATTAAAGTATATCGAGTTGTCCGGGGAAAAGTACCCGGTCAAGTGCGACATGGTGGTCCTGGAAAAGATCCAGGATGAGTTTGGATCCCTGGAGGAATTTGAAAAAAAGATTACGCCGTGGGAACCGAAGCTGGATGAAGCAGGGGAAAAGATAAAGAATGAAAAAGGAAATGTTGAGACAGAATTTAAGATGATGGATATCAAAGCCATGAACACGGCGCTTTACTTCATGGTGAATGAAGGGGAGGAGGTCGCAGCGGAGAAAGTCGGCCGGGAGCCGCATACCTATTCCAGGAATGAAATTGTACGCAAGGCGGATATCAACCCGGGAAGTCTTGTGCTGAAGCTCTTAAAGGAATACTATCGCTGTTTCGACCTAAAAAACGAGGAGACCACGCAGGATCAGAAGAGCCAGGAGAACGAAACCAACAGTTAGATTTTGCGTGGCTGGTGTTTATGGGGCTGCAGATGGGGTATACAGAAAAGGAAGTTTCCCGGATGTACCTGGGGAAGTGGCTGGAGCTGTATACCCATTTCAAGTGGTTCCATAATTTCAAAATGAAAAGGTGCATATTTGAGGAAAAAAGGAAGGTATCGCTGCTGGACTTATAGCATGGCGCATGCTATAATGAATGAAAAGCAAGCGGGGAGGGACGAAGCATGAAGAAAAGAAGAAAAGCCTGGATACAGCTGATTGCGGGGATTATATTACTGCTGTGCATGTTTTGTACCCCTGAATTTGCGGTACTGGTATTCATTGGGCTGGTTGTTTTCTATATCGGGAAAAGATTATGGCATGTTCCGATCGGGACGATCAAGCGGAAAAGAAAATAAGATTGAAAAAACCACCTGTTTTTGGAACAGGTGGTTTTTTTGAACATGTCTTTATCCGAGATGGAGCTGGGTTTTTAAAGCGTCCTGCAATACCTGGGAAAAATTGATATTTCTTTCCAGCGCCGCGGCGTTGAGCCATGCGGGCAATGTTACGGTTCGGTTGACGGAACGATTGACATGAGCCTGGCGGATGGAGGGCATATAGACATCAACCAATACAGCACGCTCATTCGGCTGGATCTCTACCTGGGCCAGAGGGGTGGGAGCAGGGATTTCCTCCTTATCCTCCTCCAGACCGTAAAGGACACAGCCGAGGAGCTCCCGTGCGGATAAGAGTGCGTCATCATCATTGATACCGCTGGTGGCGCATTTTAAATCAGGAAAATCAACAGCGATCTCCTGTCCGGGTTCGTAAGTGAAAACAGCAGGGTAGAAATAGCGTTCTACTTTTTTCATGGAAATGACCTCCTTAAATCTGATATGCCGGGAGAGAGCCAGGGCTATCTGAATCTTAGCCCCGACTGTTCTTCAATGCGTTTCAGCGTTTTGAGAGGGATGTCTTTGTCAGGATGTTTTACTGTAGTACGTCCCTTTTTGGTTGGATGTTTGTATTGGTGGTGACTTCCTTCCACATTGACTTCATACCAGCCATCCGCTTTTAGCATTTTGATAACTTCCCTTGATGAATAGCTTTTCATTTGTAGGTCCTCCTGACAATATTACAATAACACATATAATTATATTTGTCAATAGACAACGAATATAATTATATGTGTTATTGTATGAATAGAAGTTATAAAATTAAAAACAGCGAAAAACAGACACCACTCAGAAATGGGTGGTGTTTTTCAATGGAAAAAGGCAGGTGAAAGATTTGGCGGCAAAAAAGATAGGTGCTCTGATCACGCTGGATGGTGAAAAGGAATTTAACCAGAATGTCACGAGCTGTAATAAGACATTATCTTCCTTAAAATCAGAAATTGGCCTGGTAAAAGCGCAGTGTGAAGGGCAGCAGAACTCCCTGGAATCTCTGACGAAGAAGCATGAGGTCCTGACAAAGATCCTGGAAGAGCAGAAGAAAAAGGAAGAGGAAGTCCGCAAAGGATTAGAGCATGCAAAGCAGAATTATGAAAAGGTAGCTGACGGCCTTTCTGTTCTGAGCAAAGAGCAGGATGTCCATGCGAAGAGGGTAGAGGAGCTTAAGGCAGAATATAAGACCGCCACGGATCGACTGGAAGAGATGACAAAAGCCGGGGACGCCTCAGAGGATGCCATGAAAGCCCAGGAAGAGGCAGTGAACGCCCTTGCCCAGGAACTGAAAAAGGAAGAGACTGCGCTGAAAGAGGTCAATGCCGCTATTTCCAAAGGAGAGCAGAACTATAAGACTGCGGGAAACAAGATCCGGGACTGGGAAACGAAGCTGAACACGGCGGAAGCCCAGACCATTCGCGCATCCGCGGCGCTGAATAAAAATGCGGCGTATATGGATGAAGCCCGTAATTCTACAGATCAATGCGCGTCCTCTATTGATGAGTTCGGAAAGGAAGTCAAGAAAGCGGAGGCAGTGACCATCGACTTCGGAACGGTTGTCAAGACAAATCTGGTCAATTCGATGGTCAATGTGGTAAAGGATACCGCGGTATCAGCCGCCCAGTCCATGCTGAGCATGGAAACAGCACAGAAGCAGTTCCAGGCCAGCACAGGGGCGACCACAGAAGAGATGCGAAGATACAAGTCCGTCATGGATGACCTTCATAAAAATAATTATGGGGAAGATATCAATGACGTGGCCCAGTCCATGGCTCTGGTCAGGCAGTATACCGGGGAGCTGGATGCTTCTAGGATCCGGGACATGACGGAAAATGGGATTGCCATGCGGGACGTGTTCGGGATGGACCTGAGCGAGACGATCCGGGGCGTGGATTCCCTAATGGACAACATGGGTGTGACATCGGAAGAGGCGTTCGACCTGATGGCAAAAGGGGCCCAGAGAGGACTGGACAAGTCCGGGGAGCTGGCCGACAACATTGCGGAGTACGGCTCCCTCTGGTCCCAGGCCGGATTCAGTGCGAAGGAAATGTTCGCCATCCTGGAAAACGGCCTGGATTCCGGAGCCTATAACCTGGATAAGGTCAATGACTTCGTGAAGGAGTTTGGAAACAGCCTGGCTGACGGAAGGATTGAGGAGAACCTGGGAAGTTTTTCCAATCAAACAAAATCCCTGTTCTACCAGTGGAAGTCCGGACAGGCTACAACGAAGGATGTATTCCGTTCCGTGATCAATGACCTGGCAACTGCAACGAACAAGCAGGAGATGCTTACCCTGGCAAGCAATACGTGGAGCGCCCTGGGGGAAGATAACGCGATGAAGGTCATCGCATCCCTCAACCAAGTGAACACAACGTTCGATAACGTGAAGGGTACCATGGAGGAGATCAAAGAGGTCAAATATGATACCCTGGAATCCAGGTTCCAGACCCTGGGAAAGAAATTCCAGACCGATGTTGCCGTACCAATCGCAGAGAAAGCCCTTCCGGCCATGGAAGAGGGTCTGGATCTGGTGGTGGAACATATGGATGAACTGATCCCGGTTATGGGAGGCGTGGCAGCAGGAGCAGTGGCTTTCAAGACGGTTTCGGCTGCGGTCACTCTGTATAAGACGACCACAGAAGCTGCTACTGTAGCAGCCGAGAATCTTAATGCTGTAAGTAAGGCAAATCCATGGGTGCTTGCTGCAACGGCTATAGTGGCAGCAGGCACGGCCTTGGCAATTTATACGGATTCAGTCAGTAAGGCATCCGCGGAGGCGAGGCTTCTGGCGGAAGAAAACCAGAAGATCTGTGATTCTGCGAATGAAGTGGCGGCCTCTACGAAGGAACTGATTTCTGATTACGGGAACGCAAGTGCAGAGATGCAGGCCCAGGGGGAATATGCCAGAATCCTGGCCGGAAGAATCGAGGAATTATCCCAGTCGGCTGACGGGAATAACGAAAAGACACAGGTCATGCAGGGGTATATTGCGGAGCTGAATACGCTGGTACCGGAGCTGAACCTGGCATATGATGAACAGTCCAGGAGTCTGAACCTGACCAATGAAGCCATTGAGGAATATCTGAATAACAGCCAGAAACAGATCGAGATGCAGGCCGCCCAGGAATATGCCGTGGAGCTCATCAAAAAGAAAACAGAGCTGGAGATCGAGAGCATCAAGATTGAAAATGAGGCTGCGGATCTGAAAGAGAAGACCAACGCGCTGCTGGAAGAGGAAAATGAGCGCGCGGGAGGGGTTGCGAGTACTTACGCCCTGTTAAACGGTTTGAACCGGGATCAGAGGAAGACATATAAGGAACTGACGGAGGCCCAGGAAGAGAACACGGAAGCTCTGGAAACGAACCGGGCTACGAAGGAAGACCTGCAGGCGCAGATTGAGGCGGCTTCCCAGCAGCTGGAACAGTATGGGGTGAAATGGTCGGATGTAACAGCGGCCACGGACGCAAACACGGAATCCACCAATACCAATGCGGCGGCCCAGACTGCGGCCGCGGATGTCAACAGCGCGGCGGTGCAGAATATCACGGAGACTTACCTGGGGATGCAGGAGACTGTTTCCGAGGTCCTTGCAAGCCAGATGAACATGTTTGAAGAGTTCAATGCTGGGACCGAGATTTCCAGCGAAAAGCTGCTTGCAAATATGCAGAGCCAGATTGAGGGGGTCACGAACTGGGCGGATAATATGGCCGTCCTGGCAGAGCGCGGAGTCAACCAGGGAATCCTGGATAAACTGGCGGAGATGGGGCCACAGGGTTCTTCGTATGTGCAGGCGTTCGCAGGCATGACGGATGAACAGCTGAAACAGGCCAATGAGATGTGGTCGCAGTCCCTCGACATGAAGGATGCTGTAAATGAAAGCGTACAGGGCATGCTCGAGGAATACACCAATTCCCTGAACGGAGGAAAGGAGCAGGTCTCTGCGGCGATGGAATCGATCGGTGTGGATGTCAGTACCGGGCTTGGAAACGGGATTCGTTCCGCAATGGATCAGGGGAAGATTGCGGTGGATGAAATGGGGCAGGCAGTGATCCTGCAGGCGCGGGCAACATTTGACAGCCATTCCCCTTCCAAAGTATTTGAAGGGATCGGGCAGGATGTGGTTTCCGGGCTTGCGGAAGGGATCGGTGGAAGCCAGGAGCAGGCAACAACAGCGATCCAGGCACTGGCGGATCAGATGATCGATTCCACAAAGCAGGTATTGAATGCGTCAGATTTTAGCGGGATTGGAAGGGAAGTTGGCTCTGGACTGCAGAACGGGATCCAGTCACAGAAAAACGCGGTGGTCAGTACAATTTCTTCCGTGGGAAGGAGCGTAAGGGATAAGGCAAAGGAGGAACTGCGTGAAGATAAATTCAAAACAATTGGAAGCGCAGTCTCGAAGGGGTTGGCATCCGGAATCAAGGGCGGACAGTCATCTGTCAGGAGTGCGGCAAATTCCGTCACGCAGGCAGTCATCAGTGAAGGCAGGAAGCTGGGAACCAATACGCTGTACTCTGCGGGATATAATGTGTCAATCGGACTTGCAAACGGGATCAGCGCAGGACGCTCTGCAGTGATCAATTCCGTGGCATCAGTTTGCGCATCGGCGGTAGCGGAAGCAAGGTCGAGGCTGCGTATCAATTCCCCGTCTAAAGTATTTGCGGAAATCGGAAGCTATACGGCGGAAGGTTTCGGGGTCGGATATGAAGAAAAGATGGGAGAGGTGAACCGGGTCATCCGGGACAGCATGGATTATTCCGGATATATGGGCTCTGTGGGAACGGCAGGATCCGGGGCAGCAGGAACATCCGGAGGGGCAGACATCATACAGATGCTGCAGCAGTACCTTCCCTACCTGGCAAATGTAGGGAATGGGGAGGTTTACCTGTATCCCAGCCGGAGGACATTCCGGAAAGAAATCTCTGAGATCGCGAATGAAGGGATCGGAATGAGAAATGTAATGGAAAGGATGCGGTAGGATGTATGTGAAAGGCGCAGTGATCAATGGGAAGCGTTTGTGGGAGGACTGGGGGCTGCGGATTGAAGACTGCGACATAGGCCCTCCGGAGGTCAACGACACTTTTGTAGATGTGCCGGGAGGAAAAACACTGGATTTTTCCGAGGCCAACGGTCCCATCAGCTATAAGAAGAGGGAAATCCACCTGGAGTTGGGAGCCATTAAGGAAAAGAACGCATGGCGCACCTTCCTTTCCAGTTTCATGAATGCGTACCATGGAAAGAAAGTGGAAATCACATTTGACGATGACCTGGCATTCTACTATATTGGCCGTGCTTATATCAAGGCAGATGTAGAGAGGACGGCAAGGATCGGAAAATTTGAGATGGAAATCGTTGCAGAGCCGTACAAATACGAACTGCAGGATTCACAGGAGCCCTGGAAATGGGATCTTTTTAATTTATGCACAGGCGTGATCCGGTATCTGGGAGAAGTGGAGATCTCCCAGGTTAAAACGCAGATCATCATACCCAAGGGGGATATGCTTACGGTACCGGTCTTTGAAGTATCAAGGGCTGACAGACTGAAAGTGCTGTATGGTTCGAAGGCGTATGAACTCCGGAACGGAAGAAACAGATATCCGCAGATCAAGGTGGGAGGAGTATCGGAGGTGCGGCTGGAATTTCAGGGAACGGGCCTGGTCAAGGTGAGATACAGGGGAGGGAGTTTGTAATGTATGAGGCATATATGGACGGGAAAGCGCTGTATTATCCAGGGGATGAGGAAGCTGTGATCATAGAGCCGCAATTGGAACTTGCGTTGAATGATGCGGGTTCGTTTGAGTTCCTGCTGCCTTCCGGAAATCCGGAATATGAAAATATCCAGAATCGGAAGAGTATGATCCAGGTACTGAAAGATGAAGAGGAGATCTTTTACGGAGAGGTCAGGAGATGTGGAAAGGATCAGGATAATATCAAAGATTGCCTTGTGATCGGCGAGCTGGCCTTCCTCCACGACAGCATCCAGCCCCAGGCGGAGTACCACGACCTGACCACCCGGCAGATGTTGGAAACCTGGCTGAAAATCCACAACAGCCAGGTCGAGGAGCGGAAGCGCTTCTATGTGGGGATCGTGACGATCCATGACACCAACGACAGCCTGTACCGGTACACGAACCGGGAATCCACACTGGACGCAATCCGGGAGAAACTGGTGGACCGGCTGGGGGGATATCTCCGGATCCGGAAGGAAGGCGGTGTACGGTATCTTGACTGGATCACCCTTCCGGAGTATGGAAAATACTGTGAGCAGCCCATTGAGTTCGGCACGAACCTGCTGGACTACGCGGAGAACTGCAGCGCGGAGGATCTGGCAACGGCGGTGATCCCACTGGGGGCCCGATTGGAAGAGAGTCCAATTGAAGGCCTGGAGGCTTATACGGACATTACATCGGTCAACGGCGGCGTGGATTACTTATACATCCCGGAAGCTGTAGAGCGTTACGGCTGGGTGAAGAAGGTGGTCACCTGGGATGACGTGACGGTTCCGGCGAACTTGAAAAAGAAGGGGGAGGAGTGGCTCAAAGACAACCAGTATGAGAGCCTGGTGCTGGAGCTCACCGCTCTGGATCTGTCTGACCTGGACAGTGATTATGAAGCGTTCGCCCTGGGAGATACGGTCCATGCATCCGCCTGGCCCTACGGGATGGACAGAACCTTCCCGGTACAGGAGATGACCATATACCTGCAGGAGCCGGATAGGAACAGGCTGACACTTGGTACGACTGTCCGGAAGAATTATACTACGCAGATGAAGGATTCGAATAAAAAGGTCAGTACCGAACTGGATAACGTCCGCCAGACCACATCCTGGATGCAGTCTGCCATCGACAACGCCACGGCCATGATGACCGGCTCCAAAGGCGGCTATAAAATATCGGAATACGATGAGGACGGCCGCTGGCTCCGGGACCTGTACATGAACGCTCCGAATAAAGAGGATGCTTCCCTGGTGATGCAGATCAACATGAATGGTATCGGATTTTCCAGGGAGGGGTTCGAAGGACCATACAAGAACGCATGGACGATAGACGGTGTATTCCTGGGAGAGTTCATCAAGGCCGGATCTGTTACCGCGGAGAAGCTGTCTGCGGAATATAAATCAGGGGTCACTGAGGAGATCACGGCGAAGTTTGATGTGGCTGCCGGAAGGATTGAGGCGGAGGTCACCCGGGCCAAGGGTGTGGAGGCGGAGCTGAGCGCGTCCCTGAAAGTGACTGCTGATTCGGTGCAGACCAAGGTCTCAAAGGGGGAATTTGGTTCTTATGCGCAGCAGTATTATGACAAGGTGATCTACGGGTTTAACCAGAGCAGCAAATACGTGCAGATCAATCCCGGGGAGATCGCTATATACGATAACGGCGTATCGGACAGCAAAAAGCGGGCTGCCTTTAACCACAACGGGAGCCATTTTTACCGGGATGGATATCATGTGGGAAA
>Ga0137308_101652_pt1 | contig 19743 bp, 14 predicted proteins | sample Inofrocosms_June_FD_97181 | JGI IMG/M metagenome (GOLD analysis project Ga0137308, IMG submission 97181) | Mouse cecal microbial communities from Vienna, Austria - N-Acetylneuraminic and N-Acetylglucosamine D2O microcosms_June | ecosystem: Host-associated > Mammals > Digestive system > Large... | reverse complement strand
AAAATTGTAACTTAAAATTTAAAATATGTTAAAGTTGACTGATTTTGGTTTTTATGTTATACTGTAAATAGTTAAATTTTAACAAATGGGAGGCTTTTATGCAAGCAAATGATTTTGAGACCGAAATGTATACCGAAAAGGAAATGCAGACGGTGGAAAAACACATTGAAAAGTATTACGGAAAATTCAAAGAAGTGTTTCACGAGCTTGTTTCTCCGGATATTCATGTGGACATATGCGTTATACCTCCCGCAAAAAAACGTAATTATTACATATTAGCCACTATGGGAATGGGCGCTCATAAAATGAATGTTCCCGAAGAGCTAAAAAGTGAAAATTTAGAAAGAGCGGAGCTGATGATCGCTTTGCCTCCCGACTGGAAAATAAACGATCCGGACGAATGCAATTACTGGCCCATTAGGCTCCTGAAAAGCGTTGCCCGACTTCCCGTATCCGCCGACACATGGGTGGGATGGGGACATACGGTAGACAATCAGGAGCCGTATGCCGAAAATACGTCTCTTTGCGGCGCACTTCTAATCGATCCGGAGGTCGGACGCCCCGGAGGCAACGTATTGACTTTGCCCTGCGGAGAAGATGTGAATTTCTACCAAATTATTCCCTTATACCGCGAGGAAATGGATTACAAGCTTACAAACGGCGCATCGGCTTTACTGGAAATAATGGAAAACATAGTATCCTTTGTGGTGGAAATCGATCGTCCCAACGCTTCGGAAAATTATATTGAAGGCGAACTGGGCTTTTGTGCGCTGACTATGGACGACGTAAAATACCACATGGAATCCATAGACGAAAAAAAGCTTCCGGTTGACCGCATAAACGCCTACAACCATCTCGCCGCCTATCTCCGCTGGTTTATAGAGCATGATATGCTGAGCGATATGTTCAGAGAAAGCTTTTCGGAGATAATCAACGGCGTGAGAGAAAACATCGGCGAACCGGATAAAATGCCGGATTTAAGGCTTCTGCTTAACGGAAACGCGCTTAAAGGTAGGATTATGCTGACTTATTTCGATCACGAGGGCGCAGAGTTTACAGAATGGTACTACGGAAACGGTGAGGAAACGGCGCATTTTTACCCCTGCGACGTAGACGGCTACGCCGAAAAATATTTCGGCGCCGACAGATACAACAGCGATGAGTTCAGCGACGAGGCATATCTTTTCGTGCCTTGGAACGAGGATTATTATAAAGGTATTTCAAAGGTTATTGATGAAAAGTATGCGACGTGGAAAGCCCAAAGGAATTCCGAGTGATTTTTTACGGGAAAGGAACGGGTAAAAAATGGAACTGAAAAACAAGCTTAAAAAGACCTTGCGCAATTCCATCAGGCTTAAGGCGGAAGGAAAAGCCCGCACCGTAATCGGCGCCACACGTTTCGGCGGAAAACCCGACCTTCCCGACGAATTTGAGTGGTGCCGCTATGAGAGAAAAAACTGCGAGGGTGGGATAAAAAACCGACCTCTTTCATTTATCGCTCAATTTAATTTGGAGGAAATCTCAAAATACGATACCGAAAAATTGCTCCCGCAAAAAGGGCTTCTTTCATTTTTCTATGATGCGGATATAATTGAGCGCGGCTTTGATCCGAATGACTCAGACTGCGAAAAGGTATTTTGGTTTGAAGATATAAATCGGCTTAAGCCCGCCGAGTTTCCTTCGGATTTAGAAGAGGATTTTCGTTATCCTCCCATAGGAGTACTGGCAAATTCCGAGGATTCCTATCAGGATTACCCCGATTTCCTGCTGCAAAAGGACAAGCTTACGGAGTGCTGGGACGATTACGACAGGGCGGCGAAAAGCTTAAAAATCAACACTCCCGACAACAGCTCAAAGCTGTTAGGATGGGCGGATATTATCCGCGGCAATATGACCGTGGGATGCGAACTGGCTTACAGAGGATATTCTCCGGGCGATGGTTGGAACGAAGCGACTCCCCGTGACAAACAGGAGGCGGTGCAGTCCTCATTAAAGGAATGGCTTCTGCTTTTCCAGATGGATACCGTAGAAAACGGCGGTTTTAAGCTTATGTTCGGAGATTGCGGCAGAATATATTATTACATAAGAAAAGAGGATCTTTCAGCAAAACGCTTTGACAGAGTACGGCTGATAATGCAGTGCCGCTGACCCAGACTTAGCGAATCTAATATTATAGCATTCCAACAAAAAGATAAACAAATAGGAGCGAAGCGGCTAATTGTCCTTTCCGCTTCCCTTTCGGACTCCGAAAGGGAAGTAGGGGAGTCCGAAGGACGGGGGCAACGCCCCCAAAGCTTGTTTGTTTTTTGCACTGTTGTAATTTTGTTTAAACTTTTTTTGAATTGCTATAGGTACGCCAAAAGCATCGGATTTCTGTCCGTATGTCCATACTGTGGACATTGGCAAAAGGAGGTTCCGAAATGAAAAAGTATACCGGAAACAGCATTTACAATGCGATAGCCATAGGAAAAGTCTCGCTTTTCAAGCATTGCCGAGGCGAGGTTAAACGAATTCGCGTCGACGATCCGGAAGCTGAAAAAATACGCCTTGAAAAAGCAAAAGAGCAGTCCATAAATCAACTTAGAGAAATTTACAACAAGGCGCTTAAGGAAGTTGGGGAACCCAACGCATGGATATTTGAAATACATATGATGCTGATAAAAGACACTGACTACAACGAATCGCTTGTCAACATTATAGACAGCCAGTCCGTCAATGCGGAATACGCCGTTTCGGTAACCGCCGATAATTTTGCAGCCATGTTCGGGGCGATGGAGGACTCGTATATGAAGGCTCGTGCCGCCGATGTTAAGGATATTTCCGACCGCATTATAAACAACCTTATCTTAGGCGGGAACGAATGCGCGCTGTTTAAGGAAGAAAATGTCATAGTCTGCACCGACGACCTTGCTCCCAGCGAAACGATACTTCTGGATAAAAGCAAGGTACTGGGCTTCGTCACCGCTTACGGCTCTATAAATTCGCATACCGCCATACTTGCCAGAAACATGAACATTCCCGCCGTTATGGGAGTAGGCGAGGAGTTTCTGAAGGAAATTAAGGAAGGCGATAGATTTATTGTCGACGGTTTTTCGGGAGAGGTGTACATCGACCCGGATTCGGAAACTACCGAAAGGCTTACCCAAAAGCAAAACGAAGAAGAGGAAAAGCGCCGCTTTCACCAGAATCTTAAGGGCAAAGAAAATATTACCATTGACGGAAAAGAAATAGACATTTTTGCCAATATCGAAGGCACCGAAAATATAGGTGCGGTTCTGTTAAACGACGCGGGAGGAATCGGGCTTTTCAGAAGCGAATTTTTATATCTTGACCGACATGACTACCCCACGGAAGAAGAACAGTTTAACGTTTACAAAAAAGTTCTTGAAAGCATGGCCGGAAAAAAGGTGATAATAAGAACCTTGGACGCGGGCGCGGACAAGCAGGCGGACTACTTTCACATAGGAAGAGAAGAAAACCCCGCACTGGGATGCAGAGCAATACGTTTCTGCCTATCCCGCCCCGACATTTTCAAAACTCAGCTAAGAGCTTTATACCGAGCCTCCGCTTACGGAAATCTCGGAATAATGTTTCCCATGATTACAAGCGTTGAAGAACTTACCGAAATATTTGATATCTGCAAAGATGTAAAAAAAGAGCTTAAAGCTCAGGGAAAAGAGTATTCGGAAGACACAGAGGTCGGCGTTATGATAGAGACTCCCGCCGCGGCGATAATAAGCGACTTGTTGGCTCCGATGGTGGACTTTTTCAGCGTAGGCACCAACGATCTGACTCAATACACCTTAGCCTGCGACCGACAGAATCCAAAAGTTGAAAGATTCTGCGACCCCCATCATAAAGCAATACTGCGGCTTATTACAATGACGGCGGAAAACGCTCATAAAAACGGAATAAGGATAGGAATATGCGGCGAATTGGGCGCCGACATAAATCTGACAGAGGAATTTCTGCGAATCGGCATCGACGAGCTGTCGGTAGCTCCGGGAATGGTGCTTAAAATAAGAGACAGAGTGAGAAATATCGATCTTGGCAAATCGGAATAAGAGGCAGACCCGATGAAAGAAAATACTGTTTTCTGGATATTTTCACTTTTGTTTGTGGCGGCGTGTGTTGTCGTAATACTCGTATGCGAGGTCACGGGGCGATCAGATGATATTTTTGTTGGAGGAACATTTGAAATCGGATCCGACGTTTCGGAAAATTCCAATCAGGTTAACGGTACTGTAAAGATTGATATAAACGAAGCGGATGCGGAAAAGCTGACGGAGCTTCCGGGAATCGGTAAAGCAATAGCGGAAAGAATTGTTGATTACAGGGATGAATACGGAAAATTTGAGTGTATTGAAGAGATTATGGAGGTCGACGGAATCGGAGAAGGTAAGTTTGAAAAAATCAAGGAGCTGATAACCGTTTAATACTGATCTTTGATCAAAGTATAATACTAAATCCAAATAAAAATCAGCCAAATAATACGGGCGATCAAAGATTAGTGCTTATGGAGCGATCTTTAATCAAGTCTACAACTTGATTAAAGATCAGTATTAATATGTTGAATTTGCTGTTGTTCCCCCGACAAATCCCCATTCCGAAAAGGTTTTGTCGGGGGAACAATATCATTACCCATTGACATTATACAAAAAAGGTGGTACAATACAAAAAGAAACAATTGCAAAAGAAAGGATAGAAAAACTATGACCAAAATCACTAAAACCGCAATCGCATTTTTCACCGCCACCGCTTTTCTGACAGCCTGTTCCTCCGACTCAAACGAATACGGCGGAATTAAAAAAATAAAACCCCCCAAAAGCTTCCAGGGAAATACCGCCGATATAAACAAAAATTCAACCACAGAGCTTAAAAGCGGCGATACCTACGCGGTTATTACAATAGAAGGCTATGGCGCAATAACCTGCAAGCTGTATCCCGAAGCAGCCCCCGAAGGAGTTCAGAATTTCATTGATCTTGCAAACAACGGGTATTATTCCGGAAAAGATATACACAGAGTAGTAAAAGGCTTTATGATGCAGGGAGGCTCCGCTAACGGCGACGGAATGTCGGTTGATAGCGACCCATCATTCAACGTGGAATATAACTCAAAAATGCGGCACTACTTTGGTGCGCTGTGCTATGCCAACGCCGGCGGCATCAACGGGAGTCAGTTCTATATAGTTAACAACAGGGAATTCAGCGATATAAGCGAGGATTCGCTTAGTGCCCAGCTTGAGCAGCTTGACAGCGCGATAGATGAGCTTAACGAACAGCTTAAAAGCGCCGAAGAAGACGCAAAAGCTTATTTTCAGCAGTATCTGGATTATTACAGCGCCAACAGAAACACTTATGCGTCACAGCTTCGTGCCTTGAAAGAACGTACCGACGAAATGACCGAAAAATACAAGGAGGTAGGCGGGGCACCTTTCCTCGACGGAGGATATACCGTTTTCGGACAGACGATAGACGGCTTTGACGTAATCGACGCAATAAGCGAAGTTGAGGTTGAGCTTCAGAAAAGCGGAAACGAGGAAAGTCACCCTGTGCAGAAAATAGTTATCAGCTCGGTGGAGATAAATACCGTAGAATAATCATTTCTTGCGAAAACAGGAAGTTATTTATTGAGGAACATATGAAAAATGAGCTTAAAGAATATATCAGACAGACCGAAGAGGCAGTAAAAAAGGGGAATGTAAACAAAAATCGTCTTGAAAGCCTGAAAGTGAATATCGGATTTTTTCAGCACGAAAGGCTTGTTCATCTGATAGTTACAATGACTTTCGCGCTGCTGACCGTTATTTCCTTAGGACTTGCCATGGCGGAAATATATCTTCTGCCGCTGTTTGTGCTGTTTCTTGCGCTTGAAGTGCCTTATGTGTTTCACTATTACCGATTGGAAAACGGAGTTCAGCGCCTTCAGGAGCTTTACCGCGAAGCTGAGAAAAAAGATGAATAGTTATAGATTACGCTGTTTTATACTAAGGCTTGTTTGAAAATAGAGGAAATGACGGATTTTTACCCAAAATGATTAGCTTCAAGGAAAAAAGCGCAGTCAAACCGTCGTTTGACGAGGCTTTTTGACGCAGAAGATGACCGTTTGGGAGCAAAAAGACGGCGTTTCCGATTTTTCAAACAAGGCCTAATCTTTACTCAGGGTATAGACAAATTATATTGATGATCGAAGATTAGTGCTTAATGTGCAATCTTTAATCAAGTATACAACTATTGGTATTAAATAGCAGCTTAAACAAGCTGCCGGAATTGCAAAGCAATTTTTCAATTCAGAGGAGGATTTTCATTTTACCTCTGAACCGAGGGACGAAGAGACTTTTCTTGCAAAGTCTTATAAATCCTTGCCACCTAAGAGTAGGGGAACATCCGGCATTGATTATGGACAACCGATAGGGGGGCGACCGTGACTAATATAAAAGAAGCCATAATAAAAGCCACAACCGAGCTTATCGAAGAAAACAAAGGCGAAGCAAAGGCTGTGACCGCCCGCGCTATTGCCGAAAGAAGCGGCATTGCCTTGGGTCTTATAAATTATCATTTCAAAAGCAAGGATAAGCTCATAGAGATGTGCGTACAAAGAATAGTCAACAGAATCCTGCTGTGCTTCTATTCGGGAACCGAAAGCGGAGAAAACGTCATAAAATCGGTAACAAGTCAAGCAAAGCAACTAATGGACTTCTTTTTTGACAACAAGGCGATTGCAAAGATATTTATTTTAAGCGATTTTAAGGAATACCAGCCGAAAAACAACTCCGTTTCCACCCAGAACGGTTTGAAAATGACTATCGGGAACAAAGTGGAGAACAGGAAAAAAAGACTTTTATGCTTTATTCTTACCTCCGCCATCGAGACCGCGTTTCTGGCGGGAGACTGTTCAAAAGAAATTTTGGGCTGCGACCTTAACGATAAGGAGGAAAGGGACTTTTTTGTGGAGGACGTTGTATATATGCTGTTCCAAGGAGTAATGTAATATCAATCCCTTTTTAAACTAACAGTAATACCCACAATTTAAAAAGGATCGGTATAAAAGCCTGTCTTTGCGAGATTTGCGCACGGAAAGGATTGGTCGTAAAAATGGATATCCTGATAGTAGACGACGACAAGGAACTGTCACAGATAATTTCCGAAATGCTGGAAGACTATGGCTACAAAGTCACCTTGGCAGATTGTGCAGAGAAAGCCTTCCGGCTTTTGACGTCGGGTAATTTTCACATTATTCTGCTGGATATAAACCTGCCCGACGCTACCGGTTTCGAGCTTTGCGCCGAATTAAGGCGCGTATCGGACACGCCGATAATCTTTGCCAGCGCAAGAACCAGTGAGACCGACAGGATAACAGGTTTTGACATAGGCGGCGACGATTATCTCCCGAAGCCCTATTCAATGAAGGAGCTTTTGTCGAGAGTTAATGCGCTTATAAGAAGAAGCTACAGTATGGGAGAAGGCGAAAAAACAGTGTCATTCGGTGATGTAAAGGTAAATATTACTTCAAGAAAAGTCACCAAAAACGGCAGTGCCGTCTCCTTATCGCTAAGAGAATTCGATCTTCTTTCATACCTGTGTCTGAATATAAACAAAGCTATATCCAAGGAAAAACTGCTTTCAGAGGTATGGGGCGCGTTTTCTGTTTCGGAGCCTTCCACTTTGGCGGTACACATACGCTGGTTAAGAGAAAAGCTGGAGGATGATCCTTCTCGGCCGAGATTTATCAAAACAGTATATAAAACCGGATATATACTTTCGGTATAACCGCTTGCAAGCCAAAAATTTCTTCGTGTTTTTTTATGTTATAGGGCTTGAAGCTTGCGTGATAAGCAAGCCAAGGGATTGAATACATACTTATAATATACAAAATGTAATATACTTGATAAAAAACACTTTCCGTACTATTGAGGTTAAAAAATGAAACGAAAATTTTTTGCGGTAGTTTTAATATTCTGCGCCCTTATCGCTTTGACAACGGGCGCTTTATTTTACGCCGAAACAGTTTCGGCGTACGGCGACTCGAGATCGGAACAGCTAATGGCGCTTAACGAAATAGAACAGCTTGCCATAAGAGGAGACCTGAAAGCGACAAGAGAAAAAGCGGCTTTACTCTCCGAAACCTTAAGAGCAGACAAACACAGAGCGGAAAAAAATATAATTTATTTGGGTGCATTTTTCGTGCTGCTGTCCGGCGCAGAATTTTTGTACCTTTACTGTATGGTGCTGAAGCCTTTTGAAAAGCTGGAGTCTTTTGCGGAAAACATAGCGGGCGGCAATTTTGACGTACCACTCGGATATGAACGCAAGAACTATTTCGGTGCGTTCACTTGGGCCTTTGACAGTATGAGAAACGAAATAACCAAAGCCCGCGACGGTGAAAAGGAAGCTATTGAAAACAACAAAACGATAATAGCCACACTTTCTCACGATATAAAAACACCAATAGCCTCTATTAAGGCTTATGCGGAGGGACTGGAAGCAAATATGGACAACACCTTTGAAAAAAGACAGCGTTACATTTCTGTAATAATGACCAAGTGCGACGAAGTATCGAAGCTTACCGACGATCTTTTCACACATTCGCTTTCGGATCTGGATAAACTGAAAATTGTCCCCGAAAAAACTGAATTGGGGAAATTTTTTGAAGCAGTGTTAAAAGAAATCGGAGCGGAAAGGAATGATATTCTTTACCAAAAGCCGGAATACTGCGTATGGGTCAGCGCAGACAGAAGACGTCTGACACAGGTGGCGGAAAATCTTGTAAATAATGCGAGAAAATACGCGGGAACAGATATAAGTATATCGGTGGAAAAAAGTGACGGAAACGCTGAAATACGTTTCAGAGACTTCGGAAACGGTATTCCAGACGAGGATATGCCTTTTGTCTTCGGAAAGTTTTACAGAGGAAGAAATTGCGGGGAGGAACAGGGATCTGGGCTGGGTCTTTATATTGTAAAATACATTGCGGAAAGATCGGAAGGAAAAGTGCTTTTGCATAATTTTCCGAACGGGCTTGAGGTTACCGTACGTTTGCCGCTGATTAACGAAAAGTAATATTGGGTAAAAAAAGCGGCACTCAAAAAAATAATTTTGTGTAAAAGCAAATCCAATTAGTCAAGGGCAGTGCTTGCAAAGCAGGCACAATTTGGGATTTCCTCTTAATTGTCAAACTTCCGCAGGCTGAGGCGGTATGCGCGCCGTAGGCGTGAATACCGCCTCATACTAATAACCATTTTGACACAGGATAAAATCATAGTCAAAATGGTTATTACACCCGAAACACTGTTAACCAATTAAAAACCATTTTTCCAATTTTTAATTGGTTAACAGTATAATTTACGATCGACAACAAAATTTGTCTATACTTTGATCGGGAATTAGTATAAAACTTTACACCAATCTTAGTTTGTAATAAGATTGGTGTACAGTTTTTTTCAAAAATCCATATATAGAGACGCGCGTCTTTCGGTAAATTTTGTTAAATGCCGTCATTTTTGCCCAAAACTCCTTGAAATACGCCGGTATTCCTTCGCCGTTCTGGAGAATCTGACGAAAAAACTGACTGCGCGTCTGCACGGCAACCTTTGTGCGGTATTGACTTAAATAGCCTGAGAGGTATAAAGCTTATAATAATCGCCTTTTTTCTCGATAAGGCTGTCATGGCTTCCGCATTCGGTTATTCCCTTGTTGCTTATATACATTATTTTATCGCAGTTTCTTATTGTAGAAAGTCTGTGAGCAATTATGAAGCTTGTTCTGCCCTTAAGCAGATGATCGATGCCTCTTTGCAGATATCTTTCGGTCTTGGCGTCGATGGAAGAGGTGGCTTCGTCAAGCACCAATATCTTAGGATCGGCAAGAATGGTACGCGCAAAGGAAATAAGCTGCTTCTGCCCCTGTGAAAGCCCCGAACCGCGTTCGTTGACCTCCGTGTAATATCCGTCCGGCAGAGTGGAGATAAATTCGTCCACACCCACTATCTTTGCCGCTTCCATAGCTTCCTCGTCGGTAGCGTCAAGTTTTCCGTACTTGATATTGTCCATTATGGTACCGCTGAAAATAAAGCTGTCCTGAAGCATTATGCCCATCTGACTGCGAAGAGAGTAAAGGGTAACGGAAGAAATATCCGTGCCGTCAATGTCTATTTCGCCGCCGCTCAAGTTGTAGAATCGGCTTAAAAGGCTCACTATGGTGGTTTTCCCCGCTCCGGTAGGGCCTACTAAGGCTATGCTCTCCCCCGCCTTGGCGGTAAAGCTTAAATTTTCCAATATATTGGGTCCCGTTTCGTAAGCGAAGGTAACGTTGTTAAAGGAAACCTCGCCCTTAATTTCGGGCATTTCCTTCGCGTCCTCCCTGTCGCATACGGTCACCGGCTCGTCCATTGTCTCAAATATTCTTTCAAGATAGGATACCGCGTTTATAAATGTGTTCATAAGGTTGGACAGGTTTAACAGCGGCTGCCAGAAGCGGGAGGCGTAGCTGCACATAGCTACGATATTACCCAAGGAAACCGTACCCGTTCCGAAAACAAGCAGTCCGGTTATATAGATTGCACCGCTTACCCAAATGGAGATATTGTCCACGGTGGGCCATACCAGGTTGCTGAAAGTTACGGCTCTCATCCAGCTTTTGCGGTAATTGTTCTGAAGCTTGTCAAATATTTCCGCGTTTACCTCTTCGCGGGTGAACATCTGCGTAACCTTAGTGCCCACTATGCTTTCGTGAATATAGGCGTTAAGGTTGCTGCTCTTGTTGCTTACCTGCTGCCACGCTTTTCTCTGCTTATTTTTTATCATAAGCATAACCACGGCGAATACAGGTAAACCGCAGATAACCACAAGCGCCAGCTGCCATGAAACAAAGAACATAAAGATCATTATGAAAATAAGGTTGAAAATTTCAAGAATGAACTTTATAATACCGTCGCTCATAAGGTCGGAGATGCTGTTTATGTAATTTATAACGCGTACCAATATCTTTCCGTGAGGGCGGGTGTCATAGTATTCAAAGGGAAGTTTTTGCAGGTGCTCAAACAAATCTTTACGGATATCGTAAACTATATCCTGTCCCACTTTCGTCATTATTCTGGAGCGCTTGGCGGAAAGAAGGACGCTTATGAAGATGGAAGCCAGCATAAGCGCTCCCAAAAAAATTATCTGAGGTACGTTGCCATCGGGAATGGAGACGTCAAGAGCGTACTGGCTTATCAAGGGGACAACCAATCCCGCTATTGCCGCCACGGCGCTCAGCGTAAGCGAAAGAAATATTTTTCCCTTGTATCTTCCGCAGTAGATCAGCGCTCTTTTCAAGTGACGTATGTCAAATGGGGTTTCAAGGGTTTCGTCTATGTCAAACTTATTTCGTGCCATTACTGTCTCCTTTCTTATTTTTGCAGCTCATACACTTCTTTATAGTATCCTTCTCTTTGGATCAGCTCCTCATGAGTTCCGATATCGGATATGGTACCGTCCTTGAGTATAACTATTTTATCCGCGTCTTTTGCGGAGGAAACACGCTGGGCTATTATTATTTTTGTACAGTTAAAGTCAAGATTTCGGAGGTTTTCCTGTATACGTGTCTCTGTTTCCAGATCCACCGCCGAGGTTGTGTCGTCGAGAATAAGTATCGAGGGTTTTACCGCCACCGCGCGGGCGAGTGCGATACGCTGCTTCTGACCTCCCGAAAGCCCTACGCCTCTTTCGCCGATTATCGTTTCATAACCCTCGGACAGCTTTTGTATAAAGCCGTTGGCGTCGGCGATATCGGCGCACTTTACCACTTCGTCCTTGGTCATTTCCACATTGCCGAAGGCTATATTGCCCTCAACAGTATCGGAATAGAGAAGTACGTCTTGAGTGGCAACGCCGACGCTTCCTCTGAGCTGCTTCAGCTTCATCATTCTTACGTCGTGACCGTCCACCGTTACCTGTCCCGAATCAACATCGTAAATTCTCGAAATAAGCTCTGTGAGAGTGGTTTTTCCCGATCCGGTGGCTCCCATTATCGCCACGGTTTCTCCCGCTTTTACGGTAAGGTTTATATCGTGGAGCACCTGAGTTTTTCCGTAGCTGAATGAAACGTTTTTAAACTCTATGTCACCCTTTATTCTTTCGGTAAGCTCCACCGCGTCCTCTCGATCCGCAACCTTGGTTCTTCCGTAATATAATTCGATTATCTTATTGGCGGAGGCAGAGAATCTCTGGAAGTCATTTATTATGGTACCGATATTTCTCATAGGATTGGCAAGCGTCCAGATAAGTCCGCTGAAAGCGGTGAACTGGCCCACCGTTATTCTTCCCATAACCGCGAAGATACCGCAGACGACCAATTGAACCACTGAAAGCGCCTGAGCGGTTATTTCAATTGTAGGGAAAAAGTCTATCCACTTCAGGGCTGCCGCCTTGTTGGCGGCGCAATACTCGCGGCTTTTTTCGTCAAAACGCCCGATTTCATAATCTTCTCTTGCAAACGCCTTAACAACTCTATTTCCCGATATGTTTTCCTCCGCCAAAGTATTCATTTGAGACAGCTTTTCACGGAGCGTCACGTACATGGGTCTTACTTTTCGTTTAAATATAAAGGAAGCGATAAAGATAACGGGGGTGAGAGCTATAAGGCATAGTGCCGTAATCGGATCCATGCTGAAAAAATACACAATGGAAACAATAAACAGCACCAAGCTTTCCAGCACGGTCTTCAATATCCACGCCACGCTGTGTCGCACCATGTCCATATCTCCGCTCATTCGGGTCATTATATCGCCTGTACGGTGGGTATGATAAAAAGTAGCGTCCTGCATGTTTATATTTTCGTAAAGTTTTTTGCGCACTTTGTACACAACAGCCTGGGAGGTGGATTCATACAGCATATTGGCGCTGTATGTCATACAGGTGCGAAGGAATGTGAATCCCACCATTGCCGCCACCATCATAATAAGAAGGTTCGGCTGTGTTCTTATCATTTCGGCGCTGTTTTCGGACACAATGAAGGTATCCACTATCCTTTGGCTCATCATCGGGGTTATTAAGTACATGGTCTGGCAGATGACGGATAACAGCAAAGCCGTTATGTATCGGCCGCGGTAACCGCTAAGGTTGCTCCAAAGCCATCTCAAAAGAAACATTGTTCACCTTTCCTTTCTTTGGGGGAAGCGTTATTTTTAACGGATTTGCAAGTTAATACTAATCCCTTATAAATTGTTGGATTAGTGTTTTGGGCGTACCTCTTTTTAAGCTATGGATTTTATCCATAGCTTAAAAAGGATCGGTATAAAATCTTAAACTATTATAGCAGTATTTTATAAAATTTAAAGTGTCAAAATGGACCAATTTCGAAAATGTTTTCGGCTTTTTTTGGGCAATGCGACAAAAAAGAAACTATATTGAAAAAAATAGATTTTTATAAAATAATATCGTGTTTCCTCGTAAAAACAACTTGCTCTCACGCAAAGAAACTGACTATCACATTGACATTTATGTTTAGGCGTGTTATAATTTTAACATATTCAGCAACAAAAACAACGGAGGTAAAGGCTATGGAACTTTTAAAAGACAAAGTAGCATTGGTCACCGGCGGAACAAGAGGTATCGGTTACGCAATAGTACGCACCTTTCTGGAAAACAAAGCCAAGGTAGTACTTTGCGGTTCGAGACCCGAAACAGCTCAGAAAGCGGTGGACGAGCTGAAAAAGGAAAACGCCGGTTTTGAAGTTGAAGGAATTTCACCCGATCTGACAAGTTACGAAAGCATAACGAAAGCGGTTGAGGAAATAAAGGCGAAATACGGCAAAATCGACATTTTAGTCAACAATGCGGGAATAAGCGCTTCCGAGCCTCTTTACAGCTATGATCCCAAGGATTTTGACAAGATAATGAATCTTAATGTAAATTCTTGCTTTTACACTACCCGCGCGGTGGCTCCGATAATGAAAGAAAACGGCGGCGGAGTTATTCTGAACACCTCTTCCATGGTATCGATTTACGGACAGCCCGCCGGAGTGGGATATCCCACATCAAAGTTTGCTCTTAACGGAATGACCAAATCGCTGGCAAGGGAATTGGCAAAGGATAACATACGCGTTAACGCCGTGGCTCCCGGAGTTACCGATACGGACATGGTTGCCGCTCTGCCGGAGCAGACGAGACAGTATATCACTTCCACAATTCCCCTTGGAAGAATCGGAACGCCCCAGGATATCGCAAACGCGTTTCTGTTTTTGGCCAGCCCGCTGGCGTCGTACGTGACCGGAGAGGTGCTTTCCGTTGACGGATGCGCAAGGGCGTAATACTATTTATAAATGGTGTTATTTTTCTCTGCAATAAGAAAAAACAATCCGAAAAACTCTCTGTGTGCGAGTCGTCTTCAAGCACGGAGAGTTTTTTGATTCCCAATGACTATTAACAACTACACAAAAACAATATTATAATATATCAGCGCTGTACTATATATCAGCGCTGTACTATGCAATACAGTACAGTGCATAAAAATTTTTGCTGAAACTTTATTTTAACTATCTTACCATTGAAAAACAATCTAATAAGTGCTATACTTATTATATCCGCTTAGAAAAAAGTCAGCTTTACTCTAAAATTGCACAAAAAGGTAAATTAAATTTTATGCAATATAACGGTTTTTGGTAAAATTTTAAAAAAACGGTAACATTTTGCCCGCTTTTATCGTTTAATATATAAGAGGGACAAGTGCAATATTTTTTCTTTGGACAACGTATAATTGAAAATAAGAAAAAAATAAGAAAAGCTTATGGAAAAAAATAAGCTTTTCCATTATAAAAGCTTTATACTTTTACATAGTAACAAAAACGAAATGAGGTGAGAAATTGTCATTTATTGAAGTTGCCGGACTCCGTAAGGTCTATCGATTGGGTCAGGAAAAAGTCTACGCCCTTAAAAATATAAACCTGCGAATAGAAAGGGGCGAGATATGCTGTATCTTAGGTACTTCGGGTTCGGGTAAATCGACGCTTCTCAATATGCTGGCCGGCCTTGAAAAGCCCACAAGAGGCGATATTATAATAAACGGCGTAAATATCGCAAAGCTGTCGGAAAGAAAGCTGGCAAAATTCCGTCAGGAAAATACGGGTTTTATCTTCCAGTCCTATAACCTTATCCCTCAGCTTTCCTCTCTGGAAAACGTGGGAATGCCGCTGATGTTCAAGGGTTGGAGCCGGCGAAAGCGAGATAAGGAAGCAAAAAAAATGCTGGCGGCGGTAGGACTTAAAAGCCGTATGAAGCACCGCCCAAATCAAATGTCAGGCGGACAGCAGCAGCGCGTGGGCATAGCGAGAGCCTTTGTGGCAAAGCCCAACGTCGTTTTTGCCGACGAGCCTACGGGAAACCTGGATACAAAAACCACTGCCGACGTTATGGAGCTGATGGTAAAAATGTGCCGCGAGCATAATCTTACGCTTATATTGGTTACCCACGATCTTGATATCGCCAAGTATGCGGACAGAATAGTGCACCTTATAGACGGCGATATTCACAGCGACGAAATCAACAAGGCGGTTTACGACCCTTTTGCGGATAACGCGGAAGACAAATCGAGACAACCCGCCTCGTAGTTCGCTTTTTACTGTCGGATCTTGACTCATAATATTTTAAGGCAACACCGCGCAAAGACCGCGCTGCGCGCTTTGCCGCTCATACGCTTTCATCTTTTCCGTCATTTTTGCCCAAAACTCCTTGAAATACGCCGGTATTCCTGCGTCGTTTTGGACAATCTGACGAAAAAGCTGACTGCACGTCTGCACGACAATCTTTGTGCGGTATTGCCTTAAATTGGAATCTTTAACTGAAAGGATCAAATGAAAATGAAAGCTAATTTTTTTGTTAAAACAGCGGCTGCTTTCCTTGCCGCTTCCATAACAGCTTTATCACTTCCCTTTGCGTCGTTTGCAGAAACGACAAAGCCCCCCGCCGTTACCGAGCCGACGGGGCCGTCGCTCAGCGGCACCGCTTTTTCCGGCGGATACACGGTAAACATAAACCGCATTGAAAAGGACTCTAAATTTTCTTTGGAGGCAAACGCCTATATACCCATATCCAATTTTTCGGCAGGTATAGATCCGTGGGATATGGTGGACGAAAATAATATTTTTGCCTTCGGTGTTTCCAACGAAAGCTTTAGTCTTATGGATACAAGCGCAGTCATACTGAATCCCACCATTATAGGCAGCTTTTTGTACATAACCGCTTATTTTACCGATATAACCTATCTCGGAAAGGGCGATTCTTTTACATACAATGTGTGCTATGAAAGCGGCGGGCGAAGCGTTACCGTCCCCATAAACATTTCACTGTCGGAATGCGCGCCCGAAGTCGGATCGGATCCCTCCGACCCCTCCGCCGCCAAATTCGCTTTGGCTTCATCAAATACCTATGCCATTAAAGCGGGAGAAAAAGGAAGCGTTACGATACAGCTTAAAAACTTAAACAACGGCAATTTTGCCAATGTTGCTGCGTCGCTTTCCTCTTCCGACGGAAACATTCTGGTGGAAACCACGGAAACGCAGACCAGCTCTTCCTTCCGCCCCCAGTTTACCTTCAGCGTTTCCGCCCCCGCCACAACGGCTACGGGAATTTATAACCTCACACTGAACATCTCAGTATTCGGCGCAAACGGAAGCGAGCTGTCCACGGGAAGCTTCACCATTCCCGTAAGAGTGGAAAGCGACGTGGTTTCGTCGGGTCTTACCGTTTACTCCTATGACGTAAGCAAGGACGAGGTAAAGTCAGGAGACAGCTTTGAACTTGCCCTTACCCTTAAAAACGACTGTAAAATAGACTTAAAGGACGTTAAGGTTAAGCTGGAGGGTCTTGACAGCTCCAAGTTCGTTCTTGACGGCGGATTTTCTACAAAAACGGTAAATATAAACAAGGACGGTCAGGCTAAGGTGACATTTCCTCTTGTAGCCTGCGACGGTATCGTAAACGTTCGCGAAAGCATTCCCGTACAGGTGGAATATAAGATAAACGGCGCGTCGGATTCGGCGCAGGTTTTCTCCACCTCCGTAATACTTCAGTGCAAGCCCAAGGAAAAGGCGCCCGACGAAGAGGAATACGGAAAGTACGATATCAGCATGACCGATTATTCATTCAGCAGCAACGCCATTCAGAAGGGCACGAAATTTAATCTCACCCTTACCCTTAAAAATACGTCCTCAACGGATATCACCAACGCCCGCGTTTCCGTACAGGAGCTTACGGGCAGCAAGTTCGCCATTGACAGCGGTCTTACATACAGAAACTTTGACATAAAGGCGGGAGAAAGCAAAAGCTTTTCCTTCCCCCTTATCGGCTGCGACGGCATCTCCTCCATGCGCGAGGTGATTCCCGTGGAGTTAAGCTTCGGCAACGTGACCTCCACCGTTTACACCACCGCCTCCTGTGTTCCCTCCGCAGACAAGGATCCCGACAACACCGTTTTTGCTCCCCCCATAATTATCCAAAACTATGATTTCGGCGGCGAATACGTTATCGGCGGCACCGCTTTCCCCTTGAAGCTTACCGTTCAGAACGCCGACGATTCAACGGTTATCGAAAACCTTAAAGTTACCATAAGCGGCGGAGCCGGAAACGGAGACAGCGGCGTAGCTTTCTCCCCCGCCAATTCTTCAAACTCCTTCTTTATTGAAAGCCTTCCCGGAAAGGCAACAACAGATATTGAAATAGATCTTCTCCCCCGCGCCGACTCCAAACCCGACAGCTACCCCGTAAACGTTGCTTTTGAATATGAGTATATAGCAAACGGTAAAAGGGCAAAGGGCGAAACCGTTACCGAAACAATCACAATCCCTCTTCAGCAGGAGGATCGCTTCACCCTTAATCCCGCGCAGTATTCCGAATCGGTTGGATTGGGCGAAATGGTTTATATCAGCACAAGCTTTGTAAACAAAGGAAAGAGCGCGGTTTACAACGTGACCGCCGACGTTGAGGGCGAGGGCTTTGACAAGTCTCAGGGCACTTATTATGTGGGCAACGTAAACAGCGGCTCCGAGGAATATTACGACGTACAGATTACCCCAAACGTTGAAGGAACCGTAAAAGGCAATATAGTAGTTACCTATGAGGACTCCAACGGAACACAGAAGGAACAGAGGCTGCCCTTCTCGTTTAACGTAATATCCTATAACTGGGGTAATTCCGAAATAATCGATCCCGGCTTTGGAGAAGATATCGGAATGATTGAACCCGGTATGGAGGAAAACGGGGGCTTCCCCATGTGGGCATGGTTTGCCATAGGCGGAGGCGCTGTTGTAATAGCCATAATAGTTATAGTTATTGTTGTGAAGCACAGGAAAAAGAAAAGAGAGTTGGAGGACGACGATGAAGTTATTTGACATGATAATCATGTGTCTCCGTAATCTGTGGAGACGCAAGGGCAGAACTTTGCTTACGGTTATCGGTGTAATAATAGGCTGCTGTGCCATTATCGTCATGATTTCATTAGGTCAGGGAATGAACGCCGCCATGGACAATATGCTGGCTTCTTGGGGCGACCTTAACGCCATCACCATTTACGGCAACAACCGCGGAGGCAACGTTGTTATAGGCGTCGAGAGTGTCATGGGCGGCGGCAGCGGATCCGATGATAGACCCAAGCTTGACGAAGAAGCTTTGGAAATGATGCGAAATCTGGATCATGTGGAAACGGTATTTCCGAAAATAAGTGTAGACAGCAGTTACGTCACCATTACAGCGGGAAAAAACGGAAGATACAGAGCCAGTTGGATGGAAATATACGGTGTGGATTTCAGCGCTCTTAAAAAAATGGGATACGTCCCCGAACAAGGCGATTACCCTTCTGGAGACGACACACTTCATACTATCGTATTAGGCAACGAGGCGGCGTACCAGTTCCGTGATACCAAAAAAAAGGGGCAGAATTCATACACCTATAAGCAGCAGATGCCGGACGGCACCTGGTCAGAGCCTTTCTTCGACCCGATGACCGAAAGCATTCAAATCTATATAAACAACACAAAAAAGCCAAATGATGACGGCACCTATCAGAGCGGCGGAAGAGCTTACGAATTCAAAATGACCACCGCTGCGGTATTGGAACGGGATAATGACTGGCAGACCGTATACAGCCTGATGATAGATATGGATTTTGCCAAAGAGATAATCAACAGCTACAACCGTCTGAACAATGTTAAAGACACAAAGGAGCCGGAATTTTCACAGATAAAGCTCTGGGTGGACGATATCAATAATGTGGACGCGGTGGAAACGATACTTTCCGACTTAGGCTACAATACCTCAAGCATGGCTTCCCAAAGAAAAAGCATGCAGGGAGAATTGGGCGTGGTTCAGATGGTATTGGGCTGTCTGGCGGCAATAAGCCTTCTTGTTGCGGCAATAGGTATTACAAACACCATGATAATGTCAATTTATGAGCGCACCAGAGAGATAGGCATAATGAAGGTATTAGGCTGTTTTATCAGCAATATAAGAGTGGTGTTCCTTATGGAAGCGGGAATGATAGGTCTTCTCGGCGGAGCGATCGGAACCGTTATAAGCTATATTATTTCGGCGGTAATGAACACATTGGGCAGCGATACATTTGCCAATATGTTCGGTATCTACACCGACGGCAGTTCTCCTATTTCTATAATACCTATATGGCTGGTTCTTCTGGCTCTGGCGTTCTCAACGATAATAGGCCTTATTTCAGGCTTTTACCCCGCTAACAGAGCGGTAAAGATAAGCGCTCTTG
>Ga0137308_101651_pt1 | contig 19772 bp, 17 predicted proteins | sample Inofrocosms_June_FD_97181 | JGI IMG/M metagenome (GOLD analysis project Ga0137308, IMG submission 97181) | Mouse cecal microbial communities from Vienna, Austria - N-Acetylneuraminic and N-Acetylglucosamine D2O microcosms_June | ecosystem: Host-associated > Mammals > Digestive system > Large... | reverse complement strand
TTAATATAAGTCCCAAATGCCACCAACATTCCGATGCTGACATAATCCCCGCCAATCATCCGGATGCCAACCCAGTAAAGAATCATGGCGCCAATACCCCAGCAGAAATCAATGGACGCCCCAAACAGGTCTGCAACCCGGGCACAGCGGACAAAGGCCTGTTCATGGTCTTTTACCAGCCCTGCAAAAATGCCCTGGGTTTCCTGCTGTGCATGGTAGCCCTGGATCACCTGCATCCCCGCGATCCCCTCGTGGACATATGCGTTTAAGTTGGAGCCTTTTTTCCGGAATACCTGCCAGCTTTCATGGGTATATTTCTGGATAAACCAGATTGCCGCTGCCATCAGGGGGATGCTGCTGAGGGAAGCAAGAGCCAGCCGCCAGTCCTTCACTACCATAATCACTACCACGCCGCAGATAGTAACAAAATCCGGGATCAAAGTGGTAACGGCATTTACCAGCACATTTTTCAGGGAATTCACGTCCCCAATGATACGGGCAAGGATTTTCCCGGTAGGCCTGCTGTCAAAAAAGGAAAAAGACAAGGTCTGGATATGCTCATAAAGTTCCTGCCGGATGTCCAGAAGGATTTGGTTCGATATCTTTGCCATCACGTACATCCGTACTTTTACCATTACAATAAAAATGGCATTGATGCACACAGTAATTACCGCCAGCTTTGCCAACCCCTGCATGTCCTGGTTTGCAATGGAACCGTCGATTGCTTCTTCAATAATCAGGGGATTTACAAGGGAAATGGCGACGGTAAGCAGCATACAGGCCATAACGCCGGCCACTTGGAGCCGATATTGGAGCATGTAGGAGAACAGGCGCTTCAGCGTTTCTTTTTTCCCAATGCTATTTAACTGCTCGTCTTCTTTATATGAATTAATTGCCAAAAAAACACCTTCTTTCTTTGGATGGAAGCTCCGGCTGCCTGTGTGGCAGGCTTATGCCAGAGTTGCGGCAGCGCTGGCTTCCTCTGGTGAAACGCCCATTTGGGCTACATACGTGTCATAATACAGCCCTCTTTTTGCCAAAAGCTCCTCATGGGTGCCACGTTCCTTAATCCTGCCGTCTTCCAGGAAAATAATTTCGTCTGCACGGCGCACGGCGGAAATCCGGTGGGCAATAATGATTTTCGTGGCTTCCAGGGCGTCCAGGGACTTCTGGATTTCGTATTCCGTTTCCATATCCAAGGCGGAAGTGGAATCATCCAAAATCAGCACTGGGTTCTGCTTTGCAATAGCCCTCGCAATGCTGATGCGCTGTTTCTGCCCGCCGGAAAGGCCAACGCCCCGTTCCCCAATAATCGTTTCATAGGCTTCTGGCATGGCTTCGATAAAGCCTTTTGCCCGTGCAAGGCTGGCTGCATGGACCATAGCAGGGCTGTCTACGGTTTCCCGCTGCCCCATGCGGATATTTTCTGAAATGGTGTCCGAGAACAGGAATACATCCTGCATTACTGTGCCAATGCTGCTGCGAAGCTGCCCTAGGGAAAGTTCCCGCACGTCCACCCCATCCAGCTTTACGCTCCCGGCGCCTACGTCAAAAAACCGCATCAGCAGGTTTACCATGGAGGTTTTCCCGGCGCCTGTGGCTCCCATAACCCCAAGGGTGTTCCCATGGGCTAAAGAGAAGGACACATCCTCCAAAATTTTCTGGTCCCCTCTGGAAAAAGATACGTGCTCGAAGGAAATATCCCCCTCCACCTGCTTTAATACCACTGGCTGCTCTTGCTCCTTAATGGAAGATTCCTGCTTGTAAATTTTATTTATTTTTTTACAGGAAGCCACCGCAGAGGACAGGTCGTTGGTAAGCCAGCCCAGCATTTCCATAGGCCATACAATGTTCCTGCAGTACTCGGAAAAAGCTACCAGGCTCCCCAGCGTCATTTCCCCATGGATGACCTGGATCCCGCCGATAATCACCATTGCCACTGGCAGCAGCTTTCCAGTAAATTGGAACATCGGGTAGAACCGCACCAGCACCCTTGCTTGCTGCATGTTCAGATCATAATACTGCCGGTTGTGGGAAAGGAATTTTTGGATTTCAAATTTCTCCCTTGCAAAAGCTTTTACCGTGCGCACCCCTGCCAGATTTTCTTCCGCAATGGTAGTAAGCTGCGCATTTTCCTCGCTGATGGCCTCGTAAATTTTATCCAGCCGCCGTTCCATGAAAATGGCGACCGCCCCCATCAGGACCATTACCCCCAAAGGCAGGAACGCCAATTTCCAGTTCAGGCTAAACATGCAGTACAATACCATGGAAATATGGATGGCTACTTCAATAATCAGCATCCCCACATACCCCAGCGAATTCCAGACTGCATCTATGTCGTCTTTGACCCGCGCCATCAGTTCCCCGGTGTTGGTGTCGTCAAAATAGTCCATGGAAAGCCCCTCAATATGGGCAAATAAATCCTTCCGCAGCTTTGCCGCAATCTTAACGCTGACTACGTCAAATGTAAATTCTTTCAGGTAGCCGCCAAGGCTCCTGCCTGCCCCAATCAGTACAATCATAAAAAGCAGCCCGCCCAAAAGCTCTGTCTGGCCTTTGATGATTACGTCATCCACAATGCTCTTGGTAATGACTGGATAGAGCATGTCCAATACAATGGCCGCTGCCATGCAGGCGATGGCAAACAGGTAAGCGTACCAGTAATGGGCGATGTATTTCAATATTTTTTTCATAATCCTTCCTTTCTGAAAATTTCTCCAGTAACGGCTGCAGGAACACGGTCTTTCCTATAGAACAAGAAAGAATCCTGCCTTGCAGGATTCTCCGCCTGCGGCGGGTCGCTTTGCGACAGATTTCATACCCGCCGCAGTGCGATAAAAGCTTTTTTATTCTATAGGAAAGATACTTTCACGCTTTAGCGTGACAAGGTCTTTCCTATAGAACAAAAAAGCCCCGCGGTTTACCCGCGGAGCCACTGTCCCTATATTGCCAAGCGTGCGTTCCCATCGCACAAATCCCATAAATTTTATCGGGCTGCACCATCCCATGAATAAATGGATGTGCCAGCCTTGCCCGTTTGGGCGTTATGGGGATTAATGGGGAGTCCTGCCTGCCGTCACCGAGGTAAATCTGTAAGTTATCTTAATGAAGTTGCTGTTGCCGCCGTTTTTATTGTTATTAAGCTTCATCATGTTTTACCTCGCTTTCTTTATTATTTGCAGCAAAGCAGGAAATTTGCCTTCCTGCTTTGGATGCTTTCTCTATTAAAACATAGGTGTTAAAATTTGTCAATTACTTAATTGTTTTAAGTTTCCCCATTTTTTTATTATAGCCAATATTATTACTCTGGCAGCATAGGCATCTTGCACAAAAAGCAGCTTTTGCGCTACGCCCATACCATTTCGCATACTGCACTTTTCCATCCTCCACAGGCTCCTTTCCGATCCCTCCCCCACTTACCCCTGTCAATTCTCCACGCCCCGCAGGCGTTCCACCAGCGTTTCCTTAGAAAAATTGTGCAAAGACGCAAACGTAATGGAAAAAGGAACAATCAGAAGCAAAGCTGCATAAGCAAGGGCAAAGGCTGCCGGGAACCGGAACGCCATATAAAACGCCCCATTGCTGTAAAGGGCCTGGCACAGCGCATATCCGCAGAGGGTGCCTGCTGCCATAGTAATGCCCAGGGCCACCGATGACAGGAACAGGCTTTCCCCAAGGAGCATCTGCCGGATTTGCCCCTTTCCCATGCCAATGGATTCCAACATGGCAAGTTCCTGCTTGCGTGTCACGATATTAGTAATCATCGTATTCATCATGCTTAAGATGCTGAACATCATAATAAATATGGCGAGCCCGCTGATTGCCCCAAATATCTGGTCTACATTCTGCTTATAGGCAACCCTGCGCTCCGCAAGGGTTTCCATGGTAAGCTCCGGCCGTCCTGCAACCAGTTCTGCAAGCTTTTCCCCAATCGCATCTTCCTGTTCCGGCTCCGTGGATACTTGAAGGCTGGAATTCAGGCTCTGGTAAGACACCATCCCCAGCACGGACTGCTCTGGCATTAAAAACCATGCCCCTGCCTCATTGAAGTCCAAGGTATACTGCCCATTTAAAATGCCAAGAACCGTAACTTCCTGTTCTGCCATTTTACTTCCGTCATAATAACGGAACACAATCTTATCTCCTACCTCAAACTTCCAGCCATAAATTTCCTCTGCCACAGAATTCCCAGCCACAAGGACAGAACCGCCTCCCATCAGGCTCCCGTAATCTGCGCTTCCTTCTTCCAGGTACGTCCCAATTTTTCTGGTTTCCTCCTCGGATATCAGGCCTACAAGGTCGTTCACCCCATATTCGCCATGCTTCGGGAAATCAAACACCACGCCAAGATTTTTCATGCCTGTTACCTGCTTTACCCCGTCCCAGGCAGATATTTCTTCCACCATGCCCGCCAAAGGTTTTTTGGCCTGGAGGCCGCTCAGACCATATTCATCCAGTTCAATGGCAGAATTGGCATAGTTAATATCAAATTCTGCATCTGTAAATTGCCCCTGCCTTACATACTGTTCCCTGTCAAAAGAGGACATATAAGTTGCCGCAGCCATAAAGAGGATCCCGCCAAACCCAAGGGAAAGCATGGTAAGCCCAGCCTTCTTCCTGTTTTTGGAAAAATTCATCCTGCCCAGCCCAAGGGGCGTAAGGCTGCGGCAGACCTTTTTATTTGCAGCCTGTTCCATCCCGCCCTGCGGCAGGTAACGGAGGGCTTCCATTGGGGAAACAGATGCTGCAGTCCTGGCAGGCCTATGGATGGAAACCATAGTTATCCCATAGACAGCCGCAAATACAAGGGCAGCCGCGCCCACTGCATTTGCTGCCGAAAATCCATCCGGGACCATAAAATACCCGGCAGCCCCTCCAACCAAAATCCCAAGGGGCGCTGACCGCAGGAACAGCAAAGCGCCCTCACGGGAAACAAATTTTTTCATCTGCTTTTTCGTCATCCCTATAGTCCTAAGCTGCCCATACTGATGGATTTTCCCAATGACAGAAAGGTAAAACACGCCGTAAACCACAAGGATGCTGGCAAGCAGGATAAACGCCCCCACTACGCCGTATAAGCTGGCAGACTGCATGTTGACAGAACGGGAATCCAGAAAAGCCTTTGAGGGGCTGATGTTTTTCCGTTCCACCCCTGCATCCTGCCCAATCTTGTACATAATTTCCTTGCATTCCCCAGCCGGGAGGCCTTCTGCCCCCGTAAGCTTTGCGTACACCGTAAAGGGCTGCCCTTTCAATTGGCTGCCAGCGCGGGCATACTTTTCGGAAAAAAACACTGGGAACTGTTTCGTATTTTCCCCTCCTTCCAAAATGCCGGATACCGTAAATGTTTCTGTATTCCCATCATAAAAATGAAATGCCACTTCACTGCCAACGGCTGGCTCTATGCCCATCTTTTCCAGCAAAGCCGCCTGCAGGGCAACTTCCTGTTCCCTTGTGGGCATGTTCCCGTTTTCCAGCGCAGCTATTTTGATTTCCCCGGACAGGCTGCTCACATAATAAGGCATGACATCAAACCCTTCCATCCCTGAAAGGATTCCTTCCTTTACCTGTACCTGGCAGGCAATCCGCTGATCTTCCTTTAGCCGCTCCACCTGCCCCTCCGTAAGGTTGTAATAGCTGACTTGCTGCCTGTGGGAAAGCGCATTTTTCGTCTGCTGGCGCTGCCCCATGGAAAACATCAGGATTGCCATCAGCAAAGCGGAAGCCAGGGCAATCGTAACCATTACAAAAATGTTGCGCATACGGCTTGATTTCAGGCTTTTTTTTGCCATCAGGGAAACCATTCCCCTTGTTACTTTCCTATCCTTCATTGTCCTGTCCCTTTCATTTTTTTATGTCCTGAATTACAGGATGAAGACTCCCACATCACCTTTGCTGCATGCAGATTTTCCCGTCCTCAATCCGGATCCTTACGTCCGCCTTTTGGGCAATTTCCGGATTGTGGGTAATCATGACAATTGTCTGGCAGAATTTTTCGCTGGTCATTTTCAGAAGGCTTACGACTTTCTCACTGGTGCGGCTGTCCAGGTTCCCGGTTGGCTCGTCTGCCAAAATAATGGCAGGCTTGGAAACCAGCGCCCTGGCAATTGCCACCCTCTGCTGCTGGCCGCCGGATAGATGGCTGGGGTAATTTGCAAGCTTTCCGTCCAGCTCCAGGAAATGGGCAACCTCCTCCACAAACCCCTTGTCCTCAAGCTTACCGTCCAGCCGGACAGGCAGCACAATATTTTCATATGCCGTTAAGTAGGGAATCAAATTGTAATTCTGGAAAATAAAACCAATCCGTTTCCGCCGGAATACTGTAAGCTGCTCGTCCCCCATCTGGCTGATATCCCTGCCTTCCACCTCCACGCTGCCCGACGTCGGGGAATCCAGGCCTCCAAGCATATTTAAAAGCGTGGATTTCCCGCTGCCGGAGGTGCCGATAATTGCGGCAAACTGCCCGCCCTCCACGGACACATTTACATTATCCAGCGCTTTTACAAGGCTTTCTTCCTTGCCATAATATTTTTTCAGGTTTGTTGCTTTCAGTATCATTTCCATTGTCCTCCTATCATTTCACCGGCGGTTCCGTGTTCTCTTGGGAACATCTTACTGTATTTTTCTGGAAATACAAGAAGCGGCGCAGATTCTAACATCTACGCCGCAAATTCTAAGATGCCCCTGTCCCCTGGCACCATCCTTCCATGTATGGTATTGTATTTGCATTATACTTACCCTTTCGGGATTGGGATTAAAATTTTCAGGACAAACTTTTCTTTTTCCTGCTTCGCCACTAGCTGCCCGCCATATTTTTCCGCAGCCTTCTTCATATTCAAAATGCCAAACCCATGCAGGAACCTGTCCGCCTTGGAGGTTCGGCGGTTCCCTGTCCCTTCCTCCGGCACACAGGGATTTTCAATGCGGATGGAAACAAAATCCTGCACCCGCCCGGCCTTTAACAGGATTGCCCTCTGGCCTTCCGGAAGCTTTCCATCGGCTTCCATGGCATTGTCAAGGCCGTTGCCAAATATAGTACTCAAGTCCAACGGCTCAATAAAACCTATTCCGTGGAAATCCACCATAGCGGAAAAATCCACATGCTGTTCCCGGGCTTTTTCCGCCTTATCCTTAAGGATAATGTCCAGAAATTCATTCCCTGTCCGGGCATAGTCCTCATAGCCTGCAATCTGGGCGCGCAGTTCCTTTGCCATCTGTTTCGCATCCTCCTGCCCCTGGCTCTTTTCCAGCACCAGCAGGTGGTTTTTCATATCATGGTAAACGGAACGGACACGTTCTTCCTCCTTCATTTTCCCCCGGTAATAATTCTGCTGCATTTTTAACCTTTCCAGTTGGCAGGCAGCCTGCATGGCGTCCCCCAGGCGCGCGACAAGGCAGACGCAGCCCAGGGAGGAAAAAATAGCCGCAATGCACAGGGGATAAATGGCAAAGGATTCCCCAATGTCAAAATATATCGCTGTAAAACAGCCAATCCCCGACACAATAATAAGGGAATCCACAATCAGCCATGTGCCTGCCGTCAGGTTCAGGCGGACGTGCTGGAGAGGCTTTTTCAAAAACAGATAAATGCCGCCCCAAAACAGCAGGCGGATGAAAACGGCAGCCGCAAAAATGGCTGCATCTGCAAGGCGGGTGCCCTCCGTCCACATTTCATTTAAGGCCGGCGCATCTGCCACAGCAAAAAAAATCTGCGACGACGCATCCATCATCAGAAAATTCACGGAAACCGTAATGGGATAAAAAATAAAAGCAGCCGTCATTTTTTCCATCATTTTTCCCTGATGGAACAGGATAAGGTACAGTGCAAGCCCAATGAAAGACAGCAGGATGCCGTCAAGGTCATGCCGGTAAATAATCACCCCTGCAAGGTGGCGGGACAGGGCAAAAGCCAGCAGCCGGAGCAGGCTGCCCTTCCGCAGGGGGATAAAGGTATGCAGCATCCAAAAAAATAAGAGCTGGTAAGCCAGCACAAAGGCAAAGGCAGCAAATTGCAGTAAAGGAATCACAGCAGCTCCCCCCAGTACTCCGCCATCCTCTGCATAAACCCATTCCGCTTTGGCTGGCTGATTGGAAGGCGCTCCCCGGTCGTTAAGACTGCCTCCACGCCCTCAGCGCCCCGGACAAACGAAAGGTTTACCGCAAAACTCTGGTGGCAGCGGGCAAACTGGGGCTGGGTGCAGAGAAGGGCGGATATTTCCTTCATATTTTTATATTTGACAGGCTTTAACAGGTAATTCACGGCATGGAATTCATATCCTTTCCGCATATACTGTTTTAAGGAAGTCAGGAAAATAAGCCCCGCCGCGCCGTCCATCCTGCGGAGCTCCTCATCTGCCTTTAAGCCATTTGCCTTTTCCATTTTTATGTCCATGAAAACCAAGCCAAAATCCGGCTTGTACTCCTGCAGTAAGATTGCTATTTTAAACACTTCTGTAATCTCCTATAACCGTTATTTTTATACCACCATAGTGTATTATATAAAAAGATTTTTGGGAAATCAAGATCCCTGCGCCATGGATACAGGCGGCAGAAGGGTATTCAGCAGGGCATACAGCAAGGCCTACAGAAGGGAAAAAACCTGCTGGCAGCCCTTGTAGGCCTATCTGGCACGTGACAAACGTTTCCAAGATTTGGAGCACCTCTCCGATATGGGGCTAAGGAAGGAGTTATACGAAGAATATAACCTAACGGGAAAAAACAAAAGTTAGAGCAATACGTAACTGCCCACTGGGACAGAAGGATTCCGTCCATCCATCCCAGCCGGCAGGAAATTGGCAAAACGCCAAACAGAACATTTCCCCAGAACCACTACAGCCTTCTTTTATCAAAGCAAACTGCCCCGGCAGCCAGACACAGCGCCGCCATTATCACTGCCGCAGCTATCCCTCCGCCATAGCTTTCCGGTTTTTCTGCCCCATACAAAAGCGCTGTGCCTTCCATCAATTTTGCCGGAAGGAAAGAATGGAATGTTGGGAATAAGCCCAGCAAATAAACGCCAAAGGCTGCTCCGCCCGTCCCGGACAGCACCTGCGCGCTGCTCCCTGCAAAAGCAGAAACAAACGCCAGGACTGCAGCCACCCAAATGCCAAACAGCCAATAACAAGCCCCTGCAAAAAACAAGTCCCCTGCAATGCCATTATCCCAGAAATAGGCATTGTACCCATACGTAATCCCAAAACAGAGCCAATACAGCACCGTCCATGCCCCAAACAAAAACAATGTTTTTGCGCCAAGGATGCTCCGGCGGGACAGCCCCTTCGTTACCACCGGGACAAGGGTTCCCTTCTGGTATTCCCCCGTAAAGCTTCCGCTGCAAAGCAGCACAAAAATAACCAGCCCCATTGGAATGTTTTTATAAAACTGCGCCCACGAAACCATGGCATCCACGGTAATTTCTGTAGTTACAATCCCTGTTCCTGCCATGGAATCCGACAGTGTTTCCATCAGCCATGGGGTCAGCTTAGCCAATGCAGGGCTCATAATGCCGAGCAGTACAAACACCATCAAAAGAACCATCAGCCGCCCCGTGCGGAGCCACTCCATCCACTCTTTCTTTAAAAATGCTTTCATCCTCTCAATACCTCCAAAACTAATTTCCGCCAGCCAAGCCCATGTTCCATAACATCTGTATTTCCCTTACTTCCCAATAATTTCTAAAAACAAATCCTCCAACGCCGCTTCCTGCCGCTCCACCCGCAGGACTGGCAGTTTCTTTTCCGCTATAAAATGTAAGATTTCCCACAGCCGCCCCGTATCCTCTAAAAGAAGGCTTCCCTGTCCCGCCATTTTCAGGAAAGGGAACTGGGACAGAAGCAGCCTGGCATCTTCCGGACGCTCCGTTTCCAGTTCTGTTTTAGCGGCCTTCCTGCTTTTTTTCACTTCCTCCACAGAGCCTTGCAGGACAATTTCCCCGTTGTGGAGAAAAGCCACCTGGTCACAGATATGCTCCACATCTGAAAGGATATGTGTAGAAAACAGCACCGTTGCCTGTTCCTTCGCAGAAACCAGGATATCCAGCAGTTCCTTGCGCCCCGCTGGGTCAAGGGCTGAGGTTGGCTCGTCGCAAATCAGGAGTTTTGGCCTTCCAAACAGCGCCTGCGCTATCCCAAGCCGCTGCTTCATCCCCCGGGAAAAGCCCTTAATCCGGCCTTTTTCCTTTTCCAGGCCCACCAAATGCAGCAATTCCCCTGTCCGTTCCCTGATTTCCTTTTTTTCCATGCCAGCAATTTCCCCGCAAAACTGCAAATACTCTGCTGGGGACATATAAGAATAAAATTCCGGCACATCCGGCAGGTAGCCCACAAACCGGTTGGTGGGGGTATTCCCATAGCGGACGGGCATCCCATTGACTTGGATTTCCCCGCTGCTGCAGGACAGAAGCCCCAGCACCAGCTTCATTGCCGTGGTCTTGCCAGCCCCATTTTTCCCTACAAACCCAAACACCGTGTGCTCTGGGACAGAAAAATCCACGTCCCGCAGCACCTGTTTTTCCCCAAAGCGCTTCTCCACATGGGAAAGGGTTAAGATATTCCTGCCAGTTCCCCTTCCTGCCATTTCAGCTCTCCTCCTTCCCTAAAAGGAAATACAGTATTGGGCCGATAAACTGCATCCCGATGACAGCCACCGCAATCCACAGCCCCCGGCTTCCCCGTTTATAAGTATTATGGGTCAAAATGTGGTGAATTGTATAAGCCAGCAATGCAAGTTCCACAACAGCCAGCGGAACTAAAAACGGCAAAACCTCTTGTATTGTAAGCATATTATTTTCCTCCTTCTGCCAGGTTTCTGGCAATCTTTTGAAATTCCCCATTCCCTTTCAGGCCTTCAAACACTGGATGGGACAGGATTTCCTGTACACTCTGCAAAATAAACCCCTTATCCCTTGGCGCCATATTCCCTAAAGGAAGGCGCTCGATCCATGCATCCAGCAAATCAAAATACCCGTCCCCTTGGAGCAGGATTTCCCCATCCAGCAGTGCATGGACACATGCTTCAAATTTCCGCAGGAACCCTAACGCTTTTTCTATCTCCCCGTGGCTGGCATAGGCTATGGCAGCTTGGCAGTAAAATTGCGCCGCGGCATTTGGGTGGAGGCGCTCCAATTGGAATAATTCCATCACGCCTGTTGTCCGCTTTATGGTTTCTTCACACCGCCGCATATCATTTCCATAGAGGGACAGCGCCATTCCACCATGCCCCACTAAAGTCAGCAGGTTCGCATACTGCCCTATCTGGACATGGCTTTTTGCATCCTCCAGTTCCCCGGCCATCTGGTAAGCCTGGATCAGCAGTGCGCTGTCCTGCCGTGCAATACGGCTGGGGTCTGTGGCAGGGAGCAATATTTCAATGGCTTCTTTTGCCTTGCCAAGATGGAGCATGAGCCCTGCCTTTACCACCAAGGCATCCCCGCACACCCCTACATCGCTGCACCCATCCAAAATACGCCCGCACCACCCTACTGCTTCCTTCAGCACCTGCCTGCCCCTTTCTTCCGTTCCCGCCATCATAAAATGGTTCCAGCACAGGATGCTAAGCTGCAGCAGGAACGGATAACAGGAATAATACCGGCGCGCCATCGCCCGGGTATGCTCCAATGCTTCTTCAAAAGGCAGCGTAGCAAACTCCTTTGCCAACTCCCCATAGCGGCGGCGGATCTGCTCACTGGAAAGCTGCGCTTCATACCCCATTAGCTCGTCAATAGTTACCCCAAAGAACGCCGCTAACTGGGGCAGCAGCAAAATATCCGGCATACTTTGGGCATTTTCCCATTTGGAAACAGACGCCTTTGTCACGCCAATAAAATCTGCCAGTTCTTCTTGGGTTAATTTCCGTGCATGGCGCAGGCGGATAATGTTTTCTGATAAATTCAGCACGTCCATTCTGATTCTCCTCCTGTTTTGATTGTTGTTTTCCTTTGGCTGTTTGCTTCCCTTAATTGCTGTTATCAACCCTGTGCATTCACATATCAGTATGCTTCCGGTTTGCTGGCTTTATTATAATAAACAAATGGGTGGGTTATCAATGGATAGGGGCGATACTTTAAGAGATAAAATCAACTGTCAGGAAACTTTCAGTTTGCAATAATCCGGCGAATAAAACGCCAAATCCTCTATTTTCTTCCATCTTTCTTCTGTAAAACATCCTGCCATACGTTTTGCAATACAGGAAAATTACAAAATGCATTGCATAATAATTTTAAATTTTTACCTACAATAGAAAAAGATAAGCAGCTTTACAGATACCCTTTGCATGATGGCAAAAGAAAAACAACACTGTAACCCAAGTTATCTATTTCCCTGCCCTGCTGACAGTGCAGATAAAAAAGCAATAATAGCCCCTGATACCTCTCTTTCTGGATTTACCCTGCAGGCATATAACTATACTATTGAGCCAAAAGGTCTTGCTGCCTTTGGCAGCATAGGCATCTTGCACAAAAAACGCTCTGGAAAGCCAGCTTTTCAGAGCGCTTTTATGTGCAAAGTGTTTCCATCAACTTTGTGTTGGAAACCTTTTGGCACTATAAATTACAAAATGGGGAAACTCAAAGTAACTGGAAAACACGAAACTGCAAATTAGTATATAAGTTGGCCATACAAAGGAAAAGGTGGGTAAGAATGTCCTTTCAGATAAAATCAAATAGAACAGAAAACAGAATACATCCGCCGCCTAACAAACAATATATTTTCTTATACCAAAGAACAGTTACCTGCCCTATGCGGCGATTTAACATATTTTATTTCCGAATCCACATGCCCAAACCCGCGGAGGGCTTCTACTGCTCCCTTAATCCCTTCCTGCTGCCCTTGCTCTAGAGCGTGTCAATAAACCATTTTAAGGCCGCCCCGCTGGTCTGTATGGGCGCGTCAAAAATCCACGGCATCCCATCAATGGCACAAGGCCTTGTCACCACTGGCACATCAGGCGCACTTTTGGTTTCGCTGCCCACAAATACCAATGAAGTAGTCCCTGAAGATTCCCCGGCTTCCCCAAGCCTGCTCATGCCCGTTGCATGCATGGATGCCATGGCGTCACTACACCCGGCAATGACTGGAATCCCGGAAATCAACCCTGTTTCCCGAGCTGCTTCTTCCGTTACAAACCCAATAATCTCGTCTACTAATTTCAGTGGCGGCAGCATTTTATGCAAATCCACCCCTATCACTTCCCCAATTTCATCCGACCAGTCCATGGTGCTAATATTTAAACATTGGGTTCTTGAAGCCTGGTCAATATCGGACGTCATGATTCCTGTCAGCTTGAAATTAATATAGGAGCTTGCCTGCAAAAAATACGCAGTTTTGGCAAACAATTCCGGCTGGTTCTTTTTAAACCACATAATCTTATTGGGAAGGAAAGCCACCGCAGGCTGCCCTCCCACAATCTGCACAAACCGGTCATAGCCAACTGCCGCCACAATGGCATGGAGCTCTGCCGCCGAACGGTTATCCTGATATGTCATGGCCGTCCGGACAGGGTTCCCCTCAGCATCCACCGGCAGCATGGACACCGTATGGGAGCTTATGGATATCCCCCGGATCCGCTTCACTACCTCACTGCCCGCTTGGCTGGCAGGGGAACGGAAAATATCCACAGTATTTGCCCACCATTCCCCTGCATCCTGTTCCTGCATGTTCAGCCCCGGGCTTAAAAAACGGCTGGGCCTGCTTGCTTCTGCCGCTACTGTCCCATCCTCCCCAAGTATCACTGCCTTAATGTTTGTTGTGCCGCAATCCATCCCTAATAAATAATTTTCCACTTTTGCCATGTTTCTTCTCCTTTGCTTTCTATTTCTATCTTTACAATAATAAAATCCCCCTTTCCCCTCAACTTCATATTTTCCTGATAATTCTGGAAAAAACGTACACCCTGCATTCTGCCCCGTCACTTCCCCTGCCGTATCTTTCTTCCGTAAGTATGTGGCAATATCCTGTTTGATAGTTATTCCCCACTTTCCTATACTGTACTTATAAACCCAAAACAAGAAAGGAGTTATTCTACTATGAATACTATGAAAGCAGCATTAATGTATGGCCCAAACGATATCCGGGTGGAGGAAACCCCCAAGCCAGAATGCCCCACCGATGGGCTTATCCTAAAAATTATGTCCGTAGGTTTATGCGGCTCCGACATCCGTAACCTGACGACGGATTCCAGAAAAGGGGACTACCCTTTTATCTACGGGCACGAAATCGTAGGCTATGTGGAAGAAACCGGGCCGGAAGAAACCAAGTACAGCGTAGGCGACAGGCTCTTCCTGTTCCCGGGTACTTATTGCATGGAATGTGAAGAATGCATCAGCGGCCACAGCGAAAATTGCTCCAATACCGCCGTTGCAAAATTGGCAGGAACCGGAGGGTTCGCCCAATATGTAGCCGTATCTGGTGAAAAAATCCGCCGCGGCGGCATCTACGAAATCCCGGACGGCGTATCCTTTGACGCTGCAAGCCTTGGGGAGCCTTTAACCTCTGTATTTGCCTGCTTGGAAAATATAAAAGTAGGCTATCCAGACACTTTGGTTATCATCGGGGCCGGGCCAATCGGGTGCTTTATGGCGCAGCTCGCCAAAATCCGGGGCGCCCAGAAAGTAATCATGGTTGACATCAGCCATTCCCGCCTAGAAATGGCAAAGGGCTTTGGGGTAGACTTCACTGTAAATAGTTCTGAAACCGACCCCATAGAAGCCATACAAAAACTGACCAACAACAAGGGGGCAGATAAAGTAATTTCCGCTACGCCAGTGAACGCCACACAGGCCCAAAGCATCCATATGGTAAAAAAAGGCGGCCTTGCTGTATTCTTCGGCGGTGTGCCAAAAGGCTCCCTGACAGAGCTTGACTGCAACTTAATCCACTATAACAACATTTGGATTAAAGGGCACTTTGGCGCCTCCTACAGCCAGTCCAAGCGGGCGTTCCAGCTTGCTGTTTCCCCTTCCTTCCCGACGGAAAAATTCATTACCCATATCCTTCCGCTAGAACGTATCAGCGAAGGGATACAGCTCACAAAGGCTGGGGAAGCAATCAAAGTTGTGCTCCACCCCTGGGACGAAGCTTAACCTCAGAACCTCCTGCGAAACGGGGGTTCCCAGAAAACCAGAAAGCCATTCAGGGACGCCCTGAATGGCTTTTCACGCTCTAGGCTGCCACGTTGCTTACAACAGGGCGCCTATTATAATTTCCCCTTAGTTCTGGGAATCCAGGGCCTGTGCGTCCGTTGTTGGTGCTTTCAGGCAGGCCACTATGCCAATCACTGCCAAGGCCGCTGCGGACACAGTGAATCGGTTTGCAATATCATCCCCCATCAGCCCTGCCACAGGGTTTACCACATAAGCAGAAATAAAGTTCCCTACATTATAGGTTGCAGAGATTATGGCTATCGCCAGGGACGCCTGTGCTGCCGGGACCATATTGGCCCCAAAAGTAACTGCCCCCGGATTGCGGATTGCAAACCCAATCCCTACCAATACCGCACCAATGCAAATCATGGGGAAGCTTGTCGTCATGCCAACGATTGCCGTGCCGGCTGCCATTACAAGGATGGACGCCCCTATGGTGAACCGCTTGAAGGTTTTTACCACAAAGCCAGGCATCAGCCCCCCTATAATCCCAATTACCTGCATAATGGATGCCACTGTCCCTGCCGTACTGGCATCCCCAATCCCTTTTCTGTCAATGTACATTGCAATATTTGTATTGAAGGTAGCAACAAAAATCCCTGTAATCAGGCAGAGGGCGCCAAAATAGACCATGCCGCCGGAAATTCCTCCGGATCCGCCTTTTTCAGCCTTGGGCGTAGTTTCTCCCTTTGGCACTGTCAGCAGGATAATGATAATGATGGGCAATCAATAGGGTTGACCCGCAAGGTAACATACCCATAAACTGCCAGCAGGGCAGCCGAAACCGCAAAGGCAGCAAGGCTTGTCCGGTAATCTGCCAGCCCCAGCAAAAATGTCATCAGCGGAGCCAATACGGCTGTCCCGATATTTGCCCCAATGGTGCTGATTCCATTTACAACGCCGCGTTTTTTAGGGAACCAGTCCGACTGCATCGGGCCGGTGCATAGATAAAAGCATCCCTGCCCGCAGCTAACCATAATGCACTGCGCAAGTGCATACATGACAATATTCGTTGCCCGCAAAAACAGGAAATAGAAGGCTGCCCCAAAAATCAGGAACAGGGCTGCGCTCACCTTCCTTCCTCCAAACCTGTCACGGAATTTGGCAATCACCAGCATCATTGCAACGCCTACGAAGCCTGCCACTGTCCCCATGCCCAGGCAAAGTTCATAATCTAAGCCCGACCCCTCTGCAATGGCTGGAAGGGCAATATTCAGCCCATCGTTCACCCCGGCATTTGTCACCAGCATGGCCAAAATTGCAAAAACCATCAGATGCCAGCCTTTCCCCAAATGAAAACTTTCCCTAATTGTTAATTTTTCTTTCATATAGTTTTTTCTCAGTCCCTTCTGCTCAATTTGGCTAGCCATGATTGTACTATACCGTGCCAAATGCCCTTCCTGCAACCGCACTTTTTCCATATCATTCCGGAAAACCTTGCAACAGCCCCATAAAAAACCGCCCAGTTTCCGAAGAAACTGGACGGCTTTTCCTGCCTGAACCCTATATAAGATACAATTTTACCAAATTAGCTTCCGTTCCCCAGGCTACTCATGCCGCAGCGCATCAATGGGGTTTAAGTTTGCCGCCTTATAGGAAGGCAGCAGCCCGAAAATAATCCCAATTGCCATAGAAAACAGCACGGCCAAAATAGATACCGGGATGCTGATGGCTACCAGCGTGCCGGTCACCTTGGAAATCACCTGTGCCAGAATAATCCCCACAATCACGCCAATCAGCCCTCCCAGGCTGGTGAGCACTGCCGCTTCTGTCAGGAACTGCCCCAAAATCCTGTTTTTGCGGGCCCCGATCGCTTTTTTCAGGCCAATTTCCTGTGTACGCTCCGTGACGGACACCAGCATGATGTTCATAACGCCAATACCGCCTACCAGCAGGGAAATCCCTGCAATCCAGATTAACATGGTGTTGGTGGACTGGCTTAAGTTCTGGATATCTTCTGCCTGCTTCAGCAAGTCCGCCGCCTTATACCTCATGGTTTCATCCGTCACGTTCAGCCCGTTATTTAAAATATTAGAAGCTTCCTTCCCGGCTACCGTCATATTGTCCACACTGTCCAGCTTTAAGACCACAGACTGGGGCTCGTCATAATTGTAGAGCAGCGGCCAGATTGCATCTGTCACATAGACTGCGCCGTTGCTGGATTCCGCATAGGTTTCATAATCCTCCCTGCTGTTGATGACTGGCTCAAACTTGGAGGATTTTGTGATTATCCCAATTACGATAAAAGGCTCCTGCTGGATTTCAATGGTTTTGCCTATGGGGTCTGCCCCCTGGAACAAGGTTTCTGCAGAGCTTTCGTCCAAAACCGCCACCTTGCGGAACTTTTCATAATCGGACCCATAAAACCCCCGGCCCTGCTTTAAAATAAAATTGCAGGTATCCAGATAATTTTTGTCAATCCCATACACCTTCCCGCCGGACATAGGCGTATTCTGGTAATACACCGCATTGTATGTTTCCCTTGAAACATAGAGGGATGCATTATCCACATGGTCCAGCTCCACAAGCTGTTCCCTTGTTTCCTCGGAAATCACGGGCACCCCGTCAGGAATCCCGTAAAAATCTATTTCATAGGTGTTGTCCCCCTGATAAAGCTGTACGTCCACCGTGTTTTCCCCGGAGCCGATAAGGTTTTCCTTAATCTGCTCATTTGTCCCCTTAATCGTTGAAACTATGGCTATAATCGCCGCAATCCCAATAATAATGCCCAGCATGGTAAGAAAGGAACGCATTTTGTGCGACCAAAGCCCCTGAAAGGACAACCTGATATTTTCTAGCATCTGCTTTTCTCCTCCATTCTCCGCCCTTATGCAGATAACTCCCTGAAACTGCCTGCCCGCAGGCAGCGCATGCGCCATGGCGGCTGGCTATTCAGAATCCTGCACTTTTACGCCTTCCTTTGCTTCTTTGCCATAGGGGAACGCAATCCTGTCATCCAGCGTCAGGCCGGAAAGGATTTCCACCTGCCCCCACGCTGTCTTGCCTGTTTTCACATACTGCTTTACCAGACGGTCATTTTCGTCTGCTTTCAGCACATATTTCTTGCCGTCCTCCTCCCGGACATACGCTTTTTCGATGGAAATACCATCCTGGGCCTGGGCCTTGGACATTCTCAGATCCACATATTCCCCATTGCGCAGCCCCTCGGTATTTTCAATATAAGCAGTGTAGGGATAATAGGATACGTTAGGGTTCCCGTCGCCGCCCCATGCGTTGCTGTATTCTTGGGGATAAGGGGAAATTTCCGTAATCTTCGCTTCAAAATTCATGCCGCTTTCCCAGGAGTTCGCATATACTACCTGCCCCACCTGGATCTCCCCAAGCTGCAGTTCGCTTAAGGATCCGCTGACATACAGCCCTTCCGAGCCTGTAACCGTAAGGAAAGGTTCCCCGCTGGCGGGGTTCTCCTTGTCACCCACAGATTTCACCACGCCGTTTACCGTTGCTTTTACCACGCCGTCCCCGGAAATTTTCTTCATCTGTTCCAGTTCCAGTTCCTCTTTCCGCCTGGTTAAATCCAGGTCGCGGATTTCTTCTTCTTTTTCCCGTATCATTTTAGCCAGTTCTTCCGCAGTATACCCTTCCGGCTCGTCAAAGTCTTCAAAAGAAGGCTCCTCGTAATCGTCCGGCTCCTCATAGTCATCCGGCTCCTCATAAACGTCATCGTCTGGTTCCTCGTAGCCATCCGGCTCCTCCGGTTCTTCCTCCACAATCTGGGACCTGGTGTGCACAGACCATTTGGAATCGTCCGGGAGGGTCGGGAACCCGCTCTTGCTGCTGATTTTCCAAGACCGGAGCAATTTCCCGGACAGCTCATTCCCTTTATGGATCTCCAGGCTGACATAGATAGTTTTGTCTTCCTGCTCCGACAGGCTGTTGATAAATTCCCCCAGCACATAGCATTCCGGGGCGCAGAGGTATATATACGGCTCCTCAGCGGTCCCTGCCCCGTCGGTTGGCTTGGCGCCCCGGCTGATGAAATTATAGGCGTCCCCTGTTTTCTCAGCAGGGGCCTCCTCTAACGTCATGAACTCCTGCGGTTCCGGGTCTGGCTCCGGGTCTGGCTCCGGGTCTGGTTCCGGGTCTGGTTCCGGGTCTGCCCTTGGGACAATTGGCTTCGTTTTTTTCAGCTTTTCCAACTGCCGTTTAGAGGCCTCCAGCCTGTTCAGCGTAGTGGAAACATCCAGTTCCTTCATTTCCAGTTCCAGGTTCGTCATTGTCATGTCATAGGAAAGCAGCGGGTCGCCTGCTGAAACAGTCTGGCCTTCCTCTACAAAAACCTCCACGATTTTTTTCTCGTCCAGAGGATATACTTCCTGGGATTTATCATTGGTGACCGTACCGGAGCTTGTCATTTCATTTTCATAATAATTATTCAAGCTGGACACATAGTACACCTTTGCCGTCTTTGTGCCGCTTTGGTAATTCTGGTATGCCTTTATCCCGCCAAAAACAGCAATGCCTGCAACACCAAGGGATACCGCCGTAATTATGATTGCTTTTTTATTCATTCCCTTCCTCCTTGCCGCCTTCTTCCGTTATTATCCCGTCAATAATATGGACAATCCGTTTGGCCCTAGAGGCAATATTCCTGTCGTGGGTAATCATTACAATT
>Ga0137308_101650_pt1 | contig 19797 bp, 20 predicted proteins | sample Inofrocosms_June_FD_97181 | JGI IMG/M metagenome (GOLD analysis project Ga0137308, IMG submission 97181) | Mouse cecal microbial communities from Vienna, Austria - N-Acetylneuraminic and N-Acetylglucosamine D2O microcosms_June | ecosystem: Host-associated > Mammals > Digestive system > Large... | reverse complement strand
GGGGGCCGGCCCCGTCGATCTGGTATTGGAGCGCGGGGTCCAGACCCTTCAGCCGAAGGGTACGGAACGGCGGCGCTGCGTGGGTGCAGCCCAGCGCCACGCTGACCAGCGCCTCGCGCCGGTCAGGAGACACCTGTTCCCAGGCTGTGTAGGCGCTGTCTTGGAAAGGGCTGCTGAGCCGGTAATAGTCCCCGTAGTGGAGCAGCTCGTAGCGGGCTTTATAGGTTTCAACCTGACATTGAATTGCCGCTTTTTCCTCGGATGTACACTTTTCCAGGTGCATTTCATATCCGAAGGCTCCGCTCATAGCGGTGATTCCTCTTGTTTCCAGCGGCGTGACGCGCCCGTTCTGCTCATTGGGAACAGCCGATACATGTGCGCCCATTGTACAGACCGGATAGCAGAAGGAAGTGCCGTATTGGATACGCAGCCGGTCAATGGCGTCGGTATCGTCGCTGCACCAGATTTGGGGCGTGTAGTAGAGCATACCGCCGTCAAAACGGCCTCCACCTCCGCAACATCCCTCCAGCAGAATATGGGGATAATCCCGGTGCAGCCGCTCCAGTAGATCGTAGACGCCCAGGACATACCGGTGGTAGACTTCCCCCTGCTTCTGGGCGGGCAGGGCTGCGGACCAGACATCGGTGAGGCTGCGGTTCATGTCCCACTTGATATAGGAGATGTCCGCGCTGTTGAGTACCGCTCTCATCTGCTCATAGATATGATCCCGGACATCCTTGTGCGAGAAATCCAGCGCCAGCTGGCCGCGCCCTCTGGCGGGGGAACGGCCCGGAACATGCAGCGCCTAGTCCGGATGGGAACGGTAGAGATTGCTGTCCTCATTGACCATTTCCGGCTCCATCCAAATGCCGAATTTCATCCCAAGCGCCTTGACGCGGGGAACCAGAGCCTCCAGCCCGCCGGGCAGCTTTTCCAGGTTTACCTGCCAATCCCCCAGCCCGCTGTTGTCGTCATTCCGGGAGCCGAACCAGCCGTCGTCCATGACAAACAATTCGATTCCCAGGCTGGCGGCTTCCCTGGCGATGCTGACAAGCTTATCAGCGGTAAAATCAAAATAGGTAGCCTCCCAATTATTCACCAGGATCGGTTTGCGCCGGCCGCTGTAGGGGTCACGAAGCAAATGGCCCCGAATGGCCCGGTGGTACTGACGGCTCATCTGTCCAAATCCGCTGTTTGAGCAAACCATCGCCGCTTCCGGTGTAGTAAACGCCTCGCCAGGGGCCAATGTCCAGCAGAAGTGATAGGGATGGATACCCACGACCAGACGGCTGCTCTCATATTGTCCACATTCCACAGCCGCCTCAAAGTTCCCGCTGTACAGGAGCATAGCGCCATAGCACACGCCGGAGTCTTCACCGGCATTACGGTCGCAGAGCATCACAAAGGGATTGTGCTGATGGCTGGACGCTCCCCGTACACTTCCCACGCTTTGTATCCCGGAACGCAGCGCCCCCCGGTCCAGACACCGCTCCATCAGATGGTGGCCGTTGAAGGTGATCATGTCCATGTCGGACCGCGGGAAATCCAGGCAGAGGGAGGCGCACCGGCACAAACGGACCGCTTCCGTTCCCCGATTGATTACCCGGACAGCCCGCGTAATAAGATCGAATGCCTCAAACACGCTATAATACAGTTCCACTGTTACCTGAGCGGCGGCATCCTCCAGAGAAATCACCAGGGTTTCCGCCTCATCTTTGCTCCCGTAAAAGGCTGGCAGTTCAGGAAGAGAATATTTCCCCTCCTGGAGCCGGTATCCGGTATAGCGCAGGTCCGCCGTATGACTGCCATTGGACAGTTCCAATTCAATAGAAGGCAGGCGAAAGTCTCCCACGCCGCAGGTGGAATATTCCTGCGGGACAACATCCAACGAATAGTTCCGGCTGTTTCCCGCCTCGCTGGGATTTGGCGAAAAGCTGCGGTCAGCGCACTGCACCAAACCGGACAGGTCGCAGTTGTCGATTCGAGGTCCGTAGTAGGTGTGCAGCAGCACGTTGTACTGGTCAGCCTTCATCTGGTATGTGGTATTTATGGTATGCAAGGTAAAAATTCTGTTTTTCTGATCGAGTACGATCATAAGGATACCCCCTTGAAATCTTTTAGGGAGACAGCCCCGGCAAACGAAGTCTGTCGGGGCCGTCGAAGAAAAATTTCCGCTTATGAAGAACCGTGTAGTGCGTTGCCCGCCCGGCAGGACTATTTCCCGCCAGTACCGGCAATGCCCTCCACAAACTGGCGCTGGAAGATCAAATACAGTACCACCATCGGCAGCATAGCCAGCAGAGAACCAGCCATCAGCACGGGAAAGTTGGTGGTGAATTGGCCGCGCAGGGTGGAAAGTCCTGAAGATAAGGTCATCATCTTCAGGTCGGAGTTGACCACCAGTGTCCACATCAGATCGCCGTAAGCAAAGACGGCTGTAAAGATGGTCAAAGCTGCCACGGACGTACCGGTTAAGGGGAACATGACTTTATAGAAGGTCTGCCACTGGTTGCAGCCGTCCAGATAAGCGGCCTCGCCAATCTCGTCCGGTATGCTCATATAGGTCTGGCGCAGGAAGAATACGCCAAAGGCGCTGACCAGTCCTGGGAAGACCAGGGCAAAGATGGTATTGGCCATGCCCATCCTGGCAACCATCTGATACTGGGGGATGATGAAAATCTGGCTGGGCAGGGACATCTGAATCAGCACAATGCCAAACAGAAGGCTCTTGCCTCTGAATTTCAGTTTGGCAAAGGCATAACCCGCCATAGAACTGAACAGGACCGCGCAGACCACCCGGAAAAAGACCATCAGAATCGTATTCCAATACAGATTTCCGAAGGGCAGACTGGCAATAGCATCTTGGAAGTTGTCCAACATAATATGCTCAGGGAAGATGGCGGGGGGAATCTTCATACTCTCCGGCACTGTCTTGGAACTGGTGAGAATCATCCACGCAAAGGGGAAGATCATAATCACCGCGCCCAGGATCAGAAAGAAGTATGTAAAGAATTTGCTGACTGCATAGGAGCGTTTCAGAGACTTCGTATCCATGCTGACACCTCCTTAAATGTCGTATGTGACCCATTTCTTCTGGCCCCAGAACTGTACCAGGGTCACGAGAAGAATCAAGCCAACTGTCCAGATCACGATAGCGGAACCATAGCCCCGGTCCCCGGCCACGAAGGACGAGCGGTAGAACAGATACATCAAACTCTGCATATCGGTCAGCGCCGGGTTGGTTTCGTCGGCCATCATGTAGATGAGGTCATAAATCTTCATGGAGGCCATCAAACGCATGATTAAAACGGAGAACAGAGTGGGGGATACCATCGGGAGTGTGATGGTGAAAAATTGCCGGATTTTACCCGCGCCGTCGATGCTGTTGGCTTCATAAAGCGTTTTGGGGATATTCTGGAGGCCGGCCAGCAGAAGCACGGCGTCATACCCGACGCTGCTCCAAACAGACACGATAGCGACTGCCAGTACCGCCGTCTTGGGGTCGGTAATCCATTGGATTTTGGCGCCCAGCAGCTGGTTGGGGACACCGTACTCGCCGTTGAAAATCCAGCGCCAGACCATCGCGATGGCGGCGGGGGCGCAAACCAAAGGCAGGAAAAAGATGGTGCGGAAGCCGCCTTTGAATTTCACCTTTGCGTTGAGCAGCATAGCGATCAGGAGGGCCAAGGCAATGCCCACCGGCACGGTCAGGATACAAAAGTAAACAGTGTTCCAGGTGGCCTTCCAGAATTCAGCATTCCCAAACATATCCACATAGTTCTGCAGGCCAATGAACTTGTAGCGGCCAAAGCCGAGGTGTTCACAGAAGCTGGCGTACAGAGTCTGTATAAAGGGCCACAGGTTCAAGACCACAAGGCCGATGATGGTGGGGGCCACCATGAACCAGCCCCAATTTTCTTCCCGCCGGGCGGCGGCAGACAGTTTTCCGTTCATCAAAACCCCTCCTCTCAATCACTCGCCAATTTTTTAGCAGTTTCCGTGTCAGCAATCTGCTGCATCTTCTCCAGCCCGGTCATCAGGTCCTGACTGCCAGCGTAAACGCGGGTCAGTTCATCCAGCACCTGGCTCTTCCATTTGGGGCTGGCGGAGTTATACACAGCCTGCACCGCATAGTCGAATTGATCAAAAATAACATCCAGATTCAGTTTTTCGTCATAGGCGTCAAAAGCGGAGCGCCACGTTTCCTCGCAGCCGATATAGGCGGGGATGGCAGCGCCGTTTTCCCCCTGGATGCGCTGGGCTTCCTCTGTACCGAAAAATTTGATGACATCCAGCGCGATGTCGCGCTTTTTGCCATGAGCGGCAGTGGAGTAGCACAGGCCGTTGGACATGGTGGCCCGTCCGTCCTGGTCCAGGCTTTCACTGTCCTCAATGGGGTCGGCGCACTTGGGCAGCTTGGCCAGATCCCATTTGCCCCGCATATCGGGATAGTTCTCCATCAGCTGGGGCAGATTCCAGTTGCCCTCCAGGTACATGGCCCCCGCCTCGGAGAAGAAGGCGGTACCAGGCGCGGTTTCGGTAAAATAGGTCTGGTCGGGACACCAGTCCTCCTTTTGCATGTTCACATAAAATTCCATCGCTTTGACAGAACCGGGATTGGTGTATCCGGCTTGGGTGCGGTCCGCCGTGAGAATATGGCCTCCGGCCTGATACACAAAGCACCAGTAGCCCAGCTGATCGTCGTTATAGGCCATGAAGCCGTATTTGCCGGTGGCATCGTAAATTTTTCGGGAGGCGTCCGTTAAATCCTCCCAGGTCCAGTCGTCGGTGGGATAGGGGACGCCTGCGGCATCAAACATCTCTTTGTTGTACACCAGCAGGCCGTTGTCCTTGTCCTTCGGTACGCCATAGAGCCGCCCGTCACTGCCGCTGGCGTTGCTGCGGGAAATCTCAGAGAAGTGCTTTTCATAGTAGTCGGGTTCAACGTCGTCGTAGAGGTCCGTCACATCGGCCAGCATACCGAAGCCGGCGTAGTACAGCAGCTGGTTAGTGTGCATCCAGAAGATGTCCGGCATGGTGTTGCTCTCGGCGGAGGCTTCCAGCTTTGTCCAGTATTCACTCCAGCTGGTGGCCTGCACCTCAATTACCACGTCAGGGCGCTGGGCGGTATAGGCGTCGCACATGGCCTGCATTCCGGGGCGCTGGTAGACATCCCAGATTTGGAAAGTAAGATGGGTCTTGCCGTCTGCGGAGCCGCCGCATCCGGTAATCGACAGCAGCAGGGCCAGCGTCAGGACCGCCGCAATCAAATGGGATAACTTTCTCATAACTCCACTCCTTTTGCCAATATTTGTACAGTTTGAAAATGCGGCTAAAAAGCTCAAAAATCAGCCCGGACCTGATTTTTTTTGCGTTTTTCCGCTTGAACTGGTTAGAATTATAATGAAAGAATATCCGCCTGTAAATGGAGCGGTGTGCCCATCATATATAACTATTTCACAAAAGTTACATTTTTATATAAATGCGTTTGTTTTGTGAATATTTGAAGATTTTTTGGGTTAATAGACAAAAACACGATTAATTTTTGTGCAAAATGCTACTATCCACAACCCCTTGGAAGCATCTGGATACACGGCCAGAAAGTTCTTATATTTTGAAAATTCTGAAACGTGGATTTTGTTGCGCGAAATTTGAGAGGCCGTGCAAGTGGGAACAGCCCCCGCAGGCGGGGCCGGTTTGGTGACAGAGTTACAGTCTTGCCGCCGGATATGTGCTATAATTATTTAATCAACGTTGGAGGTGTTTCATATGGAAACCAAGCAAAAAAAGCGGCGCAAGGCGCAGGTGGACCGTGACCTCTGCGTAGGCTGCGGATGCTGTGAAAAGGTGTGTCCGCTCCAGGCGGTCCGGGTTGTCTATGGAATATGGGCGCAAGTGGATGCCGGTAAATGCGTCGGCTGTGGCCGGTGCGTGAAGGAGTGTCCCGCATCCGTGATTGTTCTGGAGGAGGCGGCGGTATGAAAAAACATTGGTACGACTATCTGTGGATTGTATCCCTTACATATCTGATTTTAGGATTTGTCAATATCCTGTTTGCCTGGCTGGGACTGCTCTGCTTCTTTATCCCCTTAATCATTTCCATTGTAAACGGGAGCAAGGGCTACTGCAGCCGCTATTGCGGACGCGGCCAGCTGTTTGCTCTGGCCGGCGGGCGGTTCGGCCTCTCCCGGAAGAAGGATATTCCACGCTGGATGAAAAGCAAAGCATTCCGCTATGGCTTTCTGATTTTCTTTTTTGCCATGTTCTTCCAGATGCTTTGGAATACCTATCTTGTCTTTGCCGGCGTCCAGGACTTGCGCCAGGTTGTCACGCTGCTGTGGACATTCCGCCTGCCCTGGCGTTGGGCCTATCACGGTACGGCTGTCCCGGCAGGCGCAGTGCAGTTTGCCTTTGGCTTTTACAGCGTGATGCTTACCTCCACTGTTTTGGGACTGATTACCATGCTCCTCTTCAAACCCCGCTCCTGGTGCGTCTACTGCCCCATGGGTACAATGACCCAGCTCATCTGCCGGGTCAGGAACGCTTCAAAACAGAAGAAGGGGTAATAGCGGCAGGAGACGTACTGCTTTCCATTGGGCGGCGGTACGCCTCCTGCCATGTTTTTTTATCTGTACATTCTGTGAAGATTGTGGTAAATTATATATAACAAGACAGAACGCGCCCTGCCGGGAGCGCGACAATAGGAGGCCATAGACTTTGGTGCATTGGAAAAAAATGTGGATATTGCTCCTGCCGCTGCTTTTCAGCGGCTGTATGATCTCCGTGTCGGCGGAGGAACTGTATGCCCTGCCGAAACTGCCGGAGGTATACGAGGCGTTGAGCGTGCAGCTGGCGGAGGCGCTCTCCGGCGGCGGGGAGTACGCCCCGCCCCAGGCGGGAGGGAACCTGCCGCCGGTGCAGATGGTGGACCTCAACGGCGACGGCAGCGACGAGGCTCTGGCCTTCGTCCGCGTCAGCAGCGAGGAACGCCCGCTGAGAATCTATATTTTCCGCGCCGTGGAGAACGGCTATGAACAGGCGGGCGTTATCAGCGGCAGCGGCACCTCCATCCACAGCATCCGCTATGCGGACTTGAACGGGGACGGCGTGCAGGAGATTATCGTCAGCTGGAGCGTCAGCGCAGAAATTCAGGCGTTGGCGGTGTATATACTGGAGGACCTGGAGCCGGTGCAGATGATGAGCACGCCCTATGCCCGCTATGAGGTGGTGGATTTGGACGGGGACGCCGAGGACGAGCTGGTGGTGCTCCGCAGCGACGAGGCGGAGTCCGGCGGAAGCCTGGCGGACTACTACGACTGGGACAGCGGCAACAGCAGCTTTCAGCTTCAGTCCACCGCGAAGCTGTCCGTACCCGTAGGGTCCCTGCAGTGGATGCAGGTGGGGAACCTGCAGGAAGGGGAGACAGCGGTATTTGTCACAGGCCGGGAGGTGGGCGCGGACGAGACCAGCCGGGCGGTCACAGATATTCTGGTCTATAAGGCACCGGAGCTGGCAAACATTGTCCTCAGCAGCGACACCGGCGTATCCACACAGATTTTCCAAAATCTGAATCTGCAGCCCACCGACATCAACGGCGACGGCGCACTGGAGGTACCCAAGCCCGCCCAGCTCCTCTCGGACAGCGCAGAGGAGCCCTACTGGAAAATCTACTGGCACAGCTATGAGATCGACGGAACGGACCGGCTCCAGGCGATCACCTACCACAATCTGACCGACAACTGGTACCTCATCATTCCGGAGGCGTGGGACGGGCATTTCACGGTCCGGCAGAACAACGCCAGCACCACGGTCCACTCCACGACCTTCTATTCCGTCCACTCCCACTCGGCGGACGCAGAGCTGCTGACCATCTACACCCTCACCGGCACGGACCGGGAGGCCCAGGCGGCCAAGGGTGGCCGGACCATCCTGCGCCGCCAGGTGAAGCCGGACAAGGTCTATGCCGTGACCTACGGCGACGCTTACAGCGGCTGGCGGTATGCGGTGGACGCCAGCGTCATTGCGGACAATTTTAAGGTCATCGTAAACCGGTGGAGCATGGGAGAGAACTGATGGAAGAAAGGATGGCATGTAATGAAAACAAACGGAAATCTGGCCTGTCAGGAGGAGCTGCGGGAAGAGATACTCGATGGGGAAGCCGTAGTCATGTCCCCGCGGCCCGCGTTTAACCACAATCAGGCGGCATACAACATTGCCCGGTTTTTTGGAAATTTTCTTGCCGGGCGCAAGTATACCCCGATTGCAGACGGCATGGATCTCTATTTGGACGACATTTTCAGCGGCCTGCTGCCCTGAATACGAGGAGGTATGTTATGGCAAAAAAGGTTTTGGTGCTGGAGGATGAGTCCAGCATCCGGGGGTTCATCGTCATCAACCTGACGCGGGCCGGATACGAGGTGATCGAGGCGGAGAGCGGCGAGGAGGCGTTGGAGAAGCTGAAGGACCATCCGGACATCCGGGTGGCGCTGCTGGACATCATGCTGCCGGGCATCGACGGCTTTGAGGTCTGCCGGAGAATCCGGGCCACCAATACCCGCATCGGCATCATCATGCTCACCGCCCGCAGCCAGGAGATGGACAAGGTGACGGGCCTGATGACCGGCGCGGACGACTATGTGACCAAGCCCTTCTCTCCGGCGGAGCTGACGGCGCGGGTGGACGCTCTGTTCCGCCGGGCCGGCGGCGCGTCGCCGGAGCAGGTGGGGGAGATTTACCAGGAGCCGTTTTTGCTGAACACCAGGAACCGGACCCTGGAGAAGAACGGCCAGCGGGTGAAGCTGACCCAGGTGGAATACTCCATCATGCGCATGTTTATGGAAAATCCGGGCAAGGCTCTGTCCCGTGAGGAAATTCTGGATATGGTCTGGGGCCGGGATTACTTCGGCGAGGTGAAGATCGTGGATGTGAATATCCGCCGCCTGCGGCTGAAGATCGAGGACAACGCCCAGAATCCGACCTATATCAACACCGTATGGGGATACGGCTATAAATGGGGGTTTTAGGCCGGAATGGGGAGTAAAATAGAAATTACCGGTCTGAAGAAGCGGTGGCTTATCAGCTCCTTGGGACCGATTTTCGTGGTGGCGCTGCTGGTGGCGGGGACATTCTGCGTGGTGATGGTCAACTACTACTATAACATGATGCTGGATGGCCTGAAGACCCGCGCCACCCACGCCAGCGACTATTTTACCAGCAACACCATGAATAGCTACGGAGAGTTTTACCGCTACGCCACTCTTTTTACCGCTGAATTTGCGGAGCGGGACCGGATGGAGCTGCAGTTCATCGGCTCCTCCGGGGAGATCATCGTCAGCTCCTACGGCCTGACGGCGGGGATGAATCCGGGTACGCCGGATATCAAGGCGGTCTTTCAGACCAACGAGATCGAACCCTACCGGGGCATCGACCCCAATACAGGGGAGCATATCATGTCCGTATGCGCTCCCCTGGAGCTGGACGGGCAGGTGGTGGGAGCTATGCGCTATGTTACGTCCATGACGGCGGTGCAGCGGAGCCTGCTGCTGAACGCAGGGGTGGCGGCGGGTCTGCTGATGATGATTATTGCCATGGTATATGTATCCAACATGGTTTTCATCAACAACGTGGTGGAGCCAGTGGCGGAGGTGACGGAGACCGCCAAGCGCATTGCCGCCGGGAGCTATGGCACCCAGATGGAAAACCACTACCGGGACGAGATCGGCCAGCTGATTGACGCCATCAACAACATGTCCAGCCAGATCAGCAAGAGCGAGCGCATCAAATCGGAGTTCATCTCCTCCGTGTCCCACGAGCTGCGCACGCCCCTCACCGCCATCAACGGCTGGGGCGAGACGCTGCTGGAGGATACGGACCGGCAGCAGCTGGAGCGGGGCGTGGAGACGATTTTGAAGGAGTCCCGGCGGCTGACGAACATGGTGGAGGAGCTGCTGGACTTCTCCAAGATGGAGGACGGTCACTTTACCCTGCGGATTGAGGAGACGGATGTGCAGGCGGAGTTTGAGGACACCATCTACACATATACGGAGCTATTCCGGCAGGAGCAGATTGAACTGCGCTATGACAGCTGGGATGAGATCACCCCGGTGATTCCCGCCGACCCGGAGCGGCTGAAGCAGGTTTTCTGCAACGTGCTGGACAACGCGGCCAAGCATGGCGGCGCGGGCAAGCGGATTGACGCCGCTGTGACCCATACGGAGGATTCCATCGTCATCACCGTGCGGGACTACGGCCCCGGCGTACCAGAGGCGGAGCTTCCGTTTGTGAAGCAGAAATTTTATAAGGGGTCTTCCAAGGCGCGGGGCAGCGGAATCGGCCTGGCTGTGTGCGAGGAGATTATCCGGCTGCACGAGGGGTCCTTTGAGATTGATAATGCTGAGGGCGGCGGCTGCGTCGTGACGATTACACTGCCGGGAGCGTGAGAACAGACAGAACCCCTTTTTGCAGAAAATTCTTGTAAATAATTTTGCAAAAGCATCTAAAACAACCTATTTCCAAAGAGAAAGGCAAATTTATGGCAGAAAAAAATTCCTGCGCCTTCCGCACGACCATCGGCGGACAGGCGCTCATTGAAGGCATCCTCATGCGCGGACCGGAGAAGCAGGCCATTGTTGTGCGCGGACCGGAGGGTCTGGTCATCAAAGAGGAGGCGTTGAAGCTGATCCGGGACCGCTACCCCATCCTGGGCCTGCCGCTGATCCGGGGCAGCGTGACGTTTCTGGACAGCATGTTCAAGGGCGTCAAGGCGTTGATGTTTTCCGCGGACTTCTACCCGGAGGAGGGCGTGCCGGAGGAGCCGTCTAAATTCGAGAGATGGCTGGACGAGAAGATGGGCAACGAGAAAGTGGAAAAGCTGGTCATCGGCTTTTCCGTAGTACTGGCGGTGTGTTTTTCCATCGGACTGTTTATGCTCCTGCCCACGTTCCTGGCCAGCTTTGTGGAGCGGGTGACGGACAGCGTGCTTGTGCGCAACCTGGTGGACGCTGCGCTCCGTATCGCCATTTTTATGACGTATCTGATGGCAGTTTCCCGGATGAAGGACATCCGGCGGGTATTTTCCTACCACGGCGCGGAACACAAGACCATCTTCTGCTATGAAAAGCGTCTGGAGCTGACGGTGGAGAATGTGCGGGCGCAGCCGAAACACCATCCCCGGTGCGGTACCAGCTTCCTGCTGGTGGTGATCGTGGTGGCTATTCTCATCAATACGGCGGTCTTTGCACTGTTTCCGGTGGGAAATGTGTTTCTGCGTATGCTGGTCCAGCTGCTGCTGCTGCCCTTTGTGGTGGGCATTACCTACGAATTTAACCGCTATGTGGGCGGCCACGACAATCCGGTGACGAACTTTTTGGCAAAGCCCGGCCTGTGGATGCAGAATTTTACCACCTTTGAGCCGGACGACTCCATGATTGAGGTCGCTATTGAGGCGATGAAGCGGGTGATTCCCCAGGAGGAGGGCAAAGACGCCTGGGGCGCGTAACAAGAGAGGAGCTGCCGCGTATGACCACTTACAACGACCTGTATATGGATATCCGGAGAAAGCTCCGTCAGGCGGGGTATCCCGCCGCCGGACTGGAGGCGCGGGAGCTGGTGTGCTGCGGGAGCCGGAAGACAAAGGCGGAATTGATCCGGGACGCCTGGAAGTACGTCCCTCCGGAGACAGAGCGGGAAATCTGGTCCTATGTGGAGCGGCATCTGAATGGCGAGCCGGTGGCGTACCTCATTGGGGAGTGGGATTTCTATGGTCTGACCCTGAGCGTGTCGGAGGACGTGCTCATCCCGCGGGTGGACACCGAGGCGTTGGCGGAGGCGGCAATCGCGTACGTCAAGAGCCTGGGGGCGTGCCGGACGCTGGACCTGTGCGCCGGGAGCGGATGCGTGGGGCTGGCGGTAGCGGCCAACGCGCCGGAGTGCCAGGCGCTGCTGGGGGAGGTGTCGGAGCGGGCGGCGAGAATCTGCCGGCAGAATATCCAGCGGTGCGGACTGTCCAGCCGGGTGTCGGCGATGACCATGGACGCCCTGCAGCCGCCTCCCCGGTCTATTGGGGAATTTGCGTGCATTGTGTGCAACCCGCCCTATATCCCGCGGGCGGAAATTGCGGGGCTGGAGCGGTCTGTGAAGGATTTTGAGCCGTATCTGGCCCTCTGCGGCGGGGAGGATGGACTGGACTTTTACCGGGCCATCTCCCGTCGCTGGCGGGAGGCTTTGACGGATAACGGACGGCTCTATTTCGAGGTCGGGATGGGGCAGGCGGACGCCGTGCTGCGCATCATGCGCTCGGAGGGGTTCGGCGATATCCAGGTGGTCCCGGATACCCAGGGGATTCCGCGGGTTGTGTACGGTACAATGATACATGAAATATAATTCTGTAACATACTGGAAAAAGGAGACAGACCATGGCTGAGAAGGATAAAAAAAAGCTGACAAAAACGGCGGAAATCGCTTCGGACAAAAAGACGGCGATTCAGAACGCAATGAAAAACATTGAGAAGATGTACGGCAAGGGGTCCATCATGCGGCTGGGGGACCATATCAACAATCTGAATGTGGAGTCCATCTCCACCGGCTCCCTGTCTTTGGACCTGGCGTTGGGTATCGGCGGCGTACCCAAGGGCCGGATTATCGAGATATACGGTCCGGAGTCCTCCGGTAAAACCACCTTGGCCCTCCACATCGTGGCCCAGGCGCAGAAGCAGGGGGGAGAGGCGGCCTTTGTGGACGCGGAGCACGCTCTGGACCCCACCTATGCGCGGGCCTTGGGGGTCAATATCGACGAGCTGCTGATCTCCCAGCCGGACACCGGCGAGCAGGGCCTGGAGATTACGGAGGCCCTGGTGCGGTCCGGCGCGCTGGATGTCATCGTGGTGGACTCGGTGGCCGCGCTGGTTCCCCGCGTGGAGATCGAGGGCGAGATGGGCGACAGCTACGTGGGCCTTCACGCCCGGCTGATGAGCCAGGCCCTGCGGAAGCTGGCGGGGGCGATCAACAAGACAAAATGCGTGGTGGTATTCATCAACCAGCTGCGGGAAAAGGTGGGCGTGATGTACGGCAATCCGGAAGTTACCACCGGGGGCCGGGCGTTGAAGTTTTACTCCTCCGTGCGCATCGACGTGCGGCGGGTGGAGTCGCTGAAGTCCGGCACGGAGCTGATCGGCAACCGGACCAAGGCAAAAGTAGTGAAAAACAAGATGGCCCCCCCGTTCCGGGAGGCGGAGTTCGATATCATGTACGGCGAGGGCATCAGTCTGCTGGGCGAGCTGGTGGACCTGGGGGTAAAGCTGGATCTGGTGCAGAAGTCAGGCTCTTGGTTCTCCATGGGGGAGACACGGCTGGGCCAGGGCCGGGACAACGTCAAGCAGTACCTGAAGGACAACCCGGATGTGGCGGCAGAGCTGGAGGCCAATATCCGCCGGGATTTCTTCAAGCTGATGAGCTCTCAGTCCCAGATTGCCGCCAAAGCCGCGGGGCGGGCTGTGGACGTGTCGGCGGAGGACTTCAACGACGAGGTGGAGGACGACGCCCCCGCCGCTGAAAAAGCCCCGAAGGGCGGCAAGGCAAAAAAGCCGGGCAAAGCCAGCCGGTCCGACGAGCCGGAGCCGCTGGAGGAACCGGAGCCGCCGGACGAGCCGGAGACCCTGAAGTATCCGGACGCCCCCGATGCGGACGCATACTTTGAGGAAGGCGAGGCGTAACCTATGCGTATTGCCTCGGTAAAGCCGTCCCAGCGGAAAAAGGGCCGGTTTCTGGTGGAGCTGGAGGACGGCGGGATTCTGCGGGTCACGGAGGAGGAGCTGCTGCGGTTTTCTCTGCGGGAGGGCAGGGAGCTGGACGGCGGGGAGCTGGAAGCATTGGAGGCTTCTGCCAAGGCGTCGGCGGCCCGGACAGCGGCGGCAAATATCATTGGCAGCAGGCCGCTGTCCAAACGGGAGCTGACCCGGCGGCTGGTGCGGAAGGGTGCGGCAGAGGAGGACGCCGGGGCGGCGGCGGACTGGCTGGAGGAGACTGGCGCGGTCAATGACCGGGAGTACGCCGCCATGCTGGTGCGGCACTACGCCGGGAAGGGCTATGGAAAGGCCCGCATCCGGGAGGAAATGCGCCGCCGGGGCGTGGACCGGGAGCTGTGGGACGAGGCCCTGGAGGAGCTGCCGGACCAGTCGGAGACGCTGGATAGGCTGATTCAGAAGAAATGCAGGGGCGATCTGTCCGACCGGCGGGAAGTGAAGCGGGTGAGCGACAGCTTGCTGCGGCGGGGGTTCTCCTGGAACGAGGTCAAAGAGGCTCTGCGGCGGTATACGGAACTGCTGGAGGATGAATCCTGCTGAATACATGTAATACGGATGAGGAGCGTTTATGCCTTATACTATTCATTTTATCTCTTTGGGCTGTGCAAAGAACGTGGTCAACTGCGAGCAGATGATGGCCCTGTGCCGGGACGCAGGCCATACGCTGCGGGAAACCCCGGAGGGGGCGGACGCGGCGGTGGTGAACACCTGCGGTTTTCTGTCCAGCGCCAACGAGGAGGCTATTGAAAATATTCTGCGGATGTCCGCGCTGAAGACCGCCGGACAGCTGAAAAAGATTATCGTCACCGGCTGTATGCCCCAGCGGTACCAGGCGGAGATTCGCCGGGAACTGCCGGAAGTGGACGGCGTTCTGGGAACCGGCAGTTATAAACAGATTGTTGAAGCTGTAGAGGCGGTCATGGGCGGCGAAATCTACGAGCGGTATGACGATATCCACGCGCCGGTGGATGAATCCAGGCGGGCGCTGACCACGCCGGAACACTACGCCTACCTGCGGATTGCAGAGGGATGCGACAACTGGTGCGCCTTCTGCATCATCCCCAAACTGCGGGGGCGGTACCGCAGCCGTCCCATGGCGGGGGTGCTGGCGGAGGCAAAGGAGCTGGCGGCGGGGGGCGTACGGGAGCTGATTGTGGTGGCCCAGGATATCACCCGCTACGGTACGGACTGGGATGGACAGCATCATCTGGCCGAGCTGCTGGAGGAGCTGTGCAAGCTGGATTTCCACTGGATTCGCCTGCACTATCTCTACCCGGACCAGATGGACAGCCGCCTCATTGACGTCATTGCCCGTGAGCCCAAAATCTTAAAATATCTGGACATTCCCCTTCAGCACTGTAACGACGGTATTCTGCGGCATATGAACCGCCGGGGGGACAAGGCGTATATCGAGGACCTGTTGGACACCCTGCGGGGGCGGATTCCGGGACTGGTACTGCGTACGAGCATCATCACGGGACTGCCCGGCGAGGGCGAGGCAGAATTTGAGGAGCTGTGTCAATTCCTGTGGGACCAGCGGATGCCGCGGGCCGGTGTGTTTCCCTACTCCCCGGAGGAGGGTACCCCCGCCGCCCAGATGGAGCGGGTGGACACAGAGGAAGCGGAACGGCGGGCAGAGCTGGTGGTGGATATCCAGTCCCGGATTATGGACGAGTGGAACGAGAGCCTGCTGGGCGAGACGCTGGAGGTACTGTGCGAGGGGTTCGACGGGCAGTCCATGAGCTATGTGGGCCGCAGTTACGCCGAAAGCCCCGATATTGACGGAAAAATCTATTTTTCCAGTGAGCGGGAAATTAAGGCGGGGAGCTTCGTACCGGTGCGTATAACAGGCGCGATGGACGGCGAGCTGACCGGTGAATTGGCGGAGGAGGAATGAAAGGATGAATTTGCCCAACAAACTGACTCTATTACGAATTGTATTAATTGTTCCGTTTTTGTTGGTTCTGTATTTGGACGTCCCCTATGCCTCGTTGATTGCGCTGGGCATTTTTATTGCCGCAAGCCTGACGGACATGCTGGATGGAAAGATTGCCCGGAAGTACAATTTAATCACAGACTTCGGGAAATTTGCCGACCCGCTGGCGGACAAAATGCTGGTGACTGCCGCAATGGTGTGGTTCGTGGAGCAGGGCCGGATGCCGGGATGGGCGCTGTTGATTGTGATTGTGCGGGAGTTTGCCGTCAGCGGTCTGCGGATGGTAGCCAGCGACCAGGGACGGGTGATTGCCGCCGGGTGGTCCGGGAAGGTGAAGACTGCAGCGACTATGGTGTGCCTGGTGGCGATGTTCCTGCCGGTACCGCCGGTTGTGGATACAATCTGTGTGGCGGTGATTCTGGTGACGACCCTTTATTCCGGCGTGGAATATTTTATGAAGAATAAGGATTGCCTGAGCGAGATGTAAACGGCAAAAAGGACCGAACCTCCGTCAAGAGATTCGGTCCTTTCCAATTTACTCACTGTCTTCGATTTCAAATCCGTCCTCTTCCGGCGGTGCGCAGGAGCCGCAGGAACCGCAGCATTGACCGCCCTGCTCCTCCAAATCGAACTCCAGCTTTTTCCCGCAGTCCGGACACTCCACGCCGCCGTCCTCCAGAATGGACTCATCGAAAAAGATATCCTCGCCGCAGTTGGGGCAGGTGGTCTGATAGACGCCGTCTTGGCCTTCATCTTCCTCCTCCTCAAAGAGGTAGGTTTCCACTTCGCTCAAGTCATCGTTCACCGCGTCCAAGGCCTCCACCAGCTCCTCCTGACCTGTCTGGAGAAGCTGCAGATCTATGGCGATATCGTCGAGAATATCCATCATGATGGTGAAGAGCTTACCTTCCTTGGACTTGGTATCCAGGCCCAGGCCCTCGGCCAGCCCTTTCAAATACGCGACCTTTTCCAGAATTTCCATTCGTTTACTCCTTTCAAAGCCTCATGGGCAACTCCCCACTATCACACGCCGGTCCTCAGGGCCGGAAACACTCACTCTTTGCAGCGGGACAGATACTCGCCGGTCCGGGTGTCGATGGTGATCTTGTCGCCCACGTCGATGAACAGGGGGACTTTGATCTCCGCGCCGGTCTCCAGGGTAGCGGGTTTGGTGACGTTGGTGGCGGTATTTCCGGCGAAACCGGGTTCTGTGTCCGTCACCACCAGGTCCATGAAATTGGGGCACTCCAGGCCGAAGACGTTACCCTTGTAGCTGAGGACCTTGCACATGGTGTTCTCTTTAATGAAGCGGAACGCATCGCCCAGCAGGTCTTTACCCAGGGGGACCATCTCATAGGTTTCCTGATCCATGAAGTAATAGAGGTCGCCGTCGTTGTAGCTGTACTCCATATCCTTCCGCTCCACAAAAGCCTCCTCGAACTTGGCGGTGGGGTTGAAGGACGTCTCGGTCACTGCGCCCGTAATCACGTTTTTCATCTTAGTGCGTACGAAAGCGGCGCCTTTTCCAGGCTTAACGTGCTGGAATTCGACGACCTGCATCACCTTTCCATCCATTTCAAAGGTTTTGCCGTTGCGGAATTCACCGGCTGTAATTGTAGCCATATAAATTACCTCCTATCGAAAGTTGATTGTCCAACGCATATTTTACCGTATTCCTATTGTAAATGCAAGCGTTTTGTAGTAAATTTATGAGAAGATACAAAAAACTTGTAAAGACGGAAGGCAGGGGGCCGCATGATACACATACTATATGAAGATCGTTTTATTCTGGTATGCCGGAAACTGCCGGGAATACTCAGTCAGGCCGGACCCGGACCCAATCTGCCGGAGCTGCTGGAGGAGGCGTACGGCGGCACGGTCTATCCCGTCCACCGGCTGGACCGGGAGACGGGCGGCGCAATGGTATTTGCCAGGACCCGTCCTGGGGCGGCGGCGTTATCGGAGGCCATCCGTCAGAACCGGCTGCGGAAGGAATACTGCTGTGTGGCGCGGGGTGTGCCCCAGCCGGGCGAGGGCATCTGGCGGGACCTGCTGCTCCATGACAAGGCGCGGAACAAGAGCTTTGTGGTCCAGCGGATGCGGGGAGGCGTCCGGGAAGCGGAGCTGGATTACCGGGTGATTGCGGCGGAAGGGGGGATGGCGTTGGTCCGGGTGCGGCTCCATACCGGACGGACCCATCAGATTCGGGTACAGTTTGCCAGCCGCGGGACGCCTCTGCTGGGCGACGGCAAATATGGGGGCGGCGGCGGACCGCTGGCCTTGTGGAGCTGCTTGCTGGCGTTCCCACACCCGAAGACAGGGGAAGAGATGCTGTTCCGGGATTTCCCGTCGGGCGGGCTGTGGGAGATTTTTGAGGAAGCTTTGCAGGCGGATTTCAGCGATGATAGCAAACGGCAGAATTCTTGACAAAGCGCAACATCCCCAAAGGCTCCCCTGAAAGGGGAGCTGTCGAGCGAAGCGTGACGGAGGGGTTCGCTCCATTCCATCCAACAAAGGAGGAGACAACAATGTCAAAGTATACAATATCATTTATCGGAACCGGAGCTATGGGGTCCGCCTTAGCGGCAGCAGCGGTAAAGCGGGTTCCGCCGGGACGGATTCTCCTGGCAAACCGCACCCTGGCCAAGGCGGAGAAGCTGGCGGCGGAGCTGGGCTGCGCAGTCGGGAGCGTGGAGGAAGCCGCAACGTCGGCGGACTATATTTTTCTGGGGGTCAAGCCCCAGATGATGGCGGGATTGCTGGAGGAGATTGCGCCCATACTGTCCAAACGGACGGACCGCTTCATACTGGTGTCCATGGCCGCGGGAGTCAGCATTGCACGTGTCATGGAGCTGGCGGGACGGAAATACCCGGTGATCCGCATCATGCCCAACACGCCCTGTGCCGTAGGCAGCGGGGTCATTCTGTATGACTGCGGGGAGGGGGTTGCGCCGGAGGAGCTGGACCGGTTCACGGAGGCCATGGCGGGCGCGGGTCTGCTGGACCGCCTGGAGGAGCGGCTCATCGACGCCGGAAGCGCGGTAGCGGGCTGCGGCCCGGCGTTTGCGTGTCTGTTTCTGGAGGCGTTGGCCGACGGCGGCACAGCCTGCGGCCTGCCCCGGCAGAAGGCTGTGACCTATGCGGCGCAGATGCTCAAGGGGACGGCGGAGCTGCTGCTGGAAACAGGAGCGCATCCCGGCCAGATGAAGGACGCGGTCTGCTCGCCGGGCGGGTCCACCATTGCGGGGGTCCGTGCGCTGGAGGAAAAGGGGTTCCGGGGCGCGGCGATGGACGCCGTGATTGCCGCGCTGGAGCGGACCGCGGAGCTGGGAAAATAGCCGCTGTCCCCGCCTGGACTGTCCTTTTATACAGAATTTTGTCCTTTTGCGCGGGTATACCCTTGCACACTGCCCAGATTTTTGTTGTACTATAAACTAAATTATACGTTCTGGCTGGCAAGGACATGTCCCTCTTCCCCGTAGGGAACCCTACGGGGAAAATCCCTGCTGGCTGGTGAAAAATTTAGGGATTGCAAAATGGAGGTTATAGCGGTGAAAAAGAGACTGTTAGCCTGTCTGTTGACAGTGGCGATGCTGGTGAGTTTCATCCCTCGCCCTGCTCTTGCGGCGGACGCAGGCGATGTGACCTACCGGGACTATGACGAAAACAGCCAGACTTGGAATGAGACTGCAACAAGAGCGGCGGGTACTTACACACTGGTGAGCAGTGGCGACGCAACTTGGGGCGACGATGGGCATGACGGCTGGTATGTGCTGAATGCCGATACGCAATTTGGCTCCCGTATTTCCGTCACTGGGGATGTCCATCTGATTTTGAAGGACGGCTGTACGCTTACCGCTTACCTCGGTATCAACGTGGCAGACGATAACAGCCTTACCGTCTATGCCCAATCAAACGGCACCGGCGCACTTGTTGCCAGTGGCCGCAGTGGCTACGGTCCGGCGGGCATCGGCGGCAGTAGGGGTGGTGCAGGCGGCAAGATCACCATCAATGGTGGAAAGGTGACAGCAACCAGCGACACCGGTGCGGGCATCGGCGGCG
>Ga0137308_101647_pt1 | contig 19857 bp, 16 predicted proteins | sample Inofrocosms_June_FD_97181 | JGI IMG/M metagenome (GOLD analysis project Ga0137308, IMG submission 97181) | Mouse cecal microbial communities from Vienna, Austria - N-Acetylneuraminic and N-Acetylglucosamine D2O microcosms_June | ecosystem: Host-associated > Mammals > Digestive system > Large... | reverse complement strand
CGAACCCGACGGAACCCACAGAACCCAGCGATCCTGTGCCTCCAACGGTCCCGACAGAGCCCAGCGCCCCTGTGCCTCCGACGGCCCCCACAGTTCCGAGTAATCCGGTAACACCGGAAAATCCGACACCAGGGACTCCTCCTGCTGATGATGGGACAAATGAAGTGCCGAATGTCCCAGCAGCGCCCGCTGCCCCGGCAGAGATGGATGCAGCCCCTGCGCCGGTGAATATCCCGGCTACTCCTGTAACACCTGATGATCCTGAAGAGGAGGAGACCGATATTCCGGATGACCCGGTACCTGAAGCAGAACCTGAAGAGGAGCCTGAGGAAACACAGGAAGACGAACCTGCCGAATCTGTTGAAGAGACAGAGATACAGGATATCGAGGAAGATGAGACACCTCTGGCAGCAATGGGAGAAACTGTAGGAAAGGGATGGGCACTTCTGAACCTGATTCTGGCAATCTTTACTGCATTTGCGAGTCTTACCCTGTTGACGCTTTATTTCACAGGAAAGAACAAGGATGTGGACGAGTTTGAGGAGGAAGAATTAAGGAGAAAGGGATTCATCCGGATTCTCAGTGTTGTTCCTGCAGTATTGGCTGTAATTACTTTCGCACTGACAGAAGATATGAGCAATCCGATGGTCATTGTGGACAAATGGACTTTGCTGATGCTCTTATATGCTGTTGTGAATGTAGCGTTTGCAGCAGTAGCAGTTAAGAAGCGCGAAGAAAGCAAGGAAAAGGTTGTAAAGTAATGATGTAACAATAGAAAGGCTGCAGTTTTATGCAGCCTTTCTCCTTGTGAAGTTTGCTGAATAGCGAACAATATTATGATATGAGGTGTCTATGGGAATGAAAGAGAAGAAAACCGTGCACATTTATCTGATGGCATTTGCTGTTCCTTTCATTATTATGCTTACGACATTTGCACTGCTAAAGATATATCCCTTTGGCGACAGGCAGGTATTGGTGGTAGATGCATGGAATCAATACTATCCGTTTTTAGTCGAACTAGCGAGAAAATTGAAAAGCGGGGAATCCCTGCTTTACTGCTGGCGGCTGGGCCTGGGAACTGATTTTGTGTCTTTGATTGCATATTATTTGGCGAGTCCTTTGAATCTGCTGACTGTATTTATTCCCGCCGACTGGCTCAGAGAGGCATTTACATTTCTGATATTGATTAAGATAGGCTTGGCGGGTTCATTCTGCGCATATTCTCTGCATAAGATAAACGGCAGGGATGACTGCTCCGTTATAATCTTTTCTGCGTTTTACGCACTGTGCGGTTGGACAATTGGCTATTATTGGAATATCATGTGGCTTGATACTTTCGCCGTATTTCCATTGGTAGCCGCTGGCATATTTTTACTTGTAAAAGAGAAAAAATACAGGCTGTATACAATATCGCTTGCAGCAGCAATTATTATGAATTATTATATAGGGTTTATGGTATGCATGTTTACTGTAATTTTTTTCTTTGTGCAATGTGCGGTCCATAGAAATGAACGGAAAGCGCTAGGGCGCAATCTCAGGAATATCATATTGTTTTCTGCCTTATCTGTTATGATGTCGGCTATCGTGACATTGCCGGCATGGGTTGGACTTCAAAGTGCTTATAAAAGCGGCAATGCACCGACCGGGTGGTCCGTGGTCAGAGGCTGGGCAGAGACAATCTTTCATTCTATGGCTTATGTGAAGCCGACAGCCATGGGAGGGAATCCCTATCTATACAGCGGCTTACTCAGCATTATTTTGCTTTTTGCATTTTACAGACTGAGGAAAGTATCGGTAAGGGAAAAGGCAGCATATACGGCTGCAATTATGGCGCTGTTAATCAGTACCAATGTGAATGTGCTGGACTATATATGGCATGGGTTTCATGTCACCAATTCTCTTCCTTATCGTTACACCTTTCTTTTTTCGTTTCTTATGGTGATGTTGGCTTACAAAGGGTTTTCCGGCATGGATATGCTGAGAAAAAAGGACGGAATATTTGTATGTGCCGGCGGAGCCTTATATTTTTTTGTGATTGCCGCAGATCAAATTTATCGGTATAAAAAAGAGCATGGCACGGCAGTATCCGTTTTGGGTATGTTTCAATCCGAAACGACGGGAATGATTCTGCTGAAAAATTTGCTCCTTTTGATTATTTATATGACTATCGTTATACTGGCGGTGGAAAAGAAGCTGAAAAGAAAGGCAACGACGCTGCTTTTGGCAGTTGCTGCCGGCTTGGAACTGGTACCCTCTGTGGTGTCCGGAATCGGGGCAGTGGGGACTACGGACAGGACGGTTTATCCCAATCGGTACGAGGAGGTAAAGGAGGCTCTTACGAATATGGAAGCCATGGAGGGAAAGAATGGTTTTTATAGGACAGAGTTTGCAAAAAAGCACGGGTGGAATGACCCGGCTTTGTATGGCTATTATGGGACAGCTTTCTTTTCTTCCACCGCCAATGGCTCTGTCACGGAAGTGTTTGAGCAGATGGGGCTTGTTGCATGGCAGGCGGCAAATCGGTATTATGCTTTGGATTCGACACCGGTAAACAATGCTTTTCTGAATCTGAAATATTTTATATCCTGTGGCACCCAAGCTGTGTGTCAGGAGTATCTTACACCCATCAGTCAGTCAGGCGATACTTATGTATATCGAAATGAGGCGTACCTTCCGATCGGTTTTATGGTAGAGAAAGAAATGGCGGATTTTAATTTTGAAGGAGAAACTCCCTTTGAAATACAGAATAATCTCCTGAAAACGGCGGCAGGAACAGAAGAAAATGTATTTGAAGCACTGGATATGATTCATGTGGGACATCGGAATCTGTATGTGACAAGACAGGATTATGGCATATATCATTATCAGCCCTCAGAAGATGCTGATGAGTCGGAAAAGGGTAAATTCAAGTATAATTATGAAATGCCGGAGGATGGATGTGCATATGCCTTTATGGATTTGAGGCCGGAGGGCAAGGCGGAAAATACGGCAAGTATCTTGTTTAATGGAGATTCCAGTGATCATATCATTTATGAAAACGGAAGTTTTTTCCCGGCAGGAACCTATAAAAAGGGTGAAATTTTTTCTGTCAGCTCAGAGATAGGGGGCGGGAGATCCGGGGACTTAAGGGTATTTGTAAGCATATTTCGACAGGATGCATTCGAACGCGCTTATGACAGGCTTAAAGATGAAACGCTGGATGTATGGGAATATACTTCACGAGGCCTCAAAGGTACCATAAAGGTCAGAAAAGATAACTTGCTATATACTTCTATCCCATATGACAGGGGGTGGAAAGTGTATGTGGATGGGGAAAGGAAAGATGCCACATTGATTGCAGGCGCAATGATGGGAGTTGAATTGACGGAAGGAGAACATACAGTAGAATTTGTGTACTCACCCATGCAGGTATATATGGGAATGTTCCTGTCAATTCTGGCCATAGGAATTTTTGGGATGATTTCTGTATTGGATCGAAAAGGGCGTTTAAAATGGCTGTGAAAGGACGTGCTCTTTTCTCCGCCTTGTAAAGTCCCATGGTTTATGATAGTATGGTAAGACACAAGGAACTATGAGACGGCAAGGAGGAAGACAGGTGGGTGAACATATTTGCATCGGTCTGCTGGCCCATGTGGACGCGGGAAAAACAACCCTTGCGGAGGGGCTTTTATATACAGGCGGCAGGATTCGCAAACTGGGCAGGGTGGATCACCAGGATGCCTTTCTGGATAATTATGCCATGGAGCGGGAGCGGGGCATCACCATATTTTCCAAGCAGGCCCAGCTGTCCTGGGAGGGACTGGATATTACACTGTTAGATACCCCGGGGCATGTGGATTTCAGCGCGGAGATGGAACGCACTTTGCAGGTGCTTGACTATGCGATTCTGGTTATCAGCGGGTCTGACGGCGTGCAGGGACATGTGCAGACTTTGTGGCGGCTCCTGGGACAGTACAGGATCCCGGCTTTCCTTTTTATCAACAAGATGGATCAGCCGGATACGGACAAGGAAAAACTCCTCAGTGAACTTCAGGCGAAGCTGGACGGCGGGTGCCTGGAATTCGGTCCGGAGGCGGAGGAGAGAGGGGAGGTTCATTGGGAGAGCCTTTCCATGTGTGATGAGGCCTTGCTGGAAGAGTATCTGGAGACAGGGGAGCTGGCGGACTTTTCCGTGGCGCAGGCCATAGAAAAGCGTCATGTTTTTCCCTGTTATTTTGGCTCTGCCCTGCGGATGGAGGGGCTTTTGGAGCTGCTTGGAGGCATCAGGCGCTATGTCATATGTCCGGAATACGGGGCGGACTTTGCCGCCAGGGTGTATAAGATATCCAGAGACGGCGCGGGAAACCGGCTGACCCATCTGAAAGTCACAGGGGGCGTTCTGCGGGTGAGGATGCCCGTGAGCAATGCGGACAGTGCGGGGACGGATTCGGAGGTCTGGGAGGAGAAAGTGAATCAGCTGCGAATCTACGGCGGGGCGCAATATGAGGCCGTGGAGGAGGTGGCCGCAGGGGGCATCTGTGCCGCCACAGGGCTGGACAAGACTTTTGCGGGACAGGGACTGGGAAAGGAGAGCCGCAATGAACTTCCTGTTCTGGTGCCCGTGCTGACTTACGGCCTGGTGCTGCCGGAGGGCAGCGACGAGGTGAAAGTGCTGGGACAGCTGCGCAGGCTGGAGGAGGAAGAGCCGCAGCTCCATGTGGTCTGGCAGAAGACGGCGGGAGGCAAGGGAAGTCCTGGGATCGGAAAAGAATATGTGCCGCAGATTCATGTGCAGGTCATGGGCGAGGTGCAGATAGAGGTCTTAAAAAGACAGATTTCGGAGCGGTTCGGCCTGGAGGTGGGATTTACGGACGGCCGGATTCTGTACAAGGAGACCATTGCGGGTCCGGTGGAGGGCATCGGACATTTCGAGCCTCTGCGCCACTATGCGGAGGTGCATCTGCTGCTGGAGCCGGGAGAGGCGGGCAGCGGTCTGCAGTTTGCCAGCGCCTGCAGCGAGGACGTGCTGGACAGGAACTGGCAGCGGCTGATTTTGACCCATTTGGAGGAGCGCTCTCATCTGGGGGTGCTGACAGGCTCGCCTATAACGGATATGAAGATCACGCTGCTGACGGGCCGGGCCCATCTCAAACACACCGAGGGCGGGGATTTCAGGCAGGCTACCTACCGGGCCCTGAGGCAGGGGCTGATGCAGAGCGAGAGCGTGCTGCTGGAGCCTGTGCTGTCGTTTATCCTGGAGGTGCCTGCCGGGCAGGTGGGCAGGGCAATGTCCGACATACAGAGAATGTGCGGACGGTTTGACACGCCCCGGATGGAGGGGGAGTATGCGATTCTCAACGGCAGCGCCCCGGCTGCGGCCATGAGAGGATACCAGAGCGAGGTGAATGCCTATACCAGAGGGCTGGGGAGGCTTAGCTGCAGTCTGAAAGGATATGAGCCCTGCCACAACGCGGAACAGGTGATAGAGCAGTTTGGCTACTATCCGGAGGCGGATCTGGAGAATCCGGCTTCCTCCGTGTTCTGCGCCCATGGGGCGGGCTTTGTGGTGCCCTGGGATCAGGTGCCGGAGTATGCCCATTTGGAGAGCGGGTGGAAAGAGACGATGTGCGCTGCAGAGGCGGAGGGAGCCGAAGCGGAGGACATATCCAGCGCCGGGGGAGAGGGACCTTGGTCCGGAACCGGCAGGACGCAGTCGGTGCCCGGAGGGCCCGGATCCCACGGGACCGGAGCCGGAAGAGGAATGTCGGCCAGGGACAGAGGAGCGGCGGCCGGCAGGGCAAGAGCGGCTGACGGCGGGAGGCAGTCCGGCTCAGACTATATCACGCAGGAGGAAATCGAGGAGATCTTTACCCGGACTTACGGAAAAAGCAGCAGCGATTATACGCCTTACCGCTATTATCAGCAAAACACGGGCAGGGCGCTGCCCCGGGAGAACCAGGCGGGGAGGGACTGCGATGATGACAATTCCGGGGGCGGCCATGTTGGGCGTGAGGACTTCGGCCGGGGACAGCTTTCCGGCTCCGGGGAGAACAGAAACGCGCAAGGGGTGTCCATGGCGTCCCCGCGGCGGGGCTGCGAAAAAAAGGAAGAATACCTTTTAGTGGATGGCTACAATATCATCTTCGCCTGGGCGGATCTCCACGATCTGGCGGAGGTGAATATCGACAGCGCCAGGGACCGGCTGATGGATATCTGCAGTAATTATCAGGGGTTCGCGGGATGCACATTGATTCTGGTCTTTGATGCCTATAAGGTGAAAGGGAACACAGGCTCCGTGCAGAAGTACCACAATATCTATGTGGTCTATACCAGGGAGGCAGAGACTGCCGACCAGTATATCGAAAAAACCGTGCATAAGATCGGAAAGAAGTACCATGTGTCCGTGGCCACATCGGACAGGCTGGAGCAGATGATCATCTGGGGGGACGGCGCCGTGAGGCTGTCCGCGGCAGGATTTCGTGAGGCTGTGGAGGAAGCGTCCGCCCGGGGCAGGGAACGGTATGACAGACAGCGGGAGACGGCGCGGAATCGGCCTTTTGAGGGGTTGGAGATTTAGGACGCACAGGGCGGGAATCCGATTTTTTCAGTTTCTCGCCCTGAATTTTTCATTTCAAAGAGCGCGGAGGTTATTCTTCCACGCCCTCACTTTCAAAGAACTGTGCAACTGTCATACATTTTGGATGTTCCAATTCCAGACTTAAAAAGTCTTTATCCCCCGTCAGAATAATATCTATATCGGACACAATCGCTGCATTTAAGATCGGCTGGTCTTTTGCATCACGTATCAGTTTTTCCGCATGGTCTACCGCCGGAATCAATTCATAGGACATTTCCGCGAGCAGCACTTCCGCGTCTGGCAGGAACTTCGGCGCTTTCCGCTTCAAAATATCCCGCAGCTCCATAATGTTGCGATCAGATAAAACAATTTCGTGATTATCTGCGACATACAGCAGCGCCCGCGCTGGTTTGGAATGAGGGAAAACCAATGCGGAGAACAGGATGTTTGTGTCAACCAATATCCGCATATTACATTTCCTTTCCGTAGCGTACTTCGTCAACAAGTGCCTGAATATCGTCCTCGCTGGTAACGCCCATTGCTTCAGCAGCACCGGTAAAGGCAGCCTGCGCTTTGCGGATTGCTTTGGAAGAAGCGTTGTTTACAACAATTTCCCCATCCTGCTTCTGGAAGAACAGAATTTTATCCCCGGGCTTTAAGCCGAGCAGCCGCCGGATTTCTATTGGCACAGTGATCTGACCGTTTGCAGAGATTTTCGCTAAATTCATAAAAGTCACCCTTTCTATTCTTGAAAACTAAAGAAAACTTGAGGTCACCTATAGTATATCTCATTCAGGGGCAAAAGTAAACTTGCCGGGAGGAAAAAAGAACCGCCGCTTTATGATTTTTTTGTGAATTTGATTAAAAGGTCGGTTACTGTAGGACTCTTTCCAAAAAGAAGAACCGCCTAAATGCCTGGCAAGTTGCTTTGAAATGAATGAGAGGAATCAAAAAATGCATCAGAATCACCAAATATAATTTGGGACTTGCATTATTAAAATAAACAGGTTATTATGTAAAAAGTAATAATAAGATTGCGTTGAAACTCTCACCACTGTGAAATCCGTCGGAGAGTGCGGTCGGAAGCATCCGGTGAGGAAAACCATAGACGGAAGTGCCGGATATCGGGAGGCGTGGGAACTGTGCAGGAGAAAAGAAAGTTGTGTCTGGTGGGATCTTCAGGAGGCCATCTCACACATCTATATATGCTGAAACCCTTTTGGCAGGGAGAGGAGCGGTTCTGGATTACTTTTGATAAAGAGGACGCCAGAAGCCTCTTAAAGGACGAGACAATGTATCCATGTTATTATCCGACGAACCGGAACCTGAAAAACCTGATCCGAAATACATTCCTTGCCTGGAAAATTCTGAGAAAGGAACGGCCGGATCTGATCATATCCTCCGGTGCGGCAGTGGCGGTTCCGTTCTTTTACCTGGGCAAATTGTTCGGGGCGAAGCTGGTCTATATTGAGGTATTCGACCGCATCGACAAACCCACCATGACCGGGAAACTGGTCTATCCAATTGTCGATAAGTTCATCGTCCAGTGGGAGGAGATGAAGAAAGTGTATCCCAAAGCAGTGAATTTGGGGAGTATTTTTTAGATGCAGGAGGCGGAATATATCTTTATATATGCTTAGTGATGGTTTCGTAAGTAGTTACTATTTTGAGAGGATAACAAAAAATGGGCCGCTATGAAAAGATGCTTCTGTTAAGTAAGATAATTGGAAAAAGGAATCTGTGCAGGCTGCAATCGGCATTAAAATATGCACTTAGTTTTCGCGGAAGTTATAATAACCAAAAGAATACTACTAAAAGAAATTGGGGGGGGCAAAACGTATGTTTTCATAGTTGACGGAAAAACACCACATGGTGGACTGAGCGATCGGTTGAGAGGATTATTTTCAGTGTATGATTATTGCAAAGAGAGAGGATATATATTCAAAATCTTGTGGATCTATCCGGAAAATATACAGAATTATTTTGTTCCGGCATCGGTGGACTGGAGAATAGAGCCGGAGGAAATGGTATATGATAGAAAAATTGTAGATTTCAGATTTTTTAATTCGTATTCTTTTATGAATAATGATGAGAAGTCTTATGCAAAGCTGCTTGATTCAAAAAAGCCAATCATACATGTATATTCAAATGTAACGATACATGAAGAAAAATTTGACATGTATTTTCGTGAGCTATTTGTATTGTCTGCAGAACTGGATACAGCAGTCAGAAAGCAGTTATCTGCGATTGGATCGGAGTATATTTCAATTTCATTTCGATTGGCCGATTTGCTTGGAGATTTTGTGGATTGTCCGGATATTTTTCCGGAATTAGAAAATGAAAAAGTGAAAGAGGAATATATTGGTGCGTGCATAAATGCAATAAAAACCCTCAAAGAAAAGAATCCGGAGATAAGTAAAATTCTTGTGACTGCAGATTCAGCAAAATTTCTCCAAGAGGCGGAGAAGTTAAGTTATGTATATATTGTATCAGGTACTATAGTACATATGGATCAGGCGAATAAAAATGATGAAATGTCCCAGATAAAGAACTATTTAGACTTTTTGCTAATAGCAAAAGCAATAAAGTGCTACTATTTTGTGCATGGAAGAATGTATGCCAGTACCAGATTTGCGAGTACTGCTGCTTTAATCGGCGGAAAAAAGATAGAGCAGCTAAAGATATAGAAGCCATTTTTGATTTGCAGTTTGTAAAGTACCGACGAAAAATGAAATTGACTGGAATATTGGGTGTGGAGCAAATGATTTTTGTAACGGTAGGGACGCATGAGCAGCAGTTTGACCGGCTCATCAAAGAGGTGGACAGGCTGCGGGAAAATGGATGTATAGAGGAAGAAGTGGCAGCACAGATCGGCTTCGGTACATATGAACCCAAGCGTTGCCAGTGGAAGAGACTCTTTCCGTACCAGCAGATGTGTGAGTATGTAGAAACGGCAAGGATAGTGATTACCCATGGAGGGCCGTCCAGTTTTTTAGCTCCCCTGCAGATGGGGAAAGTGCCGATTGTCGTGCCGAGACAGAAGCAGTTTGGGGAGCATGTGAACGACCACCAGGCGGAGTTTTGCAGGGCGGTGAAAAGTCGGTTGGGGAATATTATTTTGGTGGAGAATGTTGAGGAGTTGCAGGAAAGCATAGAAAATTATGATAGATTGTCCCATGGAATGTCTATAGGGAGGAAAAGCAACAGTAATACATTTAATGAGGAGTTTATGAAGATAGTTGCGGAAATGTTTGGATGAGAAAGAGGAGCCTCTTAGAAACGATGCAGAGATTATCAATAGAATATGTGACTATGTGATGGAAGAGGATAGGGATAGATAGAATCCTGAACCGAGAGAGACTAGAGGGAATGTCATTCAAAATGCGCTGATGAGTGAGATAGATGAAAACAGAAAAGACGAAAATAAGGATATTGATTATTAATACAGTGGCCTTTACAAAAGGAGGCATTTCCACTGTTATAATGAACTATTTTGAGAGCATTGACAAGAGCAGAATCCATATGGATTTTGTAGTAAATCGGGAGATAGATAAAGAATATAGGAATGAATTGGAAAAGAGCAAATCCAGAATTTATCTCTTTGAGCGAAACATAGAACCGTTTCAATACTTTTTTGGCCTTTTGGCAATAATCAAAAAGGGTAACTATGATATTGTGCATGTGCATGGAAATAGCTGTACGATGGCCATAGAGTTATGTGCGGCAATGCTTTGTGGGTGTAAGAAGAGAATAGCACACAGCCACAGTTCTGCATGTACTCATAAAAAAATACATAAGATGCTGCGGCCTTTTTTTGAAATAAGCTATACGGACGGTTTGGCATGCTCCGAAGAAGCGGGGAAATGGTTATTTCGGGACAGAGCCTATTCCATAATTGAGAACGCAATGGACTTACACAGATATCGCTTCGATAAGGAGAAACGGATAGAGATTCGTAAGAAAATCGGGGTTGAAGACACAGCTATTCTTCTGGGACATGTAGGACATTTCGATGACTTGAAAAATCAAAAGTTTATAATTGATCTTTTTGAGCGATTGCTTACGGACAGTCTGGCATATAAGCTGTTACTGGTTGGCGAGGGAGATCAACAGCAGGAGATTGTAAGAGATGTGAGACAGAGGGGGCTGGAAGATTCCATCATTTTTTATGGTGCAACTAACGATGTGGCAGGTGTTATGTCTGCCATGGATCTCTTTCTCTTTCCATCCAAACAGGAAGGCCTTGGCATTGTGATGATTGAAGCACAGTTGTCAGGCTTGGCATGTATTGCATCAAAGCAGGTGCCGGAAGCTACAAAAATTACGGATAATTGTCAGTATATAGAACTGTCTGCTCCTCTGGAGATATGGTGCGATGCAGTGCGAAAAATGTGTCAAAAAAATATAAACCGATTGGAAGTCGAAATAAGCAGGGAAGGAAAAAAGCGGTTTGATATCAAGGAGCAGGTAGGAAAACTGGAGAATATTTATCTGAAAAAGCCTTAGGGTAAAGCTAAAAACATTTATAAGGAAGTGATGTCTATGAATGAAAAAGATATATGCGAGAAAAAATGCTACGGATGTACAGCCTGCGCGTGCGTATGTCCATGTTCGGCCATTTCGATGAAAGAAGATGAAAAGGGGTTTTTATATCCAAGAGTAGATAATTCACTGTGCATTGATTGTGGACTATGTAAAAAAACGTGCAGTCAAAAAAACGAATATAGTACTGTAGAAACATCTTTCATCGCAAAGCATAAAGACGAAAAAATATACTTGAATTCTCAATCCGGCGGAGCCTTTACAGCGCTTTCAGATATTATTCTGCAGAGCGGAGGGACAGTATATGGGGCTTCTCTTGACGGAAACTTTGAACCGGTACATACACGGGCTACCTGTATGGAAGAACGGGATGCCATGAGAGGATCAAAGTATGTGCAGAGCCGAATGGAAGACATATATATTAAAGTTGGGGAAGATGTGAAAGACAAAAAAGTCTTATTTTCGGGCACTCCATGTCAGGTTGGAGGATTGCTGAAATATCTAAAGGTTAAGGGGATTGGTACAAAGAATTTATATACAGTCGATATTATTTGCCATGGGGTTCCTACCGTAAGGCTTTGGAGAGATCTTATGGCATATTATGAGAAGAAAGAAAAGAGCAGGATTGAAAGAGTGGTATTTCGCGATAAAAATGCGGGGGGGGTGGCGCGGCCATGTCACTACTTTTTTGTTAAAAAAAAACGAATATCAGATGAGCTTCATCGGAAGCTGTTTTACTCTAATCTGGCATTGCGGGATTCCTGTTTTTCATGCGATTACGCACAGATGGGACGAATCAGTGATTTCACGATTGGGGATGCATGGGGGGTAGAGGATAAAAATCCGGAGTTTTATGATAAAAGGGGAGTTTCACTATTAATGTTTCATACAGAAAAAGCAAGAACTCTTAAACACCAGATTGAGGATGCTATGTGGATGGAATCTATAGACATAGAAAACTATAAACAGGGAAATATGCAGCATCCGTCATCTCCACATAGAAATGTGGAAGAGTTTTGGAATGATTATCACAGTAAACCATTTCCTTTTATCATAGAAAAATACGCTCGAAATAATATCTTCTTAAACATCCGCTTTATATTGAGGAGAATAAGAGGTGCTGTTAAATGACAAGAAAGAGAGTCTGTATATTGACATTTCATAACTCCAGAAATTATGGAGCCGTGCTTCAGGCATACGCATTGCAAAAGAAAATGGGGGAAATATTTGAAATTGTAGAAATATTGGACTATAGAAATGAAAAAATAGAACATGAACTACGACTTTGGACATGTAAGGATTTTACAATAAAAGAATTTGTGAGGGCTATCTTTGCATTAATTTTTCGACTGCATAAAAAAATAGCATTTGAAAAATATATGCATGGATATATGAAAATATCTAAACGGGTACAGCGAGAGGACTTGTTGATGTCTTCCCTGCCATATGATATTTTCGTGACAGGGAGCGACCAGGTATGGAATACAGTTTTGACGGGAAATGATGAAACTTTTTTCCTTGACTTCGTAGAACAAGACAAATGTAAAATTGCCTTTGCCGCTTCCTTTGGTGATGGACAGGCTGTGATCGACAATAGGAAAGAGTGCTTATTGAGAAAATTTCAACTGATTACTCTGCGGGAAGATAAAGCATGCAAGATAGTAGAGGAAGCACTTGGGGAAAGCATTAAGGTGTGTTGTGATCCCACCCTGTTGCTGGAAAGTGTGAAATGGAAAGAGGTTGCAGCATGTCGTTTAAAGAGAAATAAATATGTTTTTCTGTTTATGATAGATGATTCCCGGCAACTTATTGAGTACACAAGAAAGCTGGCAAAAGAGAAAGGAATGTGCATAGTCAGCAATAAAAGGTGTCTGTCTTTTTTGAGGCATATTTCACCGAGGGATTTTGTGTCGTGGGTTTTATATGCGGATTATGTAGTGACAAATTCATTCCATGGGACAGTTTTTTCATTATTGTTTGAAAAAAGGTTTGTCAGCCACAGATTTACGGAAGAGGGAAAACCTAAGGTCAGAATTATGGAATTACTTGACAAGGTAAGTCTTGGACATCGCGTTACCGATAATGCGGGGTTAGACATTGATGTGCAAGAAGACTGGGATGCAGTAGGTCATAAGTTGTCTCAGATGCGTCTGGAATCTTGGAGATTTATGTCAGACTGGTTTGAACAAAATGTTGGGGGCAATGAAAATGGCGGAGAAAATCAGGGTGTTGCAATCAGTTAATTCCTTAGGGATTGGCGGAAGCGTCATCTGTGTAATGAATTTCTTTAGACATATAGACAGGGAAAGATTTCAAGTAGACTTTGTAATTTGCGATGATACAAAAATGAACTTTTATGATGAAATCATAGAGGCGGGAAGCAAGGTTTTTATATGTAGAACACAATGTAAGAACAAATATTTGAAACTAATTTCGCAAATAAGACAGATCAAAGAGATTTTAACTCAAAATCATTATGATATAATCCATTGTCATTCTTGCTCTTTTTTCGGAATTCTTAGAGGGGCTATAGCAGGGTTTGCATCAAGGGGGGTAAAGGTGGTCTCCCATGCTCACAGTGTCGGAGAGCCGAAAGGAACGATGGCAGACAGCATGGCTCGCTACCTGCTAAAGTGGGTGTTATCAAATATCATTGATGTTGGGTGTGCGTGTTCTGATATGGCAGGAGAGAGTAAGTATACAAAGAAATTTATTGGCTCAAAGAAATATAGGATTGTCAACAATGCCATTGAAACAGACAGATATAGATATTGTTTAAGGAGACGAAATGAAATAAGGGAAGCATTGAATATAAAGGACGGAGATTTTGTCATTGGTAATGTTGGCCGCCTGGAATATGAAAAGAATCAAACATTTCTTTTGGATATTTTTGGCATTATATTAGATAAAAAACCTAATGCGGTTTTATTGTTAATAGGGGATGGCAGCTTACGGGAGATCCTGGAGGAAAAGGCAGAGAAGAACGGAATATCCTCTCAGGTAATTTTCACAGGAAAGTGTGAAAATGCGGCAGATTATTATCATGCTATGGACTGCTTTGTACTGCCATCGCATTATGAGGGATTTCCGCTTGTTCTGGTGGAAGCACAGGTCAACGGGCTTAGATGCATTGTATCTGAGAACATGTCCAGAAATGTAAACATCGCAGGAGGTGTCAAATTTTTATCACTAGAGATGTCGCCTGAAATTTGGGCCGAAGAGATATGTATGTTTGGAAATGACCGTATGAATACGGAAAATGTTAATAAAGTAATCTTAAAATATGAACTGAATAACGAAGTTTTAAAGCTTGAGACTATATATGAGGGACATTCTTAAAATAAGAATTGTGAGATGATTTTAAATGATATGTAGTAAAAAAAATTTGTTTTATGGTATCAGTCTATTCCTGACAATGAGTTTCTATACATTGAAAGATGCTAAACTATTGTCAGGTCATATGAGGATTTTACTTTTAATTGGCTTAATTTTCGGTATTGGGAAAATGGTGATATCTGCAGAAAAAATTCCTCATATTAGAAATAACAAAAGAACTTTCTTCTTTCTGCTGACAATTACAGTCGTACTTTTCTTATGTTTTTTAAGAGACAAAGATACAAGACTGGTAATAGCATTATTTATGATGTTCATAGGAATGGATGTAGAACCTGAAAAGACAATTCGAATTATGTTTTATGCGAAACTGCCCATGTTTCTTTTGGCGATGTTAATGGGAGGGTATGGACATATCAACGGTACTGCTCTGCATGGTGGCATGATTATTCTATTATATATCTGTATGTGTGGAGGCAGCTTAAAAGCGGCTGATTTTTTTGTCATATCAGTGCCTTATGTTCTACTTTCATTGTATACGAAATCATCATCTTTTGTATGTGGGATAGGATTCGCAATTATATGTTTATTTATGATTAGAAAAAAGTCAATGAGAAAGAGATTGACATCTAAGTTTATGGTATATATTTATCCGATTGTACTGAGCCTGAATTACCTATTTGCAATTACAATCAGAGACGGCGCAGTTCCCTTTATCGGAAATAGGATGCCTGATTTTGTGAATCAGACATTTTTTCAGCTGGTAAGATGGATTGATGTTGCCACAAGCAGTCGACTGACTTTAGCTGAGGCATCTTTACAGAAATTCGGCATATCCTTATGGGGCGGAAATGTGGATTATGGACAGATATGGCCTGGGGTTTACTTCAATTTAGATTCAGGTATGATGTGGATGATTCAGGGAGAGGGACTAATAGTGGCAGCTATTTATATGGCAATGTCTGTCATGTTGATGAAATATCTGATTGAAACGAAACGATATCACTATGTAATCGCTGCTCTGATTATTGCTTTATGGGCGACTCAAGAGGATATGCTGGTATCGGTGGGAACTAATTTTCTGATGGTATTTATGGGACAGGCAGTATACTATTGCATAGAAAGGAATGCGAAAAAACATGGCTATACCTAAGGTAATCCACTATTGCTGGTTTGGGGGAAATGAACTCTCACAAAAGGCAGTTAAATGCATGGAGAGCTGGAAGAAATATTGTCCGGACTGGGAAATAAAGGAGTGGAATGAACAAAATTATGACGTAGAAAAAATTCCGTATATTAGGGATGCATATAAAGAAAAAAAATGGGCGTTTGTCTCAGATTATGTGCGACTGGATGTTGTGTGGCAGTATGGAGGTATATATCTGGATACTGATGTAGAGTTGATTAAGCCACTAGATTTCTTTTTGGAAGAAGAAGTGTTTTTTGCTTTAGAAAAGAAGAATTTATGTATAAACACAGGACTTGGATTTGGTGCAGTTCCTGAAAACAGGATTCTAAGACAGCTTATGGAGTTATATGAGAAGCTGTCATTTTATATGGAGGATGGAAGCCTTAATTTAATAGCCTGCCCTAGGTACAACACAGAGTTTTTTGTGAAAAAGGGATATCACCTAAAAGATATCACACAACGCTGTGAAGAGGCAATTATTTATGGAAGTGAGTATTTCTGTCCAATGGACTTTAATACCGGAACAGTGACTATTACCGATAATACATATGGTATCCACTGGTATGAAGCATCATGGTTTCCAGAAAGCGACAAAAGGATTCATAATACAGAGATACGAATCAGAAAGAAATATCCTGAAAGTCTGGCAAATAAGATATGCGTATTTTATAGGAAGATGTATCGTTTTGTAGAGTATTCCAGAAAAGGAATTCTGTCAGAAAAGATGAAAGAAAAGTGGAAGAAGAGATAAGGAGATAGAAATGAGAGCGGATTTGTCTAAAAAGATGATAACAGTTTTTACTCCGACCTATAACAGAGCATATATTATTGGTAAGCTTTATGAGTCGCTTAAGAGACAAACATTCAAAGATTTTGAATGGCTGGTAATAGATGATGGCTCTGTTGATAACACAGAAAATTTGATTCAAGGATTTATTTTGGAAAACGAAATAGAGATAAGATATATTAAAAAGGATAATGGCGGACAGCATACCGCGCTGAATAAGGCGATTGAGTGTGCAAAAGGACACTTGCTAATGATAGTCGATTCAGATGATTATTTGACAGATACCGCGCTGGAACGTATTTTATATTGGGAAAATACGATAGCGGAAAAGGAGGGATATGCAGGTATATCAGGATTAAGGGCTTTTCCGTGGGGCGATACAATTGGTGGTAAATGGAAACAGAAAGAGAACTATGTCGATGCAACAAATTTGGAGAGGAAGAAATATAGATTACGGGGAGACAAGGCAGAAGCATATTATACGAATGTTTTAAGACAATATTATCCGATTCCTGTTTTTGCGGGGGAAAATGATGTAGAGAAAGGAGTTCTATGGAACAGGATTGCTAATGGAGGTTATAAATTAAGATGGTTTAATGAGAGGATTTATATCTGTGAATATTTAGATGATGGTATGTCAAAGAACATTGTAGCAAACCATCTCAAGAATTTTCAAGGCTATACTTGCTGGAGAAGAGAACTTATTGATATGCAGAAATCATATTGGGGAGTTATCAGAGAGTTGTCAGAGTTTACATATAAGGCTCGCTTGAAAGGATATAACACATGTCAGGTTGGAGAGTTGGTGGACAGAAAATTATTAACAGTATGTTTTGCTAAAATATATTATAAATTACATCAACTGAAAATTATGGTGAAGAGAGGAAGCTTGCAAATTGTAAGTCATTTGAAGTTGGATAGGAAATAAAATCTGAATAAGACGGAAAACTACAAAAATGTGCAAAAAAAGCAGTTAATGATGCAGGAGAAAAGAGATAGACATATATGGCAGAAAAAAATAAGTATAATCAGAAAAATAAAATACTTGCAAATGTTTTCTGGCGTTTTGCTGAAAGATGCGGAGCGAAAGGAGTATCACTTATTGTTTCAGTAATACTTGCAAGACTTTTAATGCCGGAAGCGTATGGCACAATTGCCTTAGTAACTGTCTTTACATCCATCCTGAACGTTTTTGTAGATAGTGGTATGGCTGTTTCGTTGGTTCAAAAGAAAGATGCAGACGAATTGGATTTTTCAACAGTTTTTTATTTTAATGTAACAATATGCTGCATTTTGTATTTAGGGATGTTTTTTGCTGCACCATATATTGCAGGATTTTATGGCATCGCTGACTTGACTGCGATAGTGCGGGTTTTAGGTTTGACAATTGTCGTTTCAGGTATCAGGAATATACAGCAGGCATATGTAACAAGAAATATGCTATTCAAACGCTTTTTCTGGGCCACCTTGGGAGGGACTATTGGTGCGGCGGTTATTGGTATTATGATGGCTTACCTTGGATTTGGTGTGTGGGCCTTGGTTGCACAATATTTATTTAACACTACTGTAGATACGGTTATACTGTGGGGAACAGTGAAATGGCGGCCGAAAAGAATATTTTCAGTGAAACGTCTTAAAGGATTGTTGAGATTTGGGTGGAAAATTTTTGCCTCTTCATTATTAGGCGCAGGGTATTATGATATACGCCAGTTGATTATTGGAAAAATGTACTCATCAAAAGACCTGGCTTTCTATAATCGTGGGAAACAGACTCCAAACATGATTATTGAAAACTTAAGCATAGCTGTGGACAGTGTGCTATTTCCTCTAATGTCAAAGGCGCAGGAGGATGTAGAGCGGGTTAGGAAAATAATGCGTCAATCAATAAAGTTAAGGGTCTATGTTACAGCTCCGCTGTTAATGGGAATGGCATTTGCTGCCCCTGCACTGGTTGATTTTATTCTGACAGATAAGTGGAATGCCAGCATACCATATTTGCGTGTTTTTTGCTTTTCCAATATGCTTTATCCTTTGAGTTGGACAAATCAAGATGCGATCAAGGCAACAGGACGTAGCGATTTGTATCTTAGGCAGGATATTATCCGGAAAGTGATAGGGATAGTTTTACTATTAGGAGCGATGTGGTTTGGGGTTATGGCAATTGCATATAGCTTGCTGTTAGATAGTATTATTGAACTGATTATTTGTGCGCTGCCCGCAAAGAAACTATTTGGATATAGCTTTCTGGAACAAATTAGAGACGCTTTGTTTAGCATATTATTAGCAGTATTTATGGGAATCTGTATAAGTTTTATTCCATTGTTAGGATGCCCGTCTGCTATTACTTTATTTATGCAAATAATATTGGGAGCAGGGATTTATATTGGCGGTTCTATTGCGATGAAAAATGATTCATGGTTTTATCTATGGAATATTTTGAAAACAAATATTAAGAAAAATAAGTTAACGACTCATTGAAAAAAGACAGAATGTTAATTTTGAAAAATTTTTAAGAGGTGATTTGTATGCCTATGATAAAGAGATTAGTACATAAAATAATATTTCTATTAAAGTATCATGTTCAAACGAGAAAATTACGAAAATAAAGTTAGGATATATAGTAAATCGGCAAGTTTATCGGCTCAATATGGATATATGTCACTAGTAAGTAAAGGAAGTACGGTTTTAGATAACGTCATTTTAGGCGCTTATAGTTATATAAATAGTAACTCATATATTGAAAATGTAATAATAGGTAAATTTTGCTCTATTTCCAGTGGAGTTAAAATAAATCCAAGTGAACACCGATTGGATCGAATTACATCATATCCGATTGAGCATTTGCTTGGAGTAAAGCAAGATAATATAAATGAAAAAGTAATTATTGGCAATGACGTTTTGATTTGTACGGATGCCATTATATTAAGTGGTGTGCATATACATGATGGAGCAGTAGTAGGAGCTGGAGCAGTAGTAACACATGATGTGCCAGCATATGCGATAGTCGGGGGGGACCGGCTAAGATACTAAGATATCGTTTTTTAAAGGATACAATTCAAAAGATACAGAATATAAAGTGGTGGGACTGGACTGAAGAGGAAATTACCAGTAAAGCAAGGGTTTTTTTAGATAAATTTGAAGAATAGAGGTATCTTTGAACATGCGATTGGCACTATAATCGTTTTCTCTTTTTACCCATTGCCGTCTGGCGAAAATCATTCCGGCTGTCTTTGCTGCGGGATATTTCGCTAATTTCCGAAAGAGACAGACCGGTTATTTACGAGAGATATTCAGGTGATGCTCCATTTTGGAGCATGGTATTGATCAGGCGGTTCTGACCTTTTACCAATCCTTTTTCTAATCCCTCTTCCAATCTTTCTTTTAGTCCTTCCTCCCGGGCCTCTTTCTGGAACATTTTCATGTATTTCTTCTCATTATACTCAGTCAACA
>Ga0137308_101186_pt1 | contig 19871 bp, 17 predicted proteins | sample Inofrocosms_June_FD_97181 | JGI IMG/M metagenome (GOLD analysis project Ga0137308, IMG submission 97181) | Mouse cecal microbial communities from Vienna, Austria - N-Acetylneuraminic and N-Acetylglucosamine D2O microcosms_June | ecosystem: Host-associated > Mammals > Digestive system > Large... | reverse complement strand
CAAATATTCCTGCATTGTCTCCCGAATCCGCAGGGTGTCCGCCTTTTTTCACACTGCTTCTTGCTTTCGTGGATAAGTATAACATAACTTCCCTAAAACCGCTACCCCCTTCCCCTCCCCCATTTCCTGCCTCACCCATCCCTTCTTCTGGCGTGGAAAAGCCCCAAAGCAGGGGCATTTCCAACCTCCCCACATCCTGCCACCACTGCCAGTAACCTGCACTTTTCATTCACAGGAAGATACGCTATAATGAGCACCGTAATGCAAATATGGATTTTCGGCCACCATTCATGCGGAGGCACCGATGCCCCGGCACACAAAGAAGGAGAGTAAACAAATTATGAAAAAGAACATCAAAACACTGGCTGTATTATCCACCGCGGCTGTTATGGCAGCGGTAACCCCTAACCTGGTTGTCTCATTTCCGACACTTGTACCACAGGCCCTGGCTGCTACCAAAGCAGGCTGGACCGGGCAGGGCGAGGAGATGCGCTATATGGACAGTGACGGTTACTACCTGACCGACACCTGGAAGAAGCTCGACAACGAGTGGTACTACTTAGATGAAGACGGCTATGTAACCCGTTCCGCCATGGTGGACGAGTATTACGTGGATGAGAATGGAAAACGTGTCAGCAACCAGTGGGTCGGCATCCCCAATGAGGATGACTGGGACGACGAGATGCCGGAAACCTTCTGGTATTATTATGGAAGCAACGGCAAAGCCATTGTTTCCAAATGGCAGAACATCGACGGCAAGAATTATTACTTCAATGAGGAAGGCCACATGCAGACCGGCAAACTGGAGCTGGATGGCTACACTTACTATCTTGGTGAGGAAGGCGACGGCGTCATGAAGACGGGCTGGGTGATGCTGGAGAACGAGGATGAGAATGCAGACGAAGAATTCGTATGGCATTACTTTGACAACCGCGGAAGAATGGTCATGAACCAGATTGACCGCAAGATCGGACAGAATTACTACACTTTTGAGAACGGCGTTATGCAGACCGGCTGGTACAAGCTGCCGGAGGTTTCTAACACTGCCGCGGAAAATGCTGATGCTGCTTCCTCTGACAGTACTGACGCTGCCAACCTGGAAAATGCGGACGCTGCACCTGCCGAAAATGCGGATGCCGCTTCTGCTGAAAATACTGACACCGCTTCTGCCGGGAATACGAACGCTGACACTGCCTCCACTGACAGCGCCAATGCTGCCGACACCGACACCAAGGCCCGTCCGGCTATCGCTTCCTATCAGTATTATGAGGCTGACGGAAAGCGTGCCAATGGCTGGTACGAGATTGAGGGTGTAGAAGGAATCAGCGAGGAAGGCGAGATCTTCCGCTTCTACTTTAAGAACGGCGCTCCCTACCATGCGGAGACTGGTGTGCAGACCTTCAACGTGGATTCCAGACGCTATGCCTTCAACACCAATGGAGAAATGCAGACTGGCCTTCAGGTAATCACCCTGGACAACGGCAACACGGTCAACAGCTATTTTGGTGAAGACGGTGTCATGAGAACCGGCAAGCAGACCATCTTCAATGAGGATCTGGATGAAAACCAGACCTGGTTCTTCTTAACCGACGGCGGCAACAAGGGTCATGGTTTCCACGGTGTCCGTGACAACAGTGTCTACAGCCACGGCCTGCGCCTGGATGCTGACCGCGACCTGCGCTACGCACCGGTGGAGCTTGACGGAGTACAGTATCTGGTGAATACTTCCGGTGCTGTCCAGAAGGCCAGCTCCTCCTCCAAGTCCGCTGAAAAGCCGGAGCTTGGAACTGGTTTCAAAGATTTCAAGGATTCCAATGATAAGATCTGGACCGTCAACACCAATGGTGTGATCCAGCAGTAACAATCCAGTAACACACATTTTCAAAAGATAAATCATCCGTTCGTCCGGGGCTGTGGTGGCCCCGGACTTTTTTTGCGGATCAGGAATGCAGGAAATTTTTGTATTTTTTTTAAAATTCTGTAACATTTTCTATTTTAATACGTTGTTATCTTTTGAAGGGTTGCTTTCGCACCCGCTGCTCTGTCAGTGAACCAGCAAAGGAAATGGAGGTACATTATGAGAGAAATAGCAGTTTATTATTGTGGCAAATGTGGGCGCTATGGATATTACAGCCTTGTCAGAAATGCAATCTGTCCAAGCTGCAACCGGAAGCTTGCCCACCTGGATCTGCCCTATCTGGAGTTCATCAAACTGGACCCGGAAGACCGGGAAGATCTCATCACCAGAGATATTCTTGAAAAGGATCCCCTGATCACCAACCGCATCCTTGCCTCTGCCCGTTTAAACAATACACGGAACCGCGCGCAGGCCGTGATGACAGAGATGAAAGAATACGTCCAGGAGCTGGAACTGGAAAACGCAAAGCTCAACGAAACCATAGGATGGATGCACCAGACCATCTGGAATCTGCTGCGCAGAACCAAATCCCTGGAACACCGGCTTGAAGGGCTGGAACTTCACCAGGATTAGACAGTCTGCCCTACGCAAAATCCTGGTAAAGTCACAACCCCAGAGGAATCTCTGGTACATATTGCCCTGGGAAGGGAGGTGCTGCCAAAGGCCACCCTCCTTCCCCTCCTCAGGGCTGTTCCGTCACATAGCGGTTTACCAGGCGATTCAGCGTTACTTTCATCTGGACCACAATGTTCAGCAGCATCTCATTGTCCTCCTTCAGCTTCTGGTTTTCCGCTTCGAGCCTTTTCATCTCGTCCATTGTATTACCCATTTGCCGAATCCTCCTCAACTGATTGTTTACATGTGTTGCTTTGCTTCTACTATATATCCATTTTCTGGATTTGAAAAGAAAAACAAATCGCAAGTTTCGACATTGATTTGACATTTTTGCTCCAGCATTCTGTCATCCTCTATATGTCTGTACAAGCCGCTCATCCACATACTATATCCTGTGCTTTTGAGTTATCCACATTTTAACAGATTGCTCAACAAATTTTCATAACGATTTTCTTACGATTCCCGCGAATTCCTTACAATCGGTTTCGGGGTATTGATATCTCAAAATCCAGTTGCTATAATAAGCATAAATACAACATCTCGTGGGCAGTTGCCAAGATCACTCTGATCCGGCCACTGTTTTCACGCGGATACCAGGTAAAGGGGTGAACTGTGATGAAACATAAAGCAGGTTTAACCTTGGTTTTAACCATAACTTGTCTTTTCCTTAGTGCATTGCCTGTCATGGCAGGCGAATGGCAGCAAACGGAAGATGAACAGTGGCAATACATTCAGGATGACGGAACTCCCGCCATCGGCTGGCTGGAGCTGGACGGTAAACGCTACTATCTGGATGAGATGGGCAACCGCAAGTCTGACTACTGGCTGAAAGATGGCGGCGCCTGGTACTATCTGGATGGAGACGGCGTCATGGCTGCCGACACCTGGGTGGATAACTACTATGTGGATGAAACCGGAAGGTTCGAGAAGAAGAGATAAGCAGTTGACAAAAAAGCCGTTGAACAACGGCTTTTTTGTATGCCATATAATCTGCGTCCCGGATCACTACAATACCTTCAAACATTTATACCCCGCCGCTTTCATCAGCCGGTTCATAACTGCTCTGCCCAGATGATCCTGGGAAAAGCTCTCGGAATAGATGACATCCACTGCAAGATCGTCGAATTCACGCAGCACCGCGAACAGATTGTGGGCGATGGTCTCTTCCTGGGCGCGGATGCCCACGCTCCGCAATAGCCCCTGGGGATACTGGTCTCTGGTCTCGTCAGTACAGATGATACCCACCTTCCGCCCCTGGGCCTCATCCTTCCTTACCAGACGGTTGATAGCTGCCACCACGGCGCTGCCCTCCCCCTCCACCAGGGTCATCTCTGCCCGGGGGGCATAATGGCGGTACTTCATCCCCGGTGCCTTAGGACGCAGCCCTTCTGCGGGAGGCCCCTGAATCGCCGGATCGATCTCTATCCGGCCCACGGTCTCATGAAGCATTTCCACAGTGATAGCACCAGGACGCAGCAGCGTCGGCACCTCTCCGGACACATCCACGATGGTGGACTCCACTCCGATGCCTACCGCCCCGCCGTCCAGGATCATGTCGATCCGCCCGTTCATGTCCTGCCACACGTGTCGGGCCGTAGTTGGACTGGGTCTCCCGGAGAGATTGGCGCTGGGAGCAGCCACCGGCACTCCGGCCAGGGCGATCAGGCGGCTGGCCACAGGGTCACTGGGCATCCGCACCGCCACCGTATCCAGCCCGCCGGTAGTCCCATAAGGGACGATCCCGCTTTTAGGGAACACCATGGTCAGAGGCCCTGGCCAATAGCACTCTGCCAGCTTCCTTCCCGTCTCCGGGATCCGCTCCACTAAAGGCTCCAGCTCCTTATAGCTGGAAATATGGGCGATCAGGGGATTATCCGAGGGGCGGCCCTTGGCCGCGTAGATCTTTCTGGCCGCCTCTTCATCCAGGGCATTGGCCCCCAGCCCATAGACTGTCTCCGTAGGAAATGCCACCAGGCCTCCCTCCCGGATGATCTGCGCCGCCCCAAAAAGCTCCTGATCCTGAACAGAAGCGGGATTTGCTATATGAATTAATTTTGTGGTCATGTTCATCTTCCTAACCTTAGTAGTATATGAGACTCAAAGCTCCCGGAAAGCTGACAGAGCTTTGTATTCCCTCTTGATCCTGATTACAGCATGATTTCTGCCCTTATATGATACAATATATCACAACAGTTCCTTCATCAGAGTATTACGGTATTCCTGGTCTTCGGCAACACGTCTCACATCCTCTGCCCTCCCAAGGGAAAACAGCTTCTGGATCAGCCGCGCCAGCATATCTTCTCCCTGCTGGATTCCCTGCTGGATCCCCTGCTGCACTCCTTGTTCTACAAGTGCCTGACTTAAATTACACATAAACCGCACCTCGCTTTCCAATTCTTCGGTCATTGCAATATGAAAATTATTACTTAACCTTTCCTTTTTTTCTTCTGGTGGTATGTCTGCGGAAAACAAAACATTCAAAAGATTCAGGATTTCCTGATCACTCTTTTGGTCAGCATCACCGAGATTCAGGATCACCACATCCATCAGGTCATAGCTCTTCTGCTGTGTACAGGAAGTTCCACAGACCGGTTCTTCCACCATATGGTACTTAAAAATCCCGTTTTTACGTTTCTTAGCCGGATCCGGACAGATCCAGACAGAATAAACCTTCTGGATATCCTCGTAATGCTCATCTGCAAATATCGTTCCATACTGTTCCGAAATCATCCTGGCACAGTAATACAGACCACGTGTGACCAGGGGATATCCCGGTGTGTCGTCCAGCTGGATTTCCAGATTGATAATCAGCTGTACCGGTTCCTCCACATCTGGTATGTACGCACGAAAACGGATATCATAATACACCGTCTGCTCCTTAATGGAATTCGCTTCCGTGTTCAGTCCGTCGATTCTCCGGTCACCATCCAGATTCCGGTCCGGCTGGTCCGGGTGTACAGCCTTCTGTGAAATCTCAGGCGTATCTTTCAGGCAGTGGTCTGCAATGAAAGATACACTGTACTGTGAAAATTCCTCTGTGCAGGATTTCAATATCCATGCAATAATGGAACTGTAGGTCAGAAGCCTTTTGGCACATTCATCATAACGGGCCTTATCCGCCGCCAGATCAATGGCCTGCGCTAAATCTGTTGATCTCTTCATCCGCCATCTCCCTAATTTACAATGTGTATACACATTACTGCAATCATATCCTTCCCTGTTTCCATATGCCCCTTTAACCTTCAATTCCATAAGCTCATCATAACATATCTTATTGACTTATGAAAGTGGAGCATACAACCAATTTAATTATACCATTCCCCTCTATTTTTACAATCAACACGTAGTTGAATATTGAAATTATCCACTGAACAAATATACTATTTATGACCGGACTAGTACTACAGCGAACTTATGACATGATACCTACTTTTTACTACGAAATTTTTGTGAAATCAGCAGTAATTATAGCCGAATACCGTAGTTTCACATAGACTGATTTCGGAATGTGCGCTGTAGTACTAGAGTGTGTCTGAACTGTTGCTCAAGAAACACCCGACTTTGAAAAAACACTTGTATAATAAGCTCAGATCAGTTATAATAATTGGGAAGTGAACATAATAGTCTTCGGGGCAGGGTGTGATTCCCTACCGGCGGTAGAGTCCGCGAACCACCTGCTGGGTGGCCGATCCGGTGTGATTCCGGAACCGACAGTATAGTCTGGATGAGAGAAGAGTTGCGGTGTTGCCAGCGGTATTCTATCTGGCACATTTTCGTGCTGGTACTGCCCTGGATCTTTTGTGATCCGGGGCTTTTTTGGTTCGAACGGTTTTTCCTCATATCCCGAATAATCGTAACGATTCATGGGACGCCCCATGAACTATTACGAATAATCTGTATTATCAGGAGGAAAATAAGATGAAAGAGAGATTATTTACCACGAAAAATGTTGTTCTGATGGGGATGTTCAGCGCATTGGGAGCTGTACTGATGCTTTTTGAGATTCCCCTTCCCTTTATCGCCCCCAGCTTCTACGGCCTGGATCTGGCGGAGGTGCCGGTGCTGGTGGGCACCTTTGCCCTGGGGCCGGTAGCCGGCGCTGTGATGGAGTTCGTCAAGATCCTGATCAAGCTGGTCTTAAAGCCCACTTCTACCGGCTTTGTGGGAGAATTCGCCAATCTGGCCATTGGCTGCGGACTGGTGGTTCCTGCCGGAATCATTTACCAGATCAATAAGACCAAGAAGAGAGCGCTCTGGGGCATGATCGCCGGCACGGCTGTCATGTCTGTAGCCGGAGTTGTCATCAACGCCCTGGTGATGCTTCCCTTCTACTCCAACTTTATGCCTCTGGAGAACATCATCGCCGCCGGCTCTGCCATCAATCCCTTTGTCAGCAACATCTGGACTTTCGCCATCATCTGCGTGGGCCCCTTCAATATGATCAAGGGTTTTGTAGTGTCCATGATCACCTGGCTGGTGTATAAGCGTGTCAGCATCATCATCCATGGCGTGGGAGCGGCAAAGCAGGTCCATGCATAACGCGACACACATAAATAATACGATGAAAAAGACTTCTTTAAAAGAAAATTTTCTGATGAATATATTGCTCACGGCATCCTCGATCCTGTTCCCGCTAATCACATTTCCCTATGTGTCCAGGATCCTGCTGCCGGAGGGTACGGGGAGGGTGGCTTTCGCCCTCTCCATCATTTCTTATTTCTCCATGGTGGCTTCCCTGGGGATTCCTACCTATGGGATCCGGGCCTGCGCCCAGGTGCGGGATGATAAGGAGGCGCTGACCCAGACAGTTCAGGAGATCTTCCTGATCAATCTGTGTATGACGGTTCTGGTATATGTAAGCTATTTCTCTGCCCTGGTATTTGTGGAGCAGATGCGGCGTGAAAAGGCCTTGTTCCTGCTGTGCGGAAGTACTTTGTTCTTCAATCTCATCGGGATGGAATGGCTGTACAAGGGCCTGGAACAGTACCGGTATATCACCATCCGTTCTGTGGGAATCAAAGCAGTTGCCGTGACTTTGATGCTTCTGCTGGTCCGATCCCAGTCGGATTATCTAATATACGGTGTCCTCACCATTATAGCCAGTGTGGGGTCCAATGTGCTGAATTTCATCAATGTCCGCAGATTTATCTCTCTGGCCCCACGCCGGAAGTACCATCTGCGGCAGCATCTTCCCCCCATATTTACGTTCTTTGCACTGACCGTGGCTACAACCATCTACACCAATCTGGATGTGGCTATGCTGGGGTTTCTGACCAATGACCAGCAGGTGGGATATTACAATGCCGCCGTGAAGATCAAGGATCTGCTGGTTTCCTTTGTGACGGCCCTGGGGGCAGTGCTGCTGCCCAGGATCTCCTACTATGTCAGCGAGGGGCGGATGGAAGAGTTTGCCCAACTGATCCGGAAAGCCTTTGATTTCATCATATTCATGGCTGCCCCGGTTGCGGTCTATTTCCTGGTTATGGCTGACAGGAGTATCCTGCTGGCATCGGGTCCCGCTTATACCGGATCCATTCTCCCTATGCAGATCATCATGCCCACGATCTTCTGTATCGGACTGACCAATGTAATCGGGATGCAGATGCTGGTCCCTACCGGCAGGGAGAAGCTGGTGGTAATCTCCACCTGCGCAGGGGCTGTGACAGATGTGGTGCTGAATCTGTGGTTTATCCCCAGATATGCCTCTGTCGGTGCCGCCCTGGGGACTCTGGTAGCAGAGATCGTAGTGCTGCTGGCACAGCTGTGGATGATCCGCAGGGAGCTGCCAGGTCTGATGGCTGTGGTACAGCTTCCCAAGGTCGCGGCAGCCATGGTTCCTGCGACGGCAGTGCTGGTGGCGGTACAAACATGGGTGAATGGATGGATGGGCATGAGAGAAGGCCTGGGCGGACAGTTGGGAAATCTGGCAGCTCTATCAGCTACAGCGGCGGCTTTCTTTGGGACTTATGTTGTGGGGTTGTGGGTGATGCGGTATAAGGTGGTTTTCGGCAAATAGCCGTTTAACTCCGGGATTTCCGGCTGCGTAAAAGGACGCTCTTAGATCCGCTGGCCCGTCGTACAATCCACGCTGCCGGGTAGTAAAGGAGATACCCCGATCTACGTACAATCTGCAAAAGCTGCGATGTCTTTCCAAACTGCTCCATCTCATTATATATTGCTTTGGAATGATTTCGGACTAATTTATCAAAATCCTGCACTTCCTTCTTCTTCTCCAATGAAGGAGGATATGTCAGGATTGTTCTGAAATGCCAGGTACAGTGACCAGCTATGCCATGCTCTATATAATGTCTCTTTGGTTCTGATAATTTATCAGATAAATTATCATACATCTTTAACAGACTGTTTGCCACTGTATAACTGTCCTGGGCATGCTTCATTCTGCTTGTCGGACTGACCGATTGCCCTTCCAGGCCTAACCGGTAACAATAAAAGCTATAATCATAAAAAGCAACCGTATTTACATAGGGTATTGGCAAAATCATCAACTCCGAGTCTACATAAAAACAGTGTTCATCCAGGTGAATGCAATTTTTCTTTAACAAATCTGTTTTATAAATAACCGTGTGATAACACATCCACGTTACCAACGGAGCCACTTCTTCAAATGCATATATTCTTCCCGTCTCCAGATTGTGAAACCGTTCTTTTGTCCTATGACCGTCTGGATAGCATTTATAATAATTTGTCAGGATTACATCCGCATCCGCCGATTCCAAATGTTCCAGCAAAGAGCAGAGGGCATCGCTGTCCACCCAATCGTCACCGTCCAAAGCCCGAAAATACCTTCCTGCCGCCTCCCCGATCCCCTTGTTGATCGTTGATCCATGACCACCATTTTCCTTGTTCACCAGTCTCACCGAATCCGGGAACCGCGTCTGATACTGTTCCGCAATCTGAGCCGTTTTGTCGCTTGAGCCATCATTGATAATCAATATTTCAATTCTGTCGATACACCGTCTGTCAAGCAGTGTTTCAAATAATTTAGGCAGATAGGTTTCTACGTTATAGGCAGCAACCGAAAATGTTAATAATTTCATACTAAGCTCCGTTTCCCCGCAAAACTTTTTTTGCCAATTTCCTCATCCCGGCAAACATACACACCAGCAGCCTATTTCCACTCCCAAGAAACATTCGGTAAACCAGCAGATCCATCCTCCCAAAGGGAGATTCTGCCAGAATCCGGCACAACCCTTCCGACCGGAATACGTTATCTGCCTTTCTCAAACGTTCCATAAAGGGAAACTGTTCCAAATAGTTCATACAGTCTTTGTAATACACCTTCCACAGACGTTCTTTTACCTGATCGTAGATGTCTTTGTGCTTTGCAAAATCCTCCACCTGTTCCAAAAGCAGCCCGCTGATCCGGAGCCGTTCCCCGGATGGTCTTCTGGTAAGGCTGATATCTCCTCCATAATGATTGTAAATATAAAAGGGTTGGTTTACCGTGGCAATGTGATGACATTGTTTCAGATATTCCAAATTGAACAACACATCCTCTCCCAGTCCCAGATCCACGGAAAACCAGAAAGGCATCTGATCAATGCATTTTTTTTGATACAGTTTTCCCCAGACGCTGGTCAGCAGTGTCGTCTCATACAATCTCCCAAAAACATTTCCCAGCTCCCGTGTACTTCCTATATCCGGGCAATCCGGCAGAATCACCTTACTGGACTTTAATCTGCCGTTTTTATAAAACCGACGCTGGAATCCACAAAAAACCATGTCGACGCCAGTACTTCCTCCATCCTTTTCCGCCTTCTCTTTTCGGATAAAAGGGTCTGGGTCCGAACCCTCCAGGACATCCTCTTTGCCTGTCTTTGATCCCCCCATTTCCATCCGTTTCAGCAGTTCCGCACACATGGAAGCATCGATCATATCATCCGCGTCTACAAACATGACATACTCTGATCTGGCTGTCCTAAGCCCATGGTTCCGGGCCGCTGATACCCCCTGGTTCTTCTGATACAGATAGACAAAGCGGGTATCCTGCCTGGCATAGCCACGGCAGATATCCGCTGTTAAATCCGTGGATCCGTCATCCACCAGGATCACTTCCAGATCCCTCATGGTCTGTTGGAGCACACTGTCTATACATGCAGTTACATACAGTTCGCAATTATACGCCGGGATAATCACAGAGATCCTGCTCATTCCTCTGACCTCTCTTTCAGCGCCGGATCCTCCCACTCCCCATCCACAAACCCTTCTGTAGACTCCTTCATAAACAGAACCTTAGGCGTCATCAGAATCAGCTTCAGATCCATCCAGATAGAATAATTCCGGATGTAGGTCAGATCCAGCTTCAGCTTATCATAGCTGGTGGTACAGTACTTGCCGTAGATCTGGGCATAGCCGGTGAGGCCGGCCTTGACCTTTAAGCGGTACTGAAATTCCGGGATATTCTTTGTGATAATGGCTGCCAGCTCCGGCCGCTCGGGCCTGGGGCCTACCAGACTCATCTCCCCCTTCAGGATGTTCAAAAGCTGGGGCAGCTCGTCTAATCGGGTAGCCCTAAGGAAACGGCCCACCGGCAGGATCCGGGGATCCTTGTCCCCTGCCTTGACCGGGCCGGATTTCTTCTCCGCATCCACCACCATGGTGCGGAACTTATAGATCCGAAACACCCTGCCGTCCAGAGTCAGGCGGTTCTGGGTGTAGAAGACCGGGCCGTGGTCCGTACATTTGATCAATGCTGCGATGATCAGGAAAAACGGGCCGGTCACCACCAGCATGGCGCCTGCAATCACCAGATCCTCCAGCCGCTTCACCAGGGCCTGGTCCCAGGCCAGCCCGTCGATATTCCGGGAAAGGTAAAGGGGAGAATCGAAAATATTCAGTTCTACAGAGCTGCGCAGCAGGATATCACTGATTTTGGGTACCGTGTAGCTGCGGATATTTTCTGCATAGCACCGTTTCATCAGGCGGTTTCTTGAGCTGGCTGTGATGTCCCCGATGATCATGCCGTCGTACTCTCTGGCCATGGCGATGACCGCGTCCACCCCCCTGGTGATGGACACGGTTCTGACAATCTCGTATTTGTCCTCCCGGGTATCCAGACGGTTCATCAGGTGGAACATGGGCTTGTCCCCGCAGACCAGAATCAGCCGCTTGCGTGGAAACAGAAAGCTGTAGAGCTTCTTGAAGGCAAATGCCCAGGCCATCACCAGCACCAGATCAATAAGGGTCAGGCAGGCAAGGGCGGTGGGATTGTGCATTTTCTTGTCAAAGAGTACCACCTGGGCATAGGAGAACACATTGACGCCCAGAATGGAAATCATATGGGAATACACAAGATTCCAGTATTTGTAGATTCCCACCTTCAGACCGCCGTACATCCGGTGGAGCAGCATCAAAAGCACCAGATACTCCCAGGCCGCCAGCCAGTTGCCGCGCCGCCAGAAGGGCTTCTGCATCCGGCTGTTGTAAAAGTTCAGCCATACATAGTAGTACAGTCCCAGCTCCAGCAGCACAATCGCTGCGGAACCGAGGAATTTTACGATGCGCTTGTATTGTTCAAAACGGCTGTTATTTCCAGTATTGCTCATACTTTATCATTTCCTTAGTTTTTCTCGTAGCCATATCAGCTTCTGACACGCTTCATGCTTTCCGCAGCTTCTTATCATAGATCATCCTGCGGATCTTATTGGGAAGCAGACTGACTGTGCTTCTTGCCGCCGCTATCCAGAGATATTCCGTCAGACTGATCATATGGCGGCGGTACATCCTGCCCCAAAAATCAAGGCTGGCCCTGACATACCGGACTCCGCCCCGTCTCTGATGCATCCCGTCTACCCGCATATAGAGAATGGGTTCCTGAAGATTTGCAAAATGACACTGATCCAGATACATCCTCACCCACAAATCATAATCCTCGAACAAGGGGCAGGACTGGTATCCGCCTGCCTGCTGCACCCGGCTCTTGCGGAACATGACACAAGGGTGGTTCACCGGATTCCGGCGCCTCATGTAAGTGCCTGCTGTCTCATGATCAGGGGGAACGTATTTGTACGCAGTGACCTGCTGCTGTGCCTCCTCCTGGGTCAAGGCAGCGCCCTCAAACTCCGCCAGAGTACCGCTCAGGACATCCACCTCCGGATGGGCCTCAAGATATGCCAGCTGTCTGGCACACCGGTCTCTGAAAGAAATGTCATCGCTGTCCATCCTGGCCACCCACTGGCAGCTGCAATGTTCCAGCCCTTCTGAGAGAGCTGCCCCAAGACCACGGTTTTTTGGCAGACGCACCACCGTCAGAGCCTCCCCATACCGGGCAATCACCTGATCCAGCCCTGCTGTCAACGGACCGTCACATACCAGAACAATCTCCCGGGCTTTGCATGTCTGCCCCAGGATACTGTCTATGGCAGCAGAAAAATACCGGGGGTTGTCCTTGGCATATACGGACATGAGGACGGAATAAGGCTCATTCATGACAATCTCCATAAGCGCAGCTGCCAGCTTGCCTGAACAGCTTCCTTTTTCAAAATATTCTTATACAGTATATCATTTCGTGTCAAATTAGGCAACTTGCATCCTGATGAAAAGAAATGGTATTCTTTTAATGCAAGAAGATGACCCGTCTGAACTGTTACTAATATTTTATAGCAGGTGCGCAGACCTCTCTAAACTATTCTAAAAATCTAATTTTCACCCTGCCTGGGCCTGCATACCGCTGCTCCCGTACTCAGCATCAGCCACAAGATCGGCGCCGCAATGGGAATATTCAGGTTGACCAGGGCCTGGGCACTGTAGCAGGCGGCAGCCAGACAGCAGCCAGCCACGCAGGGATGTTTCATCAGATTCTTTCTTCTGACCATTCCCAGAACGCAGCCAAACACAAAGATCATGTAGGCCAGTGTTCCGACAGGACCAATGGTAAGCAATAGATTCAGATACTCATTGTGGGCATTGTCAAAGATCTGCCCTGTGGCGTTGACCATATCCCTCCGGATCGCATCCGTAGTCAGGATCCCGAAGGTATCCGGCCCATAGCCGAAGATCTTGTGGATCATGGGAAACTCCTGATACAGCTCGATGGATTTCTTCCAGATATAACCGCGGAAAGTGCCCCAGGTATCATTGAACACCAGATAAGAACCCAGGGAACCATAGCGGGAACCATTGCCGGCTGCATTTGCATCAAACAGCATAAAACAGACCAGGGCCACACCGGCTGCTATAAGCACACTCCAGGCGGTCACCAGACATTTTCCCATACTGCGCTCGCCTGGATCCATGGATGATGACCATATCATATCCGCCTGAGTCCTGGAATATACCGGTGAATCCGGGTCAGACTGGTCGGATCCGGAAACAGCATTTCCGCCAGATAGGCTGCCATGACTGTCAGTCCCAAGACTCCTGCCAACTGGCGCCTTCTTTCTTTCCAGCGCAAGCCACGCAGCCAGAGCTGCCAGCCAGAGAACCGCCACCACCTTGGGCAGACTGCCAAAACCGGCCAGGATCCGGAACAGGCTATCCAGACCAATCACCATATCCGCATAAGTCTGGTTGATCCAGTCCACTGCCTGGATGACTGTGAAAAAAGTCGCCAGTATCACCAGATACCGCACGATTCCCCGGCGGCTCCAGAACAATATAAATGGAAGAAACGCGAACAGGATCCCCAAAGCCAGATACGCATTATCACTGCAGCCCATGATGATCGCCATAAAGGAAACTGCCATACACAGATAATACCAGACCATCTTCCACAACTTCCCGGTAGTGGCAAACATAGTGGAAGCATAGCCCATAATCATGGCCACATAGGCTGTATAGGTATTGATATTACCCACCGTGGAAGTAAATGTGGTGGACTGCTCCGGCTTGATATTTCCGCGGAAATCCAGGATATCCAGCTGGAAATAATCCGTGATCCCGATCACGCACATGACCATCCCGCTGACCAGAAACAGCTCCAGCATCCAGCCATTCACCTTCCAGCACCGGCTGATCAGGAAGTAGGATACCGTGTAAAGCGTCAGAAGGAAAAGTCCTGTATACCGCCCCTCATTCCCCCAGAAGGACTCGTAGAAATAGTCGGACTGGAATGTGGAGATCAGACAGATAATCCAGAACACAGCCAGGGCCGCGTCCGGAACCGTGAAGGTCTTCTTCCAGTTCTTCGGCAAAAGTCCCGCAAAAAGCTCTTTGGTATGCTCCCCCTGGAATTCTTTCACATCCACCACCAGCATCACCAGCGCCAGCACCAGGGACACTCCCAGCATCCCCAGGATGCAGAGATAATAGCACTTATACTTAGTCTCCAGAATATTGAAATAGGAATTGTCGTAAATCAGCGGAAATACGGTTACAATCAAAAATATGAAAAAAGTGATCACACCGCTGATGATGTTGGAACAAGTGACTGCGAAGCCATCCTGAATCTGCACGGTCTTTTGTCTATCCATGGTTTTCCTCCATTTTATTGGGCAGCTGCCTGCGAAATATCTGAACTATCACGGGGTCTTCTGAAATATTCCCTTGTCATTATATCTTACGTTATTTTATAAGTCAGGCTCCAACCGGTTCCCTATGCCAAATACACAAAACAGCCTTTGACGAAGAATATATTCTTTAACATTATAATCATTTTATCCGTTCTTATCAATGATTTCTTCCTTAAGTTATTGTTAGGTTATTGTTACAAAGTTATTGTTCATGACCAGGTTGTTTCCTTTGACCGACAGATAGCAGCTCTGGAACATCACTCCCGTGAACTGTAACATATTATTTACGTTTTCCCTTGAAAAACCTCTCTGGTCACTGTATGATGGTATGGGAATGCTGGTTTATCCAGACCAGACATACAAACATTTTCTTACACAAAGTGGCAAATTCGCTGCTGTTCACGGGGTGTATCTTCTTGTCCGGCTACGCCAGACAAGAAGCATTGGACGTCCGCCCTATGCGGAAAACTGGACAAAAACAATCTTACAGGCGAGTCCGACGTCTATTTTGGTCCAGCCCCCCTATGAACGCAAATTCTGTTTCCGGCTTGTCCGGGTTAGGAGTACTTATGGATAAAATCGCTGTGCTGGTTCCTTGCTATAATGAAGAAAAGACTATCGAAAAGGTGATTTCTGACTGGAAAGGCGCTCTTCCGGAGGCTGTTATTTATGTCTATGACAACAACTCCACGGATCATACCGCACAACTGGCCAAAAAAACCGGCGCCGTAGTCCGCCAGGAGTACCAGCAGGGGAAGGGAAATGTCATCCGCCGCATGTTCCGGGAGATCGACGCCCAGTGCTACCTTCTGGTGGACGGAGATGACACCTATCCGGCTGAGCATGGCCGCCAGATGGCTGACCTGGTTCTGGAGCGGCAAATCGATATGGTGGTAGGTGACCGGCTGTCCGCCACCTATTTTGAGGAGAACAAACGACCGTTCCACAATTTCGGCAATACGCTGGTACGGGATTCCATAAACCGGCTGTTCAATACCCAGATCCGGGATATCATGACTGGTTACCGGGCCCTCAGTTATCTGTTTGTGAAAAGCTTTCCGGTACTGTCCAAGGGATTCGAGATCGAGACTGAGATGACCATTCACGCCGTGGACAAGAACATGAACATTGAAAATGTCATCGTAGGTTACCGGGACCGTCCAGAAGGAAGTGAATCCAAGCTGAATACCTGCTCGGACGGACTCAAAGTCCTGCGCACCATTTTCCGCCTTTACAAAAACTACCGGCCCATGGCATTTTTCGGAACTCTGGCAGCAGTGTTTCTTGCAGTAGCTGCAGGACTCTTTTTCCCAATCCTGCTGAAATTTTTCCAGACCGGGCTGGTTCCCAACTTTCCGACTCTGATTGTCAGCGGCTTTATCGCTATGACCGCGATCATTTCCTGGTTTGCAGGTATGCTGCTGGCAACACTTGTGGAAAAGGACCGACAGGCCTATGAATTCCGGCTTCATGTGATTCAGTGGATGAGGCGTCACAATTCATAACAGTTCGGATCCTCCGGTGCCAAAGCCCCTTGCCGGAGATAGAGGGAATGAATTTTCAAACGCGTTCCGGCACCGGCTCTATGCAATTGGGCTTTCTGTGAATATACCCGATAGAAAGATGAGGAAGATGAAGCATGAAGCTTATGAAAACCATAATGAAACTTATACTGATTCTGATTGGCAGTGTTCTACTGGGAACCGCCTTTCTGTATCTGGTATTCCTGCTGCCTACAGACGGAATGTCCAGACACGCAAAGGATGCTGTGACTGCTTTTTCCATAGAGCGCAATTACCCGATGATGGATGGAACAGAAGCTACCCAGCTGGACAACTGGACAGACTCCCTGATGCTGCTCAATGCCCTTTTTGAAAAAGAAGGTACCAGAACCCTGGAGCAGGTGCTGGATGTGTACCAGCCAGGGTATGAGTCCGGCAATCCCACAGAATCCTTCATTCTTTATGAGGATGGAAAAAAGCCGCTTTACACCACCTCCTATTCCCGGTACTGGCACGGCTATCTGGTGATCTTAAAGCCGCTTCTGACGGTCATGGGATATCTGGGCATCCGTGGTCTGAACCGGATTCTGCAGACACTGCTGATGCTGGCTACTGCGGTGATCCTCTGGCGCAGACATGGCTTGCGTCCTATATTGCCGCTGGCCGCCGCCTATGGGTTCCTGCGCCCAGGGGCGGTAGCATTTTCCATGCAGTTTTCGACGGTTTTCTATCCTTCCATGATAGCGGTACTGATCATGGCATTATTTTATGACCGGGTAAATAAGGGAAACCGTTTCCTTTACCTTTTTCTCCTGGTGGGAATCATAACCAATTATCTGGATTTTCTCACATACCCCATAGCAGGCCTCGGGATTCCCATGGGTATGTGGCTCTGCCTCTCCCGCGGGAAGAGCTGGCAGTATCAGGCAAAGCAGGTGATCCTTGGATCTATGTGCTGGGGGGTTGGATATTTCGGAATGTGGATCGGGAAATGGGTCATCGGAAGCATCCTGCTGCACAAAAGTATTATCGCAGATGCTCTGAATCAGGCGCAGTTCCGGTCATCTTCAACAGTCGGAGACATAACTGTATCCAGAGGTCTGGTCATCCTCCGAAATCTCTATACCGGCACCGGTGGACGTCTGTGGCTTTTCCTGCTGGTTCCAGTGATAATGCTGGCCATGGGACTCTGGCAATCAAAATGGAACTGGAAGAAGCTGGCGCTCCAGATAATCCCGTATCTGCTGGTAGCTGCCATGCCCTTTGTGTGGTATGCGGTGATGCTTAATCATTCCTTTGTCCACCACTGGTTTACTTATCGGGGGCTGGCGGCAAGTGTGTTTGCTGTGGTGGGGATAGGAGTGATGTGTGGGGATACGGAACGTATAGTATAAGTTCACGGTGAGCGGCCTGACATTAAGAACCGCTTCTTCTTCGTCCTGCAGGATATAGAGACTTATCCTGGTTCGATTCCTGACATCAGATTTAAACGGCAAAAAAGAGCTGGTGCCCTATGATTACTCATATTGCACCAGCTTTTCCTGTTGACTGTAAAATTTACAATTCAGAGAAATTTATTCCTCGCTGTCCTCAGCATTGTCTTCTTCAGTATCATCCGGAGTGGTTGTACCTTCATTAACCGAATTGCCCTCCAGGTCAATGGAACCGCCCTGGCCATGCGCAAATGTAAAGCCAACGGACTTGTTGGTGGTTCCAAAGGATGGAACGTCAGATGTAAAGTCGAGACGTCCGAGAGTATTCCAGGTCTTCCACTTGTTCATGCCCTGGTCAAGAACCTCCTTGTCATGGGCTGTGCCGTCCTTGCTGTCAGCGGTAAGGGTCTTGGTGTTGGAATACATCTTGATTTTGTAGTCATCCACATAGAAGTACCAGTCAGCGCCGTCCTTGGCGGCAGTCTTGTTCTTCACAATTGTGCCAGAGGTGGTCAGCAGCTTGAATCCGCCATTCCAGGATTCGCCCTTAAGGCCAAGGTAGGTTACACTGTCGCCATCCTTATTGGTGGCGCCGGTATCGCCGGCCAGATCACGCAGCTCCTGGGAATCAATCTTGGCTACACGGGCAGTGCTGTCAGCAGTATCACCCTGGGCGAACACAACCAGGTATTTGTCATCACTGCTGGCTTTCAATCTCAGGCCGTACTTGTAGACATACTTCTTGTCATCAATACCGGTAATGCCTTTGCCCTTGCCTTCTGCGCCGCCGGAGGTGCTGAACTTGAAGGTGTTGGTCTCACCATCCAGATTGACCGTCACATTGCCGGTCTTCATGGCGCCGTCATGATCCTCATCGCTTCCAAAGTAGAATAAGGTTGCATCGGAAGGAACCGTATATTCTACACCATCAGAGACATACTTGTTGTCCGTAATAATCTTGTCAAGATCATCGGAATCCACGTCATCATCCAGAACCGCCTTGATCTCATCGCCATCGGTAACCATCAGTACCAGACCGTTCAGCATGGCGCCGGTCTTACCACCGGTCGGGCGGAAGCCATAGTATTTGCCTTTGATCTTCTTGATCTTGCCTACATACAGCTCGCCATCGCCGTCAGCATAGTACCATCTCTCCTGCTCATCGTCAGCATCAGCGATAGCAAAGGACCAGTTCTCGTTGTATGCGTTGAATACGTTGTCGTTGTCCTCTTCAGGGGCAACAACCTTGAACCAGCCTTTGGTTGCGCGGGCGCCATCCTCCGGGCTGTTGAAATATCTCCAGTTTGCGGCACTGGCTGCATAAACCGCATTGCCGTTGGAATCTGTAGTCATCTGGTCTGTATTTGTAGCGGAGGCTCTGTTTACAACCGTCCATTCGTAGGTCATGACACCACGGTCATCAAAGCCGTACTTTTTGCCGTTGATCTTCTTTTCGGTGATCTCGTCAGCAGAGTCAGAAGCTCTCTTCTTACCGTTGGATTTGAAGTTGAACCAGAACTCTTTCTCCTCACCGTCGTCGTCACCTTCATTTTCAATAACATAGATCTTCTGCCAGCCAGTCTTCATGGCACCGTCATCCCACTGGCCCAGGTAGTATACACCTTCATCATACCAGTTTTCGGCATCCACACGCTCGTGGGTCTCATTGATCCAGCCGTAGAGCATCTTGCCGTCCTCATCGAAAGCGTAACGCTTGCCGTCGATGGTCTTGAACTGGGTGCTGTCGCTCTTGGTCTTATAGGCCTTACCATTCCCCTGCATATAGTAGTAAATGTACTCAGCCGGATCGCTCTCGTCATCCTGGTCCTCATTGACTACCTTTACCCAGGTATTGCGGACCATGACACCGTTGCTGTCAACGTAGTAGGTCTCCTCGCCGTCCTCGACCAGCTTATCGATGGCCATTGCGCCG
>Ga0137308_101645_pt1 | contig 19878 bp, 15 predicted proteins | sample Inofrocosms_June_FD_97181 | JGI IMG/M metagenome (GOLD analysis project Ga0137308, IMG submission 97181) | Mouse cecal microbial communities from Vienna, Austria - N-Acetylneuraminic and N-Acetylglucosamine D2O microcosms_June | ecosystem: Host-associated > Mammals > Digestive system > Large... | reverse complement strand
GATTTTATCGACGGGGCGTTGGGAACGGCGGAGGCGGTGGCTGTTGTGCCCAAGGTTGCGGAGAAAATCAAGGGATTTGACGGAGAGGTGCTTTTTACCAGAGATACCCACGGGGCGGATTATTTGGAGACACAGGAAGGCGGAAAGCTTCCGGTGCCCCACTGCATCCGGGGAACGGAAGGATGGGAGATAGACGGCGCGCTCAGGCAGTTTGTTACGGCGGATACGAAGATATTCGATAAACCTGCTTTCGGATCGGTGGAACTGGCGCAATACTTGAGCCGGAAAGAGGGGCTCCGGTGCATTACATTAATCGGGCTTTGTACCGACATATGTGTCATATCCAATGCCCTTATCATCAAAGCGTTTCTTCCGGAGGTGCGTGTCATGGTTGACGCACAATGCTGCGCGGGCGTAACACCGCAAAGCCACAACAATGCATTGGAAGCAATGAAAATGTGTCAGATTGAAATTATGGAGTAAGGCGGCGGAGAAAGTGTGCTCTTTTAGTTCAAACCGCAGGTTTTGTGATTTCGGTGCATAGTTCTTTACAGTAGATATCAAACAGGATGACATCGGGAGTGAACAGTCATATCTAAGAAGGACTGCACAGCGGAATGAGGAAGTTTTCTATGAAACAGGCTGTAGAATGTTATATAATATAGTGGAAAGTGAGGTTATGCAGTATGTATACGGCAAGTGAAACAAGATATGAGGAAATGCGGTACAATCGCTGCGGAAACAGCGGGCTGCTGCTCCCTGCGGTATCGTTGGGGTTATGGCATAATTTCGGAACCAACGGGAACTTTGATACCATGCAGGCAATGTGCCACACGGCGTTTGACAATGGGATTACCCATTTTGATCTGGCTAACAATTATGGCCCTGTGCCCGGTGCGGCGGAAGAAAATTTCGGGCGGATTCTGATAAAAGGCCTTGGGGCTTATAGGGATGAACTTGTGATTTCCACAAAAGCAGGTTATGATATGTGGCCGGGTCCCTACGGCAACTGGGGCAGCAAAAAATATTTGGTGGCAAGTTTGGATCAGAGTTTGAAGAGAATGGGGCTTGATTATGTAGATATCTATTATCACCACAGACCCGATCCCGATACGCCTCTGGAGGAAACAGCAAGAGCTCTGGACGGTATTGTGCGGAGCGGTAAGGCTCTCTATGTGGGGATTTCCAATTATAATAAAGAACAGACCATTGCCATTGCGGAATTATTTAAGGAAATGGGTACGCCTTTTATTATCAACCAGAGAAAATATTCTATGTTAGTACGAGATATAGAGAAGGACGGGCTGAAGGAATATGCGGCCGCTCATGGGGTTGGCATTATCACTTTCTGCCCTCTGGCACAAGGTTTGCTGACTGATCGTTACCTTCACGGGATTCCCGAAGACAGCCGTATCCGCACGGACGGCAGGTTCCTGAAAGAGAACGCCGTCAGCGAGGATATGATTTCCAAGGTACGGAAGCTGGGAGCGCTTGCGGCGGAGCGGGGACAGACTCTGGCGCAAATGGCTCTGGCTTGGATCCTCAGGGACGGGGATATTACCAGCGTTCTGATCGGTGCATCCAGACCCTCTCAGATTTTGGACAATATCGGTATGGTTCAAAATACATCTTTCAGTGAGGAAGAGAGAAAGAAAATAGATGACATTTTGGCATGAGCAATTTCAAGGGATTTGAGAAACCTGCGGGCTCAAGAAATTGTAAGGGCTGCGGCTCCTGTAAGTTTATGAAGCTGTAAGGACTGTGAACCCTGTAAGTTTATGGAATTGCGGGGGCTGCGGCTCCTGTAAGTTTATGAAGCTGTATGGATTGTAAAGCTTGTGAAGTTTGCCGGCTTATAAGGATGTAAAATGGACATATAAAAATGGAGCTGATGCACCGGAAATATCACGGTGCATCAGCTCCATTTAATATTTGCTCATTTACAGGATAGCGACATAGATTACTGGAACAGTCTTAAAATATGGGACTGCTGGTTCATATGGCTCTTCATCATCAGATTCTTGTACTGGCTCAGAAGATCCTGCTTCTTTTTCTCGGAAATTGCCATGGGCATATCCAAATCTTCTATACGGCTTCTGGAACTTAACTGCTCTATATGCGCAGAAGTATTATAATTATAGGCGTGCTCCAGTCGGTTTGTATATGCGCCGATATTTGACCTGTGGCTGGACAATTTGTCGATTGCGGAATCAATGGCATCCAGACTAAAATCTGCGCTGGTTACATCCAGATCTGCGATTCCCAAAGCCTGCAAAGTGGTATTTTCCATACCGATTTCCATACCGCTTCCGTCGGGGTTCGTAGCCAAATGCAGGTCTGCCATACTTCCGTCTAACAATTTCTGCTCGTTAAAGGTGGTATTCTTGGCAATCTGTTGAATGCCGTCCTTCAACTGGTCGATTTCCGTCTGGATGGACTCTTTGTCGGAATCGGAATACAGTCCGTGCATGGACTTCAAACCCAATTCACGGATTCTCTGCAGATGGCTCATCATACCGTCTAGAGCACCGTCTGCCACATTCAAAGCGCCTATGCCGTCCTGCGCGTTCTGGGCGCCTACGCTTAAACCGGTTTCCTGTCTTTTCAGCTTTTGACCAATGGCAAGTCCGGATGCGTCATCTGCCGCGGTATTGATTCTTTTACCGCTGGAAAGCTGGGAATATATACTGCGGCTTCCGCTGGTTACGGACATTATACTCATAAATACACCTCCCGTTTCAATTCTGAAATCATCCCCGCAATCCCTTTTCCGGCAAGGCTTTAAACTGCCGAGCATCCGAGAATGCTTACGATTGTAGGGGAAATTGATTTTTGATAAAGGTATTCTCTTTAACTCCATTTTACATTTTTTACCTAAAAATAGCAATAGGCAAATTGACAGATTTAGCGGCAGTTTCTAATAATGTGTAACGGCTCAGGCAAGGTACCGAACCGTTACAAGAATGCATACAAAACGCGGAAAGAATGCATGTTGGCGCCCCCATGTCTGTCTCGGGTTTGCCACGCGGAAACAGCGTGAAAACGCCTCTCGGTGCCAAGGTGATGCCGCTGTCCGTATGGGAGCTTAGGGAATCATCTGCCGTAGAAAATCTGTGCAATAGGAGAGTCGGGGGAGAGCAGCACCGTTTTATTACCTCCCTGCATGGAAGCTTTTAAGGCGTCAAGGCTTCTCACAAAGGAATAAAAGTCCTGTTTGGATTCGTCATTGTATGCTTCGGACAGTATTCTCATGTATTCCGCTTCTCCCTCCGCAATCAGGATTTCCGCCTCTTTCTGCGCTTCGGAAAGCATTACGGTGACTTCCTGATCGGTGGTATTTCTGATTTTCTGCGCTTCAGACTGTCCCTCGGCGGTGTAGGTAGCGGCAATATTATCACGTTCGGAAATCATTCGTTCATAGACGGCGGCCTTGTTGTCGCTGGGCAGATCCAGTTTCTTTGTCTCATAAGAAAGAATTTCAATGCCGTATTGCTCCAGAGAGGTGCCGATATTTTCCAAGATTGCCTGAGACAGTTGTCCGCTGCGGCCGGAAATCACCTCGTCCTGCGTGGTGCTGCTTATAATGTTTTTGGTAGAATTATAAACAATGGCGTCCAGCCTGCTTTCCGCATTGGGAATGGAACAATTGAGAGTCTGGGCAAATTTTAAGGGATCCGTAATACGCCACAAAATATAGCTGTCACAGATCATGGTTTTCTTGTCGCTGGTAATGACATCGGAAGCGGATAGGTCATAAAGCAGAATCTGCTTCGGAAGTGTATCCACGCTTTGAATAAAGGGGATCTTAAAGCTTATACCCGACTGAGAGACCACATGGTCTATTCTTCCGAACTGGCGGACAAGGCTGTATTCATTTTCGTTGGTAATGACAATGCCGGATGCTCCGACGATAAGGAGGAGGAACAATACAAATATCAAAAAAATTTTCTTTATGGTTTTCATAATCCGATACGCTCCTTTCTAATATCCTGCCGTGAGACTGCTGCCGTCTGCGGAGGAAGAGCCGTTACCCGCGGAGGCATTGCTGCCGACAGCTGAGGAATCGTTTCCCGCAGAAGGACTGCCGCCTGCTGAGGAAGAGCCGGTGCCGCCGGAGGGACTGCTTTCTCCGGCAGAGTTTTCGTTGTCAAAGGAAGAGCCGGAAGGGTTGGTAAAGGACTCCAGAGGGTAAAAGGTCTGGGTGCTGCCGTTGGAACTTTCAATGATAACTTTCAGGCCGGGAAGGATGTCTTCCATAGCCTCATAGAACATACGCTGTTTGGTGACTGTGGGATTTTTGATATATTCCGCATACATGGCATTGAAACGAGCCACTTGAGCCAAGGCTTCGTTAATGCGCTCGGTTTTCTGTGCCTCCGCTTCCTTGATAATCCGGTCCGCTTCCGCCTGAGCCATGGGGATCTGCTCGTTACGGTATTTGTTGGCGTTGTTCAAAGCGGTTTCCTTGCCTTGCTTTGCGGTTTCCACGGCTTTAAATGCTTCCATGACTTCCACGGTAGGGGGCTCGGAATCCTGAATGGTAATATTGACTAACTGAACGCCGATATCCTGCTGCTCCAAGCGCGTCAGAATTAATTCCCGGATAGCGGCCTGAATCTCGTTTTTGCCGGTGGTCAGCACATCATCCACGGAATAGTTGCTGATTACGGCACGGATACAGCTCTGGCTGATATTGCGGAGTATTTCCAAAGGATCCTCGGAAGCATACAACACCTTGACGGGATCACTGTAGCGGTACTCCACAAAAAAGTCCACATCAATAAAGTTAAAGTCGGAGGTAATCATCAGGGACTCATCATTGTCCGACTCGTTGGTATCGGGGTTATAGCCGATGGTAAAGCCCTGAATGGTGGTGTTTACCTTTTTGACCTGCTGGATAAAAGGAATTTTGAAGTGCAGTCCGGGTTCCGTCACCGCTTGGGCGCGTCCCAGAGTGATCAGCACGGCTTGTTCCTTTTCTTTGATTTCATAGGCCGAATTGGAAGCCAGAAACAGAATTGCAATGACTGCAATCACAATGCCCGCGATTTTGCCGCCGTTTTTTTTCTTTGGGCCGCCTGCCGGATTTCCTGCTGCTCCGCCGTCCACTGTTTCAAAACCGTTTCTGCGGTTGCGAAAAGATTCACCTTTCATTAAATTCTTCCGTCCTTTCTTTCTGTGTAACAATCTTTGGTTAAAATGTTCTCTTACCGGAATGTTCCGTCTGCCGCTATACCGTGGGCAATGCCATGTCTGAGGCGCTTGGCGCCGAGACACAGCCGTTTGTGTCCGTGGAAGGGTGTTTCCGCCGTCAACCTGCTGATTCCTATCCCCATGGGGCCGGAATCCGGAGCGGAAAGGGCGGCACATGCTGTAATGAATAATAACCATCATACCAGCAGAGGGAGAAAAAGGCAATGGTAACTATTGCACGTAAGCCGCGGGTAATGTATTATTTTCTTAGAAACCGGCGGGACGTCCGCAGAAAGGATGGAAGAATAATTATGAAGATATACATTTGTTTCCCGGAGGGAAAAGCGAAAGCATTGACGATGAGCTATGACGACGGAAAGATTCAGGACGAGAGGCTCATTGAGATCTTTAATAAGCATGGGATTAAGGGTACTTTCAATTTAAATTACGGTCTTATGGAGAAAGAACAGGATCCTCCGCGCATCCCAAGGAGCCGTATTTCGGAGCTGTATAAGAACCATGAAGTGGCAACGCACACCATGACCCATCCTACCATTGAGAGGTGTCCGCTGACAATGGTGGCAGAAGAAATTTTGGAGGACAGAAAGGGATTGGAGCAATTGACGGGAAAGCTGGTGAGAGGCCATGCATACCCCAACGGCTCATACAGTGAGGAAATCAAGCAGCTTTTCAGGCAGCTCGGTATTGCCTACGGCAGAGTAGTTCCTTCCGTGCCCGATTTTCAGCTGCCCGTGGATCCTCTCGAATGGCATCCTACCTGCCATCACAACGATCCCCAGCTTATGCGGAAAGCGGAATTTTTCGCGGATTTTCAGAAGAAACAATATCTGAAGCTGATGTATGTGTGGGGACACAGCTATGAATTTGACAATGATAATAATTGGGAGGTTATTGAAAAGTTTTGTGAATATATGGGGGGCAGAGAGGATATCTGGTATGCCACGAATATTGAAATTATCGACTATATGGAAGCGGCAAAGCGACTGAGATTTTCCGCCGACAATGAGATGGTATGTAATCCCAGCGCACAGAGCGTTTGGATTCAGGTCGATGACGGTAAATATGTGGAAGTAAAAGGCGGCTCCACGGTGAACCTCAATGACTAGCCCGGAGGGGGATGTGTTTCGAAATGCACTGTCGGGTTTTGCTTTTGAGGCGGCTTGCGGGGGCGCTATCCGGCATTTGGCGGACAGCGGCTGTACGGCGAAACAGATTGCGGAACGTCTGGATTTCCCCGTATCCGGACAACAGATTCGGACAGCGTTATATAAGCATCTCTGTGATACCTGTGTCCTATTGGAGCAATCTCCGGAGGAAGGGATGCCGGAAGCAAAGCCGGAGTATGTTTTGGAATATGATTCATACGGGAAACCCAGTTACCGGAGAAAAAGTTCCGTGAAGGAGCCCGGTTCCCTGACAGGCTCCGGAACGGAAGGAGCCGTGTGGAAAGAAACGATCTTCGGATCCGAGGATGTTCCTGCGGGACTGTCCTCACAAGGCAAGAGGAGCGGTGTTGACGGCTCACCGGGGCGGGGGGCAGCGTTGTCGGCATATCTTACGAAAAGATGCAGCCGAAAAGGAACCTGTGCGTATCTTTCCTGTGACTTCGGTATTCCGGATTCTCCGGAGGCAAAGGGAATCCGGCTGTTAAACGGGAGACAGCAGGAGTACTTGGAGGGCATTCTATGGCCCCGCCGCAGAATATATCACAGACTGGATCATCGGATAAAGGAGATTCTGTGCAGCTTATATGGGCAGGGATATTACGAGGGAATATGTTTTTTCCCGGAAGCCCGTGAGAAGCTTCTTATTCTGTAAAGGGAAAGAATTCAGGCGCCTATTACTCATTTCGCCTCAAAGCAGGAGGGGCCGTCTGCATCCGCGTTTCATGCGGGCTATTGACATTATAATTTGAAAGGGAGTACATGCATGAAAAACTATATTATGGCATTGGATCAGGGTACGACCAGTTCCCGCTGTATTCTTTTTGATAAAACGGGAAATATCTGTTCCATGGCACAGAAGGAATTTACTCAGATTTATCCCCAGCCCGGCTGGGTGGAACATAATCCTATGGAAATCTGGTCTACCCAGCTGGCTGTGGCCGCGGAGGCAATGGCGATGCTGGGGGTGGAGGCGGCGCAGATTTCCGCCATCGGCATCACAAATCAGCGGGAGACTACGATTCTCTGGGACAAGTCCACGGGGGAACCTGTATATAATGCCATTGTATGGCAATGCCGCCGTACCGCGGACAGGATTGACGCATTGAAGGAGGACGGATTTGATCAAGTGATACGGGAGAAGACGGGACTGATTCCCGATGCCTATTTCAGCGCTTCCAAGATTGCTTGGATCTTGGATCATGTGCCCGGAGCAAGGGAAAGAGCCGAGAAGGGGGAGCTGCTGTTCGGCACGGTGGATACATGGCTGATCTGGAACCTGACCAAGGGAGCCGTCCATGTGACGGATTATACCAATGCTTCCCGCACCATGCTCTTTGACATACATCAACTGTGCTGGGATCAGGAGATTATGGACAGATTCCGTATACCGGCTGCCATTCTGCCTAAAGTGTGCCCTTCCAGCCAAATCTACGGGCGTGCCAATGTCTCCGTATTGGGCGGGGAGATTCCCATTGCCGGGGCGGCGGGAGATCAGCAGGCCGCATTGTTCGGGCAATGCTGTTTTGAACAGGGGGAGGCAAAGAACACTTACGGAACAGGCTGTTTCCTTCTGATGAATACAGGGAAGGAAGCGATTACGTCCCGGTCGGGGCTTTTGACCACGATCGCCGCAAGTACTTCCGAAAAGCCGGAATATGCGTTGGAGGGCAGCGTGTTTGTGGCAGGTGCGGGCATCCAGTGGCTGAGAGACAGTATGCGGCTGATCAAGAGCGCCTCTATGTCTCAGGAATATGCGCAGACGGTAGAGGACACGGCGGGAGTGTACGTGGTTCCGGCCTTTGCGGGAATGGGTGCCCCTTATTGGAACCAGTATGCCAGAGGCACGGTGGTAGGGATTACCAGAGGCTGCACCAAGGAGCATTTTATCAGAGCCGTATTGGAATCGATTGCTTATCAGACCGCAGACGTGTTGAAAGCCATGGAGCAGGACAGCAATCTGCATTTGAAAAGCCTGAAGGTGGACGGCGGAGCCAGCGCCAATGACTTTTTAATGCAGTTTCAGGCGGATATTGTCCATACCTTGGTGCACAGGCCCAAGTGCATCGAGACCACGGCGCTGGGGGCTGCGTATCTGGCGGGGCTTGCAGTGGGATATTGGAAGGACAAGGAGGAAATTCGCGAGAACTGGCAGATCGGAGCCGTGTTCGAGCCTGAAATGGAAGAGGAGAAAAGAGCTTCCTTATTAAAAGGCTGGCAGAAGGCAGTCAAATGCGCAATGGTATGGGCGGAGTAAACTTCATTCCATTCATGCTTTTTGTGCTTGTAAGCAAAGGAAGAGTTGAGGTATAATCATAATTAGTATTTTTCCAAACAAGGGCATGACAAGGATATGTAAAGGGCATGACAAGGATATGTAAAGGGCATGACAAGGATATGTAAAGGGCATGACAAGGGTATGTAAAGGACACGGAATAGAAGACGGGGAATAAGCTGCCGCAGACGGTAAAATATCGCAGGCAGCGGTTGAATATTGGACGGTTCCGGAATAGGAGTGATAATAAAATGTTGGTACAAAAATATAGGGATATGTTATCGGGAAAGTCTGTGATCAGACAGCTTTCGGAATTTGCTGCTGCCAGAGGGCAGGAAATCGGGTATGAAAATGTGTTTGATTACAGCTTGGGAAATCCTTCTGTTCCGGTTCCTCAGGCATTTACGGACGCCATGGTGGAAATGCTGCAGAAGGAGGAAACTTCCGTGCTTCACGGATACAGCCCCAGCTTGGGGATCACTTCCGTCAGAGAGGCAATCGCCGCATCCTTGGAGAAAAGGTTTGGCCTGCCTTACCGGAAAGAGCATATTTTTATGGCATCCGGTGCGGCAGGTGCATTGGCACATGCGTTTCGCCTTGTGACGGAGCCGGGAGATGAAGTCTTGACCTTTGCTCCTTTTTTCCCCGAATATACTCCTTATGTGAACTTAAGCGGCGCTTTGCTGAAGGTGGTTCCTCCCGATACGGAAACTTTTCAGATTCATTTTGAGAAGCTGGAGGAGATGCTGACGGAGAAGGTGATGGCGGTGCTTGTGAATACGCCCAACAATCCTTCCGGCGTCGTATATTCCGCGGAGACATTGAAGCGTCTGGCAGACCTTTTGCGGGATAAGTCGGCACAGTTTGGGCATGATATTTATCTGATTTCCGACGAACCGTATCGGGAAATCGTATTCGAAGGAGCGGAAGCACCCTGTGTGTCTGCCTTTTATGACAACACGATTATGTGTTATTCTTTTTCCAAGTCCTTATCTCTTCCGGGGGAGAGAATCGGCTATGTGGCGGTGAATCCCGGATGTAAGGATGCAGAGACCATGATTCAGATGTGCGGCCAGATTTCCAGAGGCATCGGGCATAATTGTCCTCCGTCCATCATACAGCTGGCGGTGGCAAAGGTGCTGGATCTGACGGCGGATTTAAGCGTTTATGAGACGAATAGGAACCTTATCTATAAGGAACTGACGGAGCTTGGCTTTCAATGTGTGAAGCCGGGCGGAACCTTTTACATTTTCCCGAAAGCGTTGGAGGAGGATTCCGTGGCTTTCTGCCAAAAGGCCCTGAAATATGATTTGATACTGGTGCCTGCGGATACCTTTGGGGCGCCGGGATATTTCCGCATGGCATATTGTATCGACAGACAGAAGGTGGAACGTTCCCTGCCTGCGCTGAGAAAGTTTGTGAGGGAAACATATTAGCCCATGCGGCCCGCGGTATTTTCATACGGAAAAGTACGGAATAAAGCGGCATGAGGGGGAGCAGAATACAAAACAGAACTCAATAGACAAGAAGTTTAATCGGTATGTGTAAAGAAGGATGCTTCGCATTTTTTGAGGGGGTGGCGCATCTTCTTTGAGGAGTGTTACACATATTTTTATAAAACGCACAGGGAGGTATCAGAATGTATCAGGCTGGGTTGGTTTTGGAAGGCGGCGGTATGAAGGGGGTATATACTGCCGGAGTACTTGACTTTTTTCTGGATAAGGATATTATGTTTTCCAGTGTGTACGGAGTTTCCGCAGGAGCCTGCAATATGTGCAGTTATTTATCGAAGCAGAAGGGAAGAGCACGGGACATTAATATTGACTATCTGGACAATAAAAGCTATTGCAGCATCAGAAGTCTGCTGACAACCGGCGATTTGTTCAACGTGGATATGTGTTATCATTTGATTCCTGACTATCTGCATCCTTTTGACGATGCGGCGTATGCGGCATACGAGGGAAAAGCTTATAGTGTGGCCACCGATATTGTAACGGGAAGGCCGGAATATTTCCGCATCCGCGATATGAGGGAGGACATTGATAAGATTCGTGCGTCGGCATCTCTTCCGCTGGTGTCGAGAAACGTCAAAATTGACGGAAAGTATTATCTGGACGGCGGGCTGAGTGATTCCATCCCTCTGCAGAAGTCCGTTTTGGACGGCAACCGGAAAAATATTGTGGTAATGACGAAAGAAACGGGTTATATCCGCAAACCGTCCACACAAATAGGACTCATAAAACTCCGTTACCTGAAATATCCTAAAGTAACGGAGCTGATGACGGAGCGCCATATCAATTACAATGAACAGCTTGCATACATTGAGCGGCAGCAGGCAAACGGTCAGGCTTTTGTAATCCGTCCCCGGGTTCCAAACAATGTGGGCAGGGTGGAAAAAGATGCGGATAAGCTCAGGGAATTGTACCGGCAGGGCTACGAGGACGCGGAGGCCTGCTATGAGGCTATGACAGAATATCTGGGGCCTCAAGATCTTGACTCCTGACCGGATGACAGAGAAATAGAACATGGGAGAAAACGGATATGTGGGAAATTATTAAGGCAATTATCTATGGCGTTGTAGAAGGGATCACGGAGTGGCTGCCCATCAGCAGCACAGGACATTTGATTCTGGTGGAACATTTGATTCCCTTTCAGGGAGTCAGTGAGGATTTCTTCGGAATGTTTGACGTGGTCATACAGCTCGGCGCCATTTTAGCGGTGGTGTTCCTGTTCTGGAACCAGATATGGCCGTTTGCGCTGACAAAAAAGGAAAGGGCGGGACGGACAGGAATTGCTTCTTATTTTAAAAAAGATATCTGGATCTTGTGGTTTAAGATACTTGTCTCCTGTGTACCGGCGGCAATTATCGGGGTGCTCTATGATGACGTATTTGACGCGTTGTTTTATAATCCGCCCTGTGTGGCGATTGCACTGGCAGTATTTGGGGTGGCCTTCATAATAATCGAAAATTGGAACAAAGGCAGAAAGCCGAAAGTGACGGCACTGTCGGAAATTACCTTCCAGACGGCGCTGCTGATCGGAATTTTTCAGGTAATTGCGGCAGTTTTTCCCGGAACTTCCCGCTCCGGCGCTACCATTGTAGGAGCTCTTTTAATCGGAGTATCCCGAACCGTGGCAGCGGAATATACTTTCTTTCTGGCAATTCCCGTTATGTTTGGCGCCAGCCTGTTGAAAGTGGTGAAATTCGGGTTTGAATTTACTTCTTTGGAACTGACTCTCCTGCTGGTCGGTACTGTGGTTTCCTTTGCGGTATCCATGTATGTGCTTCGATTCCTGATGGGATATATTAAGAAACATGACTTTAAGGTGTTTGGATGGTATCGGATTGTTTTGGGTATTGTAGTGCTGGGATATTTTCTTGCTGTTGCATAATATATAACGGAAGCGGTTATTAAGGTCATTGTTGTTACTGTTCACTTCGTTCACAGCAACCTATGCACAGAAATCGCAAAACAGCGATTTCGCGCATGTCTGTCTCGGGTTTATCACGCAGAAACAGCGTGAAAACACCTCGCGGCGACAGCGGGTGAACAGTAACTCATTGTTATCTATTATTTCATAAAAATTCAATATATTGTTGACATTTCACGATAAACAGAATATACTGCTTGTGTTGGAGTGCTAAAAGTTTTATAAAAAAATAAGAATTAAATGTTGTTTCATAAATGAAGGGAGAGGAAAGTTATGGCAGCAGAAAAGAAGACAACCGCAAAGGTTGAAGAACCCAAGACAGCATCAGTTCAGGCAGAAAAGCAGGAGACAGTCAAGAGCGAAGCTGCGGCTGCTAAGAAGACAGTAGAGAAAAAGGCCGGTAACGTTAAGAAAGCAGTTGAAAAGAAAGTAGAAGACACTAAAAAGGCAGCAGAGGAAAAGGCTGCTGTGGCAAAGAAAGCAGTAGGGGAGAAGGTTGCCGAGACGAAGAAAGCAGTGGAGAAGAAGACTGCCGGAAGAAAAGCAACCGTAAAGAAAACCGAAACGAAGAAAGCTGAGTTAAAGAGTGAGATTTGCCTTCAGTTTGGCGGCAACGAGTATAGACAGGAAGATTTGCTGAAGACGGCAAAGGAAATTTGGAAGAATGATTTAAAGCAGAAGGTCGGCGATTTGGCAAGTGTCGAATTGTATGTAAAACCCGAAGAGCACGCTGTATATTATGTAATGAATAAAGAGTATACGGGCAGCTTCTATATTTAAGAATATATTGGCATCATAGATTTATAAGACTCAGCGGAGCCGGCGCGGGACAGATTCCCATGCTTAACAACGCGGAGTCTTTTTTATTCCGGAATAAAATTATCTGCCATTTGCAATGTATATTGTATGTTGTTTTCGGTGAATAGACCATTTCGCTTTTGCCAGAGTGCCGGCTGCGGCATTTTTTGCTGTTAATAATTATTTTAGATTTATTTTCATGGAAATCGGTTGACAATATAGGGGGTAAGTGATATTTTATGGTTAGCGGATATTAGCACTCCCTTATGATGAGTGCTAATAACACGGAGGGAGGCATAGAATGGAACTGGATGAAAGGAAGAAGAAAATTCTTCAGGCAGTTATCCGCAATTATCTGGAAACAGGGGAACCTGTCGGCAGCAGAACCATTTCAAAATATACCGACCTTAATTTAAGCTCCGCTACCATTCGGAACGAGATGGCTGATTTGGAAGAGATGGGCTTTATTTTGCAGCCTCATACTTCGGCAGGCCGAATTCCTTCCGATAAAGGTTACCGTTTCTATGTAGACAGTATGATGGAGGAGAAGGAGCGGGAAGTAGTAGAAATGAAGGAAATGCTGGTGGAGCGTCAGGATAAAATGGAGACGCTGCTGAAGCAGATGGCAAAGGTTCTGGCCCAAAACACTCAGTACGCCACCATGATTTCCGCACCTCAGCCAAAGCGCAATAAGTTAAAATTTATTCAGCTCTCCCGGGTGGATGCGAACCAGATTCTGGCAGTAATTGTAATAGAAGGGAATGTGATTAAAAATAATATTCTTGCGGTGGATGAGGAGATCGGCGACGAGACGCTGCTGAAATTGAACATTCTATTGAATACTCATTTAAACGGTTTGTCCATTGACGAAATCAATCTGGCCATGATATCCGTTATGAAACAGCAGGCGGGGATTCACAGCGCTATAGTAAGCGAAGTCATCGACGCGGTGGCGGAAGCCATCAGAGCCGAGGAGGACTTGGAAATCTACACCAGCGGCACCAACAATATTCTGCGTTATCCGGAGCTGGCAGACCACCAGAAAGCAAGCGAATTGATCAATGCCTTTGAGGAGAAACAATTGTTGGGAACACTCCTTCAGGACAGCGGCGGGGAGGGAGAAAATACCGGAATTCAGGTATATATCGGCTCGGAGAGTCCCGTTCAGAGTATGAGGGACTGCAGTGTGGTCACGGCTGCTTATGAATTGGGTGACGGCATGAAGGGCACCATTGGTATTGTAGGCCCGAAAAGAATGGATTATGACAAGGTTATCAGAACGCTCAGATCACTTCAGGCACAACTGGAGGAGCTGTACAGGGATGACGAGAAATAATATTTATTCAGCGATTCAATCTTGCACACAACCGGATAAGCAGCATGGCTTGTTTTGCCAGTGGACGGCAAGAATTAAATGCCGTTTATATAGATGACAGAATGTACAGAAAGGAATGGTAAAATGTCGGAACAGGAAAAGGAAGTAACGAAAGCCGCCCAATCCGCTGAAGAGGAAGCGAATGCGGCGGAAGAGGTTATAGAGGAAGAAGGACTGGAAGAAGATACGGAAAGAGAATCCTCGAAGAAGGAATCGTTCGAAGAGGAGGTTTCCGAAGAAATATCTTCCGGCGGAGAAGCTTCCGGAGAGTCTCAGGGAGGAGAAGCTCCCATGAGCTGGGCGGAAAAGAAAGCGGCCAAGAAGCAGGCAAAACTTGACAAGAAGACGGATGCTTACAAGGAGCAGATCGAGCAGCTGGAGGATAAGGTAAAACGTCAGCTTGCAGAGTTTGAAAATTTCCGCAACCGCTCCGAAAAGGAAAAACATGCCATGTTTGAGACGGGTGCAAAGAGCGTGATAGAGAAGATTCTTCCCGTTGTGGACAATTTTGAGAGAGGACTTGCCACCGTGCCGGAGGAAAAGCAGGAAGATCCCTTTGTGGACGGCATGAACCGGGTTTATAAGCAGCTTCTTACGGAATTGGAAAACATTGGCGTAAAGCCCATCGAAGCTCTGGGGCAGGAGTTTGACCCCAATCTTCATAATGCGGTGATGCAGACGGAAAGCGAAGAATATGAATCCGGCGTGGTGGCTCAGGAGCTTCAAAAGGGCTACACCTACCGCGACAGTGTAGTTCGTCATTCCATGGTGTCCGTCACCATATAGGTCAGTTTTGTTTCCCGTAAGGCCGGGATCATATGATTAGGTAACAGTGTATTTCATCTATAAATGAAAAGATATAAACAAACATTGAGGAGGCATAAAAATGAGTAAAATTATCGGTATCGACTTAGGTACGACAAACAGCTGTGTGGCAGTTATGGAAGGCGGTAAGCCTACCGTTATCGCCAATGCAGAGGGTGCGAGAACCACACCTTCCGTAGTGGCTTTTACTAAGACCGGTGAGAGGCTGGTGGGTGAGCCCGCAAAGCGTCAGGCAGTTACCAATGCGGAGAAAACCATCGCTTCTATTAAAAGGGATATGGGTACGGACAACGGACGTACCATAGATGAAAAGAAATATTCCCCTCAGCAGATATCCGCAATGATTCTGCAGAAGCTGAAAGCGGATGCGGAGAGCTATCTGGGTGAGAAGGTAGCCGAGGCGGTAATCACCGTTCCCGCGTATTTTAACGACGCTCAGCGTCAGGCTACCAAGGATGCGGGCAAGATTGCAGGTCTGGATGTAAAACGTATTATCAACGAGCCTACCGCGGCAGCTTTGGCATACGGCTTGGACAATGAGAAAGAGCAGAAAATCATGGTATACGATCTTGGAGGCGGTACTTTTGACGTTTCCATTATCGAGATCGGTGACGGCGTCATCGAGGTTCTTTCCACCAACGGCGACACCCATCTGGGCGGTGATGATTTTGACAATAAGATTATTCAGTGGATGCTGTCCGAGTTTAAGAAGGCAGAGGGCATAGATCTCTCCGGCGACAAGATGGCTATGCAGAGACTGAAGGAAGCGGCAGAGAAAGCAAAGAAGGAGCTTTCCAGCGCAATGACCACCAATATTAACCTTCCTTTTATTACCGCAAACGCAGAAGGTCCTAAGCATTTTGACATGAACCTGACACGTGCGCAGTTTGACGAGCTGACAAGAGATCTGGTAGACAGAACCGCCATCCCCGTACAGAACGCTATGAAGGATGCGGGCCTGAATAATTCGGATCTGGGTCAGGTATTGCTGGTAGGCGGTTCCACCAGAATCCCTGCCGTACAGGATAAGGTAAGGGCATTGACGGGGAAAGAGCCCAGCAAATCCCTGAATCCCGACGAGTGCGTTGCCATCGGCGCTTCCGTACAGGGCGGTAAGCTGGCAGGGGATGCCGGTGCAGGCGACATTCTGTTGCTGGATGTTACACCCTTGTCCCTGTCCATTGAGACTATGGGCGGCGTAGCTACCAAACTGATTGAGAGAAATACCACCATCCCCACCAAGAAGAGCCAGATCTTCTCTACCGCCACCGATAACCAGACGGCAGTGGATATCAATGTGGTTCAGGGTGAGAGACAGTTTGCGAAGGATAATAAGTCCCTTGGCCAGTTCCGTCTGGACGGTATCCCTCCCGCAAGAAGAGGTATGCCCCAGATCGAAGTTACCTTTGATATTGATGCAAACGGTATTGTAAACGTTTCCGCAAAGGATCTCGGCACCGGCAAGGAGCAGCATATTACCATTACCGCAGGCTCCAATATGTCCGATGAGGAAATCGAGAGAGCGGTGAAGGAAGCTGCCGAGTTCGAGGCTCAGGATAAGAAGCGGAAGGAAGCTATCGAGACGAGAAATGATGCGGATTCCTTCGTGTTCCAGACCGAGAAGGCTTTGGAAGAAGTGGGCGACAAGCTGAGCGACAGCGACAAGTCCGCGGTACAGGCCGATCTGGATGCCGTAAAGGCCATTCTGGAGAGAACCAAGGATCAGGAGATGAGCGACAGCGATCTGGATGAACTGAAAGCCGCAAAGGAAAAGCTTACAAACAGCGCACAGACTCTTTTCACAAAAATGTATGAAAATATGCAGCAGGCACAGCAGGGCGCAGGCCCTGACATGAGCGGCGCGGCAGGCCCCGATATGGGAGAAGCGGCTTCTTCTTCAAATGATGATGTAATTGACGGTGACTTCAGAGAAGTATAAAATAAATCGGCTCTCACAGGGATAAGCGCCGGCGGGGGCAAGCAAGAGGTATAAGTATGGCAGAGCAGAAAAGGGACTATTACGAGGTCCTTGGCGTTGAGAAAAATGCAGATGATGCTGCAATTAAAAAAGCATATCGTGTGTTGGCCAAAAAGTATCATCCGGATATGAATCCGGGTGATGCCGAGGCTGAAAAGAAATTCAAGGAAGCTTCCGAGGCGTATGCCGTGCTCAGCGATCCCGATAAGAGAAAGCAGTATGACCAGTTTGGCCATGCCGCTTTTGAAGGCGGGGCGGGAGGAGCCGGCGGATTCGATTTCAGCGGAATGGATTTTGAAGATCTCTTTGGAGATATTTTCGGAAGCTTTTTCGGCGGCGGCAGCAGAAGCAGAGCGAACAGCAACGGCCCTATGAAGGGGGCAAATCTGCGCACCAGCGTCCGGATTACCTTTGAAGAAGCCGTGTTCGGCTGCAATAAGGAAATTGAATTAACCGTCAAAGAAACCTGTAAGACCTGTAATGGTTCCGGAGCGAAGCCGGGAACCAGCCCCGAAACCTGTAAGAGATGCGGCGGCAAAGGCCAGACGGTGGTCACGGAGAGCGCCTTTTTTGGGATTACCCGGAGCGTGAAGATCTGTCCCGATTGTCAGGGAACCGGTAAGGTGATTAAGGATAAATGTTCCGATTGCTACGGCAGCGGATATATTTCCATGAAGAAACGGTATTCCGTGGATATTCCGGCGGGTATTGATAACGGTCAGTCTGTCCGCAAGCCCGGATTGGGCGATCCCGGTGTCAACGGAGGTCCCAGAGGAGATGTGCTGGTGGAAGTAATCGTGGGCCGTCATCCCATTTTCCAGAGACAGGATATGGATATTTATTCTACCGTGCCTATGTCCTATGCCGTGGCGGCTTTGGGCGGAGAAGTCCTGATTGACACTGTGGACGGAAAGGTGATCTATGACGTAAAGCCCGGTACCCAGACCGATACCAGAATCCGTTTAAAAGGAAAAGGTGTTCCTTCATGGAGAAACAGGGATGTCCGGGGCGACCATTATGTAACATTGGTGGTGCAGGTGCCCGGTAAGCTGAGCCATGAGGCAAAGGAATTGCTTCGCCAGTTTGACGAGCTGACGGGTGATTCTCTCCATGCTGCCAAGAATATTTCAGGGAAGGGCGGCGATGAGCCGAAAGATCCCAAGGATTCTAAGGACAATAAAAAGAAAAAGTTCTTTGGAAAATAAGCGGTTCATCGGTCTTTTGTGCTGAATGCGCCCGCATAACAAGAAATAGGGTAAAAGAAAGCACCGCAGAATCTAAATTGCTTAAGGATTCTGCGGTGTATTTATATTGAGCCGTTCATTTGGCTGATTATCTGTAAGATGATTTTATTGCCAGACCCTGTATGGTAGTCAATTTGAAGAACATACAATTTAGCGGTGTATAATGTTGTGCTTCTCAAACAGACCGAAAAGAGGTATACTGATGAATAAGAACTCAGGACAAGGAAACGGGCGGATGAGAGATTTTATTAGCACATTATGTAATTTATATTTTATATTTCTTACGGCGGTCTTATCTCTTTACACAGGAGGAACTTACTGGAAGCTGGGTGATACCAAGTATATGCTGTTCCGTAATGTGACTTTGGTCTGTCTGGGAGTATGGCTGGCGGTTTCGGTGATCCGGATAGGAATATCTCTGGCAAGAGGGAACAGGCGGCTTCCCAAACTGAGCGTGACGGATATCTGTATGCTGGTTTATGGGGCGGTAGTGCTGATATCTGCATTGTGCAGCCCCTTCCACAGAACGCCTTGGCTGGGTTACAAGGAATGGTATATGGGTGCGCTTTCTTTGTGGATGTTTGTGGGAATATATTTTTTTGCGTCCCGGTCATATGACGGGAGCAAGTATCCGGTTTATGTAGGTGAGGCCGCTCTTGCCATAGTATTTTTGATTGCTTTTGCCAATCGTCTGGGATTTGACCCGGTGAAGCTGATGTCCTCGTTTAACGAAAAAAGCTGGGAATACAGCCATATGATATCTACCATCGGCAATATCAATTGGTTTTGCGGCTTCTGCAGCGTTACGCTGGGGCTTCCGGTAGGCGGATACTTACAAGGCAAGGGAAAGGCCAAAGTTTTTTTCCTTTATATTCTAAGCGTGATGGGGCTGACGCTTTTATGTATTCAGGGCAGCGATGCGGGGTTTTTGATCGCCGCCGCCTGTATCGGAATCAGTCTTCTGTATGGTATAAAAGATCAGAGGATTTATCAACGGAGCCTTGCCATGATCGCGGGAATGTGCCTGACGGTGGCGGTTTACGCGCAGGCAGCGAAAGGGATTGGAACGAAAGCTATGGCGGCAGTGCCGGCAGACGGAATGGGCTTTGACAGAATGGCATGGGGCGGCTGGTGGGCTGTGGGGGCAGTGTTTTTGGTTCTGGCCGTATTATTCGGGAAAATTTCTCCCAAAACGGCAAAAAGGGCAGGAATCATATTGATCATGCTGGGCGGGATAAGCGTGGCGGCAGCCGCAGCCGTGTATGCTTTACGGCAGCCGGCGGGAGACGGCTGGGGAAGCGGCAGAGGCGGTTTGTGGCGGTTTGCGTGGCAGGGATTCGTTCAGGGGGACTTCCGGCAGAAGCTGGTGGGCGCGGGGCCGGACTGCTTTGCACCTTATATTTATTCCACCCTGCCGGCATCGGAACTGACGCCCACGGAAGGATTCTGGACGGGAACCATTTTCGCCAATGCCCATAATGAGTGGCTGAATGCGTTGGTAGATCTGGGACTGTTGGGGACTGCGGCTTTGGCGGCTGTTTTTGCGGGCAGCATAAAGCGCTACCGTAAACTGC
>Ga0137308_101644_pt1 | contig 19938 bp, 28 predicted proteins | sample Inofrocosms_June_FD_97181 | JGI IMG/M metagenome (GOLD analysis project Ga0137308, IMG submission 97181) | Mouse cecal microbial communities from Vienna, Austria - N-Acetylneuraminic and N-Acetylglucosamine D2O microcosms_June | ecosystem: Host-associated > Mammals > Digestive system > Large... | reverse complement strand
ATTAGGATATGCAAGCGGTAAAGAAATGCTTGAAAGTGAGGGATTGCAAGGGGCATTAGAAAAGCTGAAAGGCAGCGTGAATGATGACGAATTGGCTTTTGCTAATTTATTTTCATCAGTTGAAGCTAAAAACGCAGTTTTGGCATTGGCAGGAACACAGGCGGATAATTTTACAGAAAAAACAAGGCAGATGTACGAAGCAACAGGAGCAGCAGAAACAGCCTTTAAGACTGCCACGGATTCAGCCGAAGCAAGAATGGCAAAAGCTAAAAACAGCATTACTAACCTTGGAACTGTCTTAGGGAGTATGCTTTTACCAAAAGTAGGGGAAGTAGCGGAAAAAGTATCAAATTTGGCAACGAAATTTTCAGAGTTTGCACAGGAAAACCCACAGGTCATAGCCACGGTTGCAAAGGTGGCAGCAGGCTTAGTAGGGTTGAAAGCGGGCGGATTGATAGCCAAACTTGGATTTTTACAGGTAAAAGGCGGTATTCTGTCCGTACAAAAGGCTTTTACAATGATTAAAGGCTTGGGTATCACGAAATATCTAAGCAACATGGGCGGAGGGTTTGGAGGAATCCTTACAAAGGTTGCCCCTTTGGTCGGAGTGATTGCAGCGGTGGGCGGTGCGATTTATTATGTATCCACCCACTTAGAACAGGTACGAGGGTTTATACAAAAGACTTTCGGAGATGAGGGGTTAGCCGTATTCGATAAACTTTGGGGAATCATTACCCAGGTCGGAACGGCGATAAAGGACGCATTTTTTGCGAGCGGTTCGGGGGTGCTTGACACCCTTAAAAGTATTCTGCCAACAATCATAAACACATTGCAGACCGGGTTACTTCCTATCCTGCCAATGATTGCAGATTTGTTTATGCAGATACTACCGCTTATCGGGCAGCTTGTGACGGCAATTCTCCCGGTTTTGGGCGAGTTGTTAAGTGCGGTTATTACGGTGCTTGCGTCACTAATAGCGGAAATCCTGCCCGTTATCGTACAACTTATATCTGCTATCCTGCCTTTGGTATTGCAGATAGTACAAAGCGTTCTGCCCGTCTTTATCCAATTAGTCAATACCATTGTGCCAGTTTTGGTACAGATTATACAGGCGGTTTTGCCTGTTATTATTCAGTTGATACAGACGCTTTTACCTATCATCATGCAGATTGTGGACGCAGTATTACCCGTGTTCATCAGCCTGCTTAATACGATAGTGCCGATTTTCCAAAACATCATACAGGCAATATTGCCCGTGCTACAACAGCTTTTGCAGGCGTTGATACCTGTTATACAGTTGGTGGCGGAGATTTTCGCAAATGTGCTAGGAACGGCATTACAGAGCATAGCAAACATTGTAAGTAGTGTTATGCAGGTATTCCAAGGATTGATTGACTTTATCACGGGAGTATTTACCGGGAATTGGTCGCAGGCTTGGGAGGGAATCAAGAGTATTTTTAGCGGTGTATTCAGCGGATTAGGAGAGATTTTCAAAGCACCGTTTAAGGTAATCGTATCTGTAATAAACACGGTTATCCGTGGACTTAACAAGCTGAAAGTGCCGGATTGGGTGCCGGGAATCGGCGGTATGGGTATCAACATACCAGAAATACCGGGATTTGCAAAAGGTACGAATAGGACACCAAGCACTTTTATAGCAGGCGAGAACGGGCCGGAGTTGATAACGGACGCTGCCAACCGTAAAGTATTTACCGCAGCACAGACGGGGCAGATATTTAACAACATGGCACAAGCCGGAAACCTCAACACGGCGAACAATGTAAACGCCACCGCAGGAGGGGCGGGTACAATCACGATTCACGTTACAAATTCCCCAAGCGTGACAGTAGCAGGCGGAGGGGATACAAGCGGAATCAAAGAGCAGTTACAGCAGTATGACGAGGAATTTTTAGAGAAGTTGCGGGAAATCATACGCACGATTCTAAAAGAGCAGAGAGAACAGGAGGGCAGGGTAGCTTATGCTTGATACATATACCACGAAATCGGGGGATACATGGGATACGGTAGCCTACAAGGTATGGGGAAACGAAATGTATATGGATACTCTGATTAAGGCGAATTTAGAGCATAAGGATACCTTTATTTTTCCGGCAGGGGTCATTTTGACCTTGCCGGAAATCACGTTGGAGGTATCCGATTCCCTGCCACCGTGGAAGAAAGGAGGGGTGGCGGTAAATGAGTGACAGGACATTAGCAAGGCGGACGGCGGTAAAACTCTATTTCAAGGGCAGGGATATTTCAAAGGACCTTTCAAAATATCTGCTATCCCTTTCTTTTACGGACAAGGAAGAGGACGAAACGGACGATATTTCTATATCGCTTGACGATAGAGAGGGTAAATGGATTAAGGATTGGTTAAACACAAATAAGGCAGCACAGACCAAGACGGAAACAGTTACCACGCAGGGGGAAATAAAGGTAGGTAATATCGTGCAGTTTAAGGGGGGACCGGTATACATATCCTCAATGGCAGCAGCACCGACCGTTACAAGGGGTGCAAGTAAATGTAAATGTACGATAGCAAATTCAAACGCCCACCCCTACCACCTTATATCACAGGACGGGGCGAGGGTCTACGGTTGGGTCAATGCTTCAGACGTTGAGGGCGAAACGGTCACAACGACCAAAACAACCAAGGTATCCGAGAAAAGAGCATTTAAGGGTACGGAAATACACGCTATGGTTATTCAGAAAAACCCATATTCGGACGGAAAGGATAAGGTATTGGATTGCGGGGTTTTTGAGATTGACAGCGTAAACTATACGGGGCCGCCCCAAAAGCTGACAATAAAGGCTACGTCAATCCCTTATAAGGCAAAATTAAGGCAGACGAAGTATAACAGGCAATGGGAGAATACGACCCTTAAAAATATGGCGGAGAAGATAGCCAAACGAAGCAATATGAAACTTATGTATCTGTCAAACGCTAACCCGGTTTACAAGCGGAAAGAACAGGTAAACATGACGGACATTGCATTTCTGAAAAAGATGTGCAAAAGGGCGGGAATATCCTTAAAAGTCACGTCAAAGACAATCGTATTATTTGACGCAGCGGACTTTGAGAAAAAGGCAGAGGTAAAAAAGATAAAGGCAGGAAAGGGAAATATCATAAGCTATAATTTTACCACGAAAACGGCGGATACCGCCTATTCGTCCTGCCACGTCATTTATACAGACCCGAACACAAAGGAAACCATAGAAGCAACCTATACGCCAGAAAACGCCAATTCAGACGGTCAAACACTGGAAGTAAAACGGAAAGTGTCAAGCGTGGCGGAAGCCAAGGAGTTAGCGAGGAAATCCCTAAGAGCCAAGAATAAAGGGGAAACAACGGCAGAATTTACGCTTGTGGGCGACGTGGATTATGTGGCAGGAATCACGGTTAGGGTATATGGGTATGGGGAATTTAACGGAAAATACATTGTAGAGCAGGCAACGCATAATATCACGGGCGGTTACAAAGTACAGATAAAATTGCGTAGTTGTTTGGAGGGATATTGATTGCAGCAGTTTGATGATAACGATATGCAGGAATTAAAGGATATTGTGAGGGTCGGGATTGTAAGCAGCGTGAACGCCGGGGCAATGACGGCGAGGGTAAAGATACAGGACCAGGGAATAGTGACGGGGGATTTAAAGATAGCGCAGAATCCGCCAAAGGCGGAAATAAAAATTAAAAGTGGAAGCTGCCCGGCGGATTGCGAGGTTGAAATAAAGCCGTGGATACCCGAAGTAGGGCAATGGGTTTTGTGCTTGTTTAAGCCGGATGGGGAGGGCGACGGCTTTATATTGGGAGGTATCTAATGGCACAGGTAGGAACGCTTGGCGACATTGTTTTTAAAGTATCTGAAAAAACGGTACAGACGTTTGACGGATTACAGATTGAAAGCAAGACAAATTATGCAAAGCATACAAGGCATAACAAAAAGCCGTTGTTGGAGTTTCAGTACAATGATACGGACACGGCGAGTTTTTCTATGTATCTGTCCGCATTTCTTGGGGTAAACCCTAAGACAATGCAGGCGAAAATAGATAAGTACCGCAAGCAGGGGAAAATACTTACATTGGTTATAGGTGGCAAGAAATACGGCACGAAATGGGTCATTACGTCACATTCCAAAGGCTATAAGAGGTTCGACAATAAAGGGAATCTATTGATTGCGGAAAGCAAGGTATCATTAGAGGAATACCCGGAAAGGTAGGGTTGTATGGGGTACGTCATAGACACAACGGAAAAGGAAAATATAAACCTTGCCCCCGGAACGGTGGAAGAGGAAGTAATACAGAATCTTTGGTTTTTGTATTCCTCATTGGAGTATGATGTACCGTTAGACCGGGCATTGGGATTAAACGCCACATACATAGATAAGCCGATAGAAGCAGCCAAGGCATTAGCGACAACGGACATTTACGACAAGACCGAGGAATACGAGCCAAGGGCGGAAATCACAAACATAGATTTTAAGGCGGATTATGAAAGGGGCATATTAAAGCCGATAGTGGAGGTAGAAATAAATGGAGAATACGAAAAAGAGGAATATACCGAGTAATCTTCCCGAAGTCGAGTTTGTGGATACCAACACGGAAGCACTGGTAAATAAACTCATAGCGGGGTATGAGGAAATCACGGGCAGGACGCTTTACCCGGCAGACCCGGTAAGGGCGTTCATATTATGGCTTGCAAGCGTCTTAGTGCAGGAGCGGGTACAGATAAATGAATCGGCAAAGCAGAATCTTCCAAGGTATGCGGTAGGTAAAAACCTGGATTCCCTTAGTGAGATTTTCCATAACACATACAGATTGCAGCCGACCGCAGCGAGTACAACGCTTGGATTCTACATTACCACGACTTTAGAGCAGGATTACATCATAACGGACACACTGGAAGTAACCGTAGACGGCTTTATAAATTTTGCCACAACGGATTATCTGATATTCAAGGCGGGCGAAAACTACGCAGAGGTAAAGGCGGTATGCACGACCGCAGGAACGGCGGGGAATGACTTTGTACCCGGACAGGTAAACAAATTAGTATCAGATGAATTTCTGTATTTCAAAGAGGTATCAAATACAACCGTGACGGCAGGAGGGAGCGAAGAGGAAAGCGACACGGCATTTTATAACCGCATGAGGGAAAGCGAGGAATCATACACGACAGCCGGACCCCGTGGAAGCTATATTTATCATGCCAAGTCGGTATCCTCACAAATAAGTGACGTTTCAGCGGAAAGCCCGGAACCCGGAATAGCGGATATTAGAATCATGCTATACGGCGGGGAGTTGCCGGATAAGGAATTGATAGACCGGGTACAGGAGTATTTGAGTGCGGACGATATTAGACCAATGACGGATAAGGTAATAGTGGCAGCACCTACTACGATACCGTTTGACATTGAAGCGGTTTATTACATATCAAGGGATAAATCAGCAAGCACAAAGGAAATCCAAAGGGCCGTTGACTTGGCGGAGGAAAATTACATATTATGGCAGACCTCTAAAATGGGGCGGGATATTAACCCGTCCTATTTTAATGCTATGCTTATGGAATCCGGCATTAAAAGGGTGGAGATTGTAAAGCCTGCATTTACGACAATCCCAAAGGGGAGCGTGGCGGTCATAAGGGATTGCAATATATCTTTCGGGGGTGTGGAAGATGAATAATATTAAGACGGCAGATTTTTTACTGTCCTTTCCGCCCGCATTGAAAAAAGATGAAAAAATGCTTGCCTTGGGGCGGTTGATTGCGGAGGAATTGCATATATCCGCATGGGAAACAGAAAAGAACGTCATATATGCGAATATAGACAGTTTAACGGAAACGTGGCTTGATATATTAGCCTATGATTTGCATGTGGATTGGTACGATTACGACTACCCGATAGAAGCAAAAAGGGCAATCATAAAGGACAGCGTAAGGGTACACCAAAAATTAGGAACTAAGGCAGCGGTAGAAAGGGCATTAGGGGGGATACACCCACAGAGCGAAATTGAGGAATGGTTTTCATACAACGGAAAGCCGTATTGTTTCCGCATAGTGCTTGATACCACAAATTCGAGGGTTGCAGCAGACTATGACGAGATTGTAAAGACGGTTGACATATACAAGCGTCTTACGGCTCATTTGGACGGATTATATTACCAATGCTCTATTTGTGTGGTAGTAATGCCACGCACGGAGTATTTTTTATTTTCTACGCCTATGACAGGGCAGTTAAGGGCAGGAACAGAGCCATACAGGAACACGGAGGGGGCGGTAGAAAATGCGGTTATCAGCATAAACGTAAGGGCAGCAGGGTATATAGCCGAAGCCGTAAGGGCCGGCACGAAGCCGGACAGAAATATAGTGTTTTCCACGCAGGATAGCGAGATTGTGACCGATTCGGACACGAAAGGTTATCCGTTTACGAGCAATCAGACAGGAAAAGCCAAAGCAGGCACAACCCCATACATAGACACCGTAGGCGGTGCAGGGAGCGAGGGAGTGACGGCAACGGCAGCAGGGCAGGGGTATAAATTCGATTCCGATTTGGCAGGCACGAAGCCGGACAGAAATATTTTATTTGATTCCGTGGACGTGCAGGCGGTGGGGGAAGCGGATTTAGAAGCCTATGTATTTGAAAATGCCTTTACAGGCACGAAGCCGAAAAGAAATGTTGTATTTTCGGGGCAGACGGCGGAAGTCGTGGCGGATTCCGATACCGCAGGGTACGGATACGAAACGCCGACAACGGGAAATGCAACCGCAGGCACGAAGCCGGAAAGGGCCGTAGAAACGGCACAGGGGGTAAAAGGCATAGCACAGACGGCAGACACCGACAGTTACCAATACGAGGTCAAGCGTTGCGGTGCTAATCGGTTAAGCAAATAAAAGTAAAGGAGATTAAGGAAATGCTTACAGAAAGAGCCTTTGAGAGTTTCAAGAAATTCATTGAAACAAACATTGCATACGCAAAGGTCGAGTATGAGGGTGTGCTGCATAAAGCGGAGATTGTCAGCCGGGAACGCTTGCCGGACGGCAGGGTAGCACTAAGCATACCGATTACGCCGGAGGTATCGGGGGCCACCACGATAACCAAGATTCAGTTGTACGATATTGGTAATAAATTGTGGGCGGAAAAAACCGAAGCAATCAAGTTAAAAGGGGTGCAGCAGGGCGTACTGTACCGCTTTAGTTTCAACTTTAAGGAGGAATAGCGGAAATGGGATTATTCAAGATTTGGAAAGACCATGTAACGCAGTTTAGCAACCGTTACAAGGAAATCAACAACGCAGACGGCACGATAACCCATGAAGCGGTAGAGGGCGAGGTAATACAGGAGGGTACACCACAGAACGCAAAGAACTTTAACGATATGGAGCAGCGTATTTTGGCAGCCGGGGAGGTTGCCGGACTTGCTATGTTAAAGGTCGGGGCGGTGGAAAGCAAGGTTGAGGGATTGGCAGGAGAGATTATCGAAACGACCTTAACCAATTCCAAAGAGTACCCTTTCAACAATTCCCAAAAGACCCTTGCACTCAAAACACCGAGGGGCAATTTGGACTATACCGTATTCGTGGAATCAAGCACGGAGGACGCAGGCGGGATAGGGGAAATCAAGATAACCGATAAGCAGTTGAACGGTTTTAAGATTGAGTTTACCGGGGCCGCCAAGGAAGTATCCGTAAAATGCACCGTACAGGGAGGTTACGCATAATGGCAAACGTGATTATCAAAAGTGCGGAAAGAAAGGCACAGACGGCAGCAGTATTGAACGCCTACGGCGTGGGCGGTGGCAGGGCGACCGTAGCACAGAGGGAAGCAGCCGAGCATATCGCAGTACGTTCCGAGGAAGCGTACAAGGAATTACAGAGAATGGGAGGTAAAAGGTAATGGCAGCAGCTAAGATTATTGTGGTTGAGAAGAACGAGGGCGGGAAAATCCCCTACGAGGTATCGGGTACGAAAATCATCTTTGGAGAAGATGAACTTATGGTAAATCTGAAAACCCGGCAGCGTGACTATGAAACAACGCTTGACATTTGCAAGGACAAGGAAAACGGCTTGACGGTCGGGGTCAATACGTCCTCTACGGAATATGTGGCACAGGTCACAATCCCCGCCCGTGAATATGAGATTACGGACACGGGGAAGCAGGATGAGGACGGCAACCCGGTTATGGAAAAGAACCCGTTGCCGTTTGACATGAAGAAATGCACGTTGACATTATGGGCGTTAATCTAATCTGATTTAAGGAGGATAATATACAATGGCAAATTTTGACGATTTACAGGGTGCGGTAGCACAGTTTGGGGCAGGAAACAAGGTTATCTATGATGATATTGGTATGCCGTCCATTATGGTAGGCGTTCCCAAGATGAAGTATTCCGACATTATCACGGGCGGTACGGAGGAAGTATTGCCGTTTTTCATTGTGGACGGCGAGGAAAAGGAAGCTATCTATGTTTCCAAGTTTGCTAATATCGTGGAGAATGACCGGGCGTATTCCTTGGGTATGAAGTTGCCGAGGAATTACATTACTTTCGACCAAGCGGTAGCAGCCTGCAAGGCAAAGGGCAACGGTTGGCATTTGAATCAGACGGGCATTTTTGCCGTGCTTAATCTGTTATCGCAGAAAATGGGGACCGTACCGCACGGAAACACCAACTACGGAAAGGATTATTACCACGCCTACGAGCATGGAATACAACCGCAGGGAGAAACAGGGCGGACGCTTACGGGCAGCGGTGGCCCTACATGGTATCACAATCACGATATGTCGGGCATTGCAGACCTTAACGGCAATGTGTGGGAGTGGACCGGCGGATTCCGCCTTATGAATGGGGAAATTCAGATTATCCCCTACGGTAACTGCATGAAACTTGATTGCGATATGTCCGAGGACAGCACCCTTTGGAAAGCAATCATGCCTAACGGCTCATTGGTTGCACCGGGTACGGCAGGCACTTTAAAGATAGACCAAACGAGTGCAACCGCAGGAATCAGAATCAATACAACAGTGCAGTATCCGACAAGTGGGGATACATATAGATATATTCCGTTCAAGACGCTTACGGCAGCAAGTGGGGTAACTATCCCGAAACTGTTAATAGCGTTGGGGGTATTCCCGGACGGTGGAATTACAGGATACGGAAACGACCATATTTGGATGCGGAATCACGGCGAAAGGCTGCCTCTCCGGGGGTCGAGTTTCAACAATACGTCCGATTCGGGTCCGTCCGCCCTCACGTTGAATGATCCCCGTTCCTACTCTTCCGGCAGCGTGGGTTTCCGCTCCGCTTTTTGCGAACTGTAAACTGAATACTGATAAACTGATAGGGTGTGCGGTAGCACACCCTTTGAAAAAATATATCAGCAAGGCAGGGGGAACATGGAAGAGAAGCAGGGAACGCAGGGGACCGGGACCAGCAACGGAAACGGGATTTTCCATATAAAAGAGAAAATCTACGAAATGATATTATACGGCAACCCTGCCTTAAAAGACTTTCCAAAGACTGAAAGGTATGTACTGGCAGGCAAAATAAGGGAATCAATGTATACGGCGTTGGAAATGGCGGTACGGCTTGAAAAGAAATATCACAAGAAAACGACCTTGCAGGATTTGGATATTGAAATAGATGTATTAAGGAATCTGCTAAGACTTGCGAAAGACCCGAACCTATACCCAAAACAAAAGCCTTGTTTGGACTTCCATACTTGGGAAGTATGGATTAAAAAGGTAAACGAAATCGGTTGTATGATTGGCGGTTATATGGAGTGGGTAAACAGCAGGGAGAAGCAGAAATAAAAATACATTGGGAAACAATCACATTTGTATAGGTGGCTGCCTATCCGGGGGTCGAGTTTCAACAATACGTCCAATTCGGGACCGTCCGCCCTCAACTTGAATAATCCCCGTTCCAACTCTAACGACAACGTGGGTTTCCGCTCCGCTCTGCCACTATGCCAAGAAGCCTTACGGTTACGACTGTAAGGACAGTGCAAAAGGGTTAAAGGGGTTGTTTTCCATTCCCGGACATTCCGGGAAAAAGATTGTATTGCCGTAAAGACAGTTAGTAAGCGTAAGCAGAAAAGATTTATATTTGTCACGTCCGAAAGGGTTAAAAACTTAGTAGGTTTGTACGGCAAAATTTTAGGAAAATCAGAGGTTGCAAATGCACAGTATCAAAAATATCTATGAGAAAATATACGATTTTGAAAATCTGCATAAGGCTTGGGAAAAGGCACGGAGGGGAAAGCGGTACAGGGAGGATGTATTGAGTTTCAACCGTAACTATGAAGAGCATTTAATAGAGATTCAGAATCAGCTAATCTATGAAACATACGAGGTGGGAAAATACCACAGCTTCTATGTGTTTGAGCCGAAAAAGCGGTTGATTATGTCCTTGCCGTTCAAAGACAGGATAGTACAATGGGCGATATATCAGCAGCTTTTCCCGCTCTATGAGAAAACTTTTATTTCCGATTCCTACGCTTGCAGGCAGGGGAAAGGAACACATAAGGCAGCCGACAAGTTACAGTATTGGCTACGGCAGACGGAAAGGAAGCCGGAGCGGTACTATTACCTCAAAATGGATATATCCAAGTATTTTTATAGGGTAGACCATGAGATACTACTAAAAATATTGGGCCGCCGGATAAAGGATAAAAGGTTGCTTAATCTGTTAGAGAAAATCATAAATTGCGAAACTACGAAGTTTGGCTTGCCAATGGGGAAAGAGCCGGACGAAGTAGAGGTAGAGGACAGGTTAGGCAATAAGGGTATGCCGATAGGCAACCTTACCTCTCAAATGTTCGCAAATATCTACCTTAACGAGGTAGACCAGTACGCAAAGCATGAGTTGGGGTTGCATTACTACATACGGTATATGGACGATATTATTATTTTACATCACGATAAAAAGTACCTTGCACGGGTTAAGGAGGATTTACGCATTTTCCTTGATGAAAACCTACGCTTGAATCTCAATAACAAAACGGCAATCAGACCTTGCAGCATGGGGATTGATTTTGTAGGATTCCGCATATGGGCCACGCACCGCAGATTAAAGAAGAAAACGGCGTTAAAAATCAAGCGGAGCATGAAACATTATGTAGAAAAGGTGGAAGCCGGGGAAGAGAGCAGGGAGAAAATGGAACGTGCGATAGCGTCATACCGGGGCATATTGTCACATTGCAACAGCTACGGCATGAGGCAGAGCCTTAATAATCTTTTCAAGCATAAAACAAAAACAGAGGGGCAGGAAATGAGAAAGGGTACTGAAAGTAACGAGGATTGCAAAGAAAGAAAATGCTATAATTGCAAGAATTTTTACAAGGATTGTTTTTGTGGGTATGAAGCGTGTATGTGTAAGGTGCATGGCTCATTAGATGTAGATCAGCACGAACGACACCCGGACACAGCAGCGGAAACGTGCAAAGAATACGAGAGAAAGGAGTAGCCAAAATGTATATTGATTCATCAACAATAATTACCGTTGCGGGCGTATTGGGTGCTTTAATCACAATCGGGACCGTTGCATATAAGGTTGTCAAGTGGTTTCAGCAGCAGGATAAGCAGACAAAGGACATAGAGGAATTGAGGAAGCGGGACAAAGAAAATTTGAAACAGCTAAATGATGAAATGTGCCTGCTTACCTATGCCGTGCTTGCCTGCTTAAAGGGTCTGAAAGAGCAGGGGTGCAACGGCCCCGTGACCGAAGCAATCGGGAAAGTGGAGAAGCACATAAACCAAAAGGCACACGGGCAGGAGGATTAGGAGGGCAAAAACTGAATGAAATATATTTTATGCGGAATCCTTGGCGTTGTCCTTGGATTCCTTATATTTTACCTGTTATTTAGGATTGTCAACAGAAAACAGCTTTTCAAAAGGGAATCGGCAAAGAAAAGAGGGAAGCCGACCTTTACAAAGGTTGTATTGGTGGCAGTCCTTTTTACTTACTTTGTGGGCCTGTATATCGGTATCAGAGTGACACTTATAGACTACTCACAATTCGGGGTACTTGCCACATACATAGCAACCCCGACAACTACGGTAATTGCCTTGTATTGTTGGAAAGCCAAGGCAGAAAACATTATTAAAATCAAGCAGGGATACCCGGAGGAAACAAAGGATATTTCCGTTGATTTAAACAATATCACATTATAGGAGGGTAACACCATGAACATTAAGCAGAACATTGCAACCAAGAATCCGTGTTACACTTGCGGACGGACAATCACGGTAAAGGGCCTTATGATTCATTCCGTGGGTTGTCCGCAGCCGAGAGCGTCCGTATTTGCGAATAACTGGAATAACGCAAACGCCAATGTATGCGTACACGCAGTATTGCAGGCGGACGGAACGGTATTACAGTTGTTGCCGTGGAATCGCAGGGGGTGGCATTGCGGAAGCGGAAGCAACGGAAGCGGAAACAATACCCATATCGGCGTAGAAATGACAGAGCCGGACACGATTCAGTACACGAGCGGAAGCAGCTTTAAGGATTTGAACCCGGCAGCGACCAAGGATTTTGTAGCCAAGACGTACAGGACGGCGGTAGAGCTTTTTGCTTACCTCTGCAAACAGTACAGCCTTGACCCGGAAAAGGACGGCGTTATTATTTCCCATTCCGAGGGCCACAAAAGAGGGATTGCAAGCAACCACGGCGACGTAGAGCATATTTGGAATAAGCACGGCTTGACTATGGCACAATTCCGCAGGGATATTAAGAAAGCTATGGGTGGAAACACCCCGGTAGGCGGAACGGCACAGACCACAGACACGACCGCAGGAAACGCCCCTAAAAGCGTTTCCAAAGGGGATACGGTAACATTCACAGGGGGACCGGTCTATAAGTCCTCTACGGCAGCACAGGCGACCGTAAACAAAGGCGTAACAAGCAAGTGTGAAGTGACGGCGGTAAACCTCAAAGGAACACACCCGTATCATTGCATATCGCAGGACGGAAAAGGCGTTTACGGTTGGGTCAATGCGGAATCTGTAAAAGAGGTATCCACGACCGCAGGAAACGCCCCTAAAAGCGTTTCCAAAGGGGATACGGTAACATTCACAGGGGGACCGGTCTACAAGTCCTCTACGGCAGCACAGGAAGCCACAACCAAAAGCGTATCAAGCCGTTGTGAGGTAACGGCAATCAATGAAAAGGGTACACACCCGTATCATTGCATATCGCAGGACGGAAAAGGCGTTTACGGTTGGGTTGACAAGACAAGCGTAAAGAAATAGGAGGTATACAATGGCAGTTACGGCAGCACAGATTAAAAAAGTGGTAAAAGTAGCAAGCGGTATCATCTACGCACAGGAGGGCAATTACGGCAGCGTAAACCGAAACGACAATAGCCACGGCATGAGCATAGGGAAATGCCAATGGAACGCATATTGGGGCCGTGCGTTGCCCTTGTTGCAGGCGGTTGTAAATAAGGACCGGGACCAGGCAAAGGAGATATTGGGGGAATCCCTCTATAACGAGATTGCCGGAAGCAGCCCGAAAGCATGGGATAAAAAAGAGAGGGAAGCCACCGAAGCGGAAGCAAAGGCAATTTCTGTATTGCTTGCCACACCGCAGGGAAAGGAAATACAGGACGATTTGGCGGACGCTGATATTACGGCTTATGTCAAAAACGGCGTTAAGGTCGGCGTTACGTCTTTAAAGGCACTTGCCTATTATGCGGACTTGGAGAACCAAGGGGGAAGCGGTGCAAGCAAACGGATAGCCACGACCGCAGGAAATGACCTTGGAGGGGCGGAAAAGGTAGGACTTGAAGAAATACACGCCTACGCCCTAAAAGATAGCGTAATGGGGCAGTATGCAAGCCGTAGGGGCAAGGTATACGAAGCCGTCAAAGCGTCCAATTTAAGCGATTTAAAAAAGGCAGACGATAAAAAGGACGCTGACAAGCAAAAACCCGCAGGAAACGGCACACAGAACGCCGTAGGGGCATTGCAGAAAGGCGATACAGTGACGTTTACGGGCGGTGGCGTGTATGTGTCCTCTACGGCAGCACAGACAGCCAAGGAAAAGGACGTTGTAAGCGTCTGCAAGGTAACGGCGGTAAACCTCAAAGGCACACACCCGTATCATTGCATATCGCAGGACGGAAAAGGCGTTTACGGTTGGGTCAATGCGGAATCTGTAAAAGAGGTATCCACGACCGCAGGAAACGCCCCTAAAAGCGTTTCCAAAGGGGATACGGTAACATTCACAGGGGGACCGGTCTACAAGTCCTCTACGGCAGCACAGGCAGCCGTACATAGGGAAGTAACAAGCGTTTGCAGAGTGACCGCCGTAAATGCCAAAGGCACACACCCGTATCATTGCATATCGCAGGACGGAAAAGGCGTTTACGGTTGGGTTGACAAGGCGGATGTAAAATAGACCGATTCGGACACAAAGACGGAGGATAGAAAAAATATGAAGATTTTAGCGGAAAATTCAGTTTTGATTATCGGTATCTTGGGGGCGTTGGCGTTTGCCGTATCCCTCATTACGGAACTGTTAAAGGACTTACCGGGGATTAAGAAAGTGCCGACAAAGGCGTTTGTTATCCTCATTTCCTTAATCGTGACCGTGGCAGCGTTGTTAATCTATGTTGCCTACGCAGGCATACCGCTTTTATGGTATTATGTGGCACTTGCGGTATTCGCAGCGTTTGTAGTGGCGTATATCTCAATGTACGGTTGGGATACGTTCAAGGAATTAAAGGACAGGTTTATAAAATAAGATACCGCAGGAAGAAAAACGCCCCCCTTGGCTCTATGCCTTGGGGGTTGTTTTTTATTTCAATTTCTCTACTTGGTCGGCGGTAAAAAGAAATGCCTTTGCAAGGTAGTAATGGTTGTTGTCCGTTCCGTCCGTGTTTTCGTCTACGTCCTCATTTTTCTTTGCCTTGTTCGTGAATCTCCAAAGCCTTGTAGTAATCCGGGCGTGTTCCCCTTTCTTAACAGAGTATCCGTAACTTTTCCATGCTTGGAATGTGTGCAGCGGTATCATGTGACCGCTTGAAAGTATATTTTCGATTTGTTCCATTGTGCATAATCCGTTTGCCACCGCTTCACTGATAATAATATCTGTATTTGTCATTTCCTTAGTCCTCCATGTACTTTATTTTCCGTTCCTTATGAGTACATTATATACTTATATAAGTATATTTGCAATCCCGGAAATGTTCACAAAATACTTATATAAGTATAAAGGAAATCTTGTGCATTTTATATACTTGTATAAGTATAAAAAAGTATGGTACAATTTCAGCAGGAAACTATAAACGGTAGGAGCGGACAGGAGGTATTGCGTAATGGCAGAGGAAAAGGCAGGCGGAACGCCTGCGACTAGGGCAAAAAATAAATGGAATAAGAATAACTACGATTCTTTTCTACTTACTTCCATACCGAAAGGCAGGGCGGAAGAGTGGACGGAGATAGCCAAGGAATTAGGGTACAAGAGCCGGAATCAGATGATAGTTGCAGCAGTTGAGGAAAAAATAAAAAGGGAAAGGGGCGAGGGTTAGGGTGTACGCTTATAAGGACGGCGTATATACTAATGATGATTGCAATATCCATAAAACGGTAAGATTCAAGCCGGAGATATTCAGAATCATAGAAGCAAGTCCGGGAAAGAATTTCACGGACAAGTTACAGAAAATCGTTGAGGAATACGCCAAGAATAAAGAAAAAGTTTTGTAGCACATATTCAGGAATTTGTAGCACAAAATCCATAAAAACCCTTGACAGTATACTTATATAAGTATATAATATAATTGTAGCAAGGAGATAGCAGGAAAGGAGTTAAAGAAATGGAGAACACCGAAGAAATGGCAGTATTCAAAAGTTACCTAAGACGTTTAATGAGGGACCTTAAAGACCTGCAAAAGGCGATTAAGGAAAAGAACACGGAGGAAGCCGAAAGGCTCATAAATGATTTAATCGAGGATACCCAAAAGGATATTGAAGATTAAATAGGGATTCACACAGGGGGCGGACTTCTTAACATTCCTGCTAACCGCCCCTAGTGTTTATAGAAATAATAGCAGGAGAACAGGGAAAAATCAAGATACAATAGACCGATTCGGACACAAAAAGCCGGAGGGATTGGCAGCATGGGTTAAACTTATGCTCTATTTCACTATGGGAAAGGCAGTAAGGCGGAATCCAAAGGGGGCAGCAGGAACAAATACACCCGCTGCCCCTTATATTTGGAGGTAGAGCATGGGAAAGATATTTAAACAAATGAGCCATAACGACCGTATCAAAATGGAAGCCTTATTAAATGCAGGACATTCCAAAGCGGAGGTAGCAAAGCAGTTACATTTCCACAGAAGCACGATATACCGGGAATACGACAAGGGTAAATATATGCACCGCAATTCTGATTATACGGAAGAGGAAAGGTATAGTAGCGATTTGGGGCAGAAAGCACACGACTACGCCCAAGAGGGAAAAGGCAGGGCATTAAAAATAGGGAATGACAGGGAATTGGCGGAGTGCATAGAGGATAAAATAGTAAATGATAAGTACAGCCCGGAAGCAGCGTTAGCGGAGATTGCCAAAGGAGAAAAACAGTTTAAAACCTCTATCAGCTTGCGGACGCTTTACAGATATATAGACAATGGAATTTTCTTGAAACTGACAAACAAAGACCTACCTATTAAGAGTAAAAAGAAAAAGCATAATAAAAAGGTAAAGGTACAGAAAAGGGCAAGTGCAGGGGAAAGCATAGAAAACAGACCCGAAGAGGTAAAGGACAGGGAGGTATTCGGTCATTGGGAAATGGATACAGTAAAAGGGCAACGTGGGGTTACGAAATCATGTATGCTTGTGCTGACAGAGAGAAAGACCCGTGATGAAATCATTATAAAGCTGAAAGACCAAACGGCAGCGTCCGTAGTGGAAGCGTTGGACCGGCTAGAAAGGAAATGGGGGGATATGTTTAGTAAGGTATTCCGCAGCATTACGGTAGATAACGGGGTGGAGTTTGCAGATTATGAGGGTATGGAAAAATCCGTGTTTGGAGAGGAAAAGCGTACCTTTGTTTTCTATTGCCACCCTTATAGCAGTTGGGAGCGTGGGAGTAATGAGAATAACAATAGGCTTATCCGCAGACACATACCAAAAGGGGAAGATTTTGACGGCAGGCAGGACGCAGAGATAGAGTATATAGAAAAATGGATTAACGATTATCCAAGGGGAATCTTTGATTACAGAACATCAGCGGAACTATTCGAGGAAGAGTTACAGAAATTGGCATAAAATTTTTTTCAAAAACTTGTCGCAAAACTATTGACAAAAGATAAAAAATAACAGCCAGCGATTTTTCGCTTGCAAGCTGCTCCCGGAGATGATACAATATTATTGTATGGATAGGTATCCCTCCGGGGTATATCTAAAGCCGTTCGGTGCTGGTAACACCGGGCGGTTTTTTCTAGTTTAGGGTACATTCTGTTGTGACGTCGCAACAAGTGTTATGTTTTTTAGCTTTCCTGCAGCAACCTGGAAATACATATGCTGAGATCTTCATAGATGCAAACAGGAATGGTATCGTCAAAGACATACTGGTTTGTGCCGGTCTCATGCTCAAAATCATAAACGGTGACGGTGTTCTTCATCGGGTTTACGATCCAGTACTCACGCACCCCCGCATGCATGTACAAATTCATCTTGCGCATGTAGTCATGTCCAGGGTTGCTAGGAGAGACAATTTCAATAATCCAATCAGGAGCACCAGTGCATCCCTTGTCAGTAAGCTTGCCAGGATCGCAAATTACGCTTATGTCAGGTTCCGTGATGTTATCCTTATCCTTTGACAGTTTGACAGCAAAGGGAGCGGGGTAAACTTTACATGCCCCCCCTTTTGACTTGATGTAATTATAGATCGCTGCATAGAGCGATCCCAGTATGTCTTGGTGCAATCGGCTTGGTGCAGCTTGATAGTAAATCTGGCCATCAATCAGTTCGGCTCGGACATCTTCGGGGAGGCTGTAATAATCCGCTTCTGTATAAATTTTTCCGGCTAATTCCATGAGTAATGTCCTCCTCATTCACTTAAATCTATTTGATGTAGATACACTTATAATGCCCTGACAACTCTTCCCCTACACTTAGAATCTTCTGAGAGTGGGACGTTATCACATTCTGGGCTTAAGGAGATCAACTCACCATCACCCAATTTTTTCGCATAGCTTTCATTAGTATGTGTTTCGCCCTTGTACATTTTCCTGATCCGGTGGGAGCCGGACGGCAATTTATCAAAATTGTTTGTATTGCTGTACGGTTATCCCAGACCATGCGTTCCAAACCTCGAATAAAGATGCCGATTTTAAAAGCATGCCTGAATAATAGCTTTATAAATTTTATCGTCTACTTCCAATAAGGAGCGTTTCCCGTCTTTAAATTGAATGGCTATTTGATAAATACCTTTTGACTTTGCAGACATTCCGCCGGCGAGCATCCCAACAGGCCCTAACAGTGCCCCGCCAACAAGGCCGCGGGCAATCCCAGATTTTGCAGACTTACGATGTTCATCTGTAATAAGCTCATAGCTTTCAACAGTCATTTTGTTTAATCATAACTGTTTGACAAATCCTAGTGAAATTCCGGCTTGGGCAACTCCGCCTCCTAAAACTTGTTTACCAACATAATCTCCTGCTATAACTTTGTTCTTTGCGCTTGCCATAATAAAGTCCTCTTTTCTTTCGATTTTTATTAAAACGCCGAAGCGGATTAACCAGTCAAAATTTAGCCCTCAATTCGATAACTCGGCCTATTATCTTCACAGGCTTTTTTATAATTTCCTCATTGGAGAAAAAGATAGGCTTGTATGAAGGATTGCTGGATATGAGTTCTATGCCGTCCCGGTACTTACGGAGACGTTTGCAGGTGGCATCAGTTCCGTTCACGGTGACAATAACGATTTCTCCGGATTCAGCATCGTCCTGCTGGCGGACGATTACCACGTCTCCTTCTGACATTTTTGGTTCCATGCTATCCCCATGAATCTGAAGACCGAAGAAAGTTCCAGTCTGGGCCATTTCCTGAGTGATTTCTTCTGTGTCAATGATGTTCTCGCTGGCATCTATGGGGATGCCAGCGGCTACACGGCCGAGGACATTGATGGTAACGCTCTTTTTCTTTTCAGGTTTCCTCTGATGAGACAACGTAACTTTTTGATTCCCATCCATTATTTTAAGAAGTTCTTCAAGGTCCGTATTCATTGCAGTCGCAATTTTCATAATAGAAGGAAGTGTTGGAGCAATAGGTTTATTATTTCGGGGATTTATTCCATTTTCTATCATGGAGATGTACCCCTTGCTTAAAGAGCATCGTCTTGCAAATTCGTCCATGCTTAAATCGTTATCGGCACGATATTGTTTAACTATGTTTCCAAGGGTCATAAGGTATTACCTCCTTGTTCAGTATATTGTACAATTAAAATATAAAAATGTCAATATTTTGTTTAGCATACTTGACGAGATTTTGATTTATTTGAAAAATTAATTTGTTTGGATGCATAAGGCCAGACGTAACTATGGTGTAGCAGCTAAATGCTGGTTAGGCTCTGTGGTGTAAAATTATCAAGAACTGGGTTCTTTGGATGTGGATGCTTCTTGGGAAAGGAAAATGCGATTAAGTTACAGATAAGGGTAGACGCTGCGTCAGAATAAAACGGAAGTGTTTTATTTGATATAATAGAAAAGAACTTAATTTTGTTAAAGAGCGCACCCCGAGAAATGGCGGTAGCCCATAAGGTAATATTACAAAACTTATGACTTACGTCAGGAAAAGGGAAACATTACGAAATTTCTGCGTATGGGCAGCTTTTACGTCAAGATGCATTGCTTGCCGGACACAAAAATTATTGTTCTGCTCCCCACTCTCTCTTTAGCTGGCTCAAGAATTCGTTGGAAGCCCTTGAAAAAACTTGA
>Ga0137308_101643_pt1 | contig 19938 bp, 15 predicted proteins | sample Inofrocosms_June_FD_97181 | JGI IMG/M metagenome (GOLD analysis project Ga0137308, IMG submission 97181) | Mouse cecal microbial communities from Vienna, Austria - N-Acetylneuraminic and N-Acetylglucosamine D2O microcosms_June | ecosystem: Host-associated > Mammals > Digestive system > Large... | reverse complement strand
CGTTCAGTTCTGGCAGGTGGAAGCAGCGGTGAAACTGATTGACGAGGGCAATACGATCCCTTTTATTTCCCGATACCGCAAAGAGGCTACGGGAGCTTTGAATGATGAAGAGCTGCGCAAGCTGTTTGAACGTTTGAATTATCTGAGGAATTTGGAAGAGAAAAAGGCGCAGGTGATTGACTCCATTGAGGAGCAGGGAAAAATGACGGAGGATCTGCGCCGGCAGATTCTGGCGGCGGAGACTCTGGTGGTGGTAGAAGATTTGTACCGCCCATTCCGTCCGAAGCGCAGGACGAGGGCGATGATTGCCAGGGAGAAGGGGCTGGAGCCGCTGGCAAATCTTATCCGCCTCCAGATGATCAACCGTTCGGTGGAGGAAGAGGCGGAAGCTTTTTTATCAGAGGAAAAAGAAGTGCATACCCTGGAAGAAGCCGTGGCGGGGGCGAAAGACATTCTGGCGGAAGCTATTTCGGATGAGCCTTCCTATCGAATGAAAATTCGTAAAATGACGATGCAGGGCGGCAGGATTGTTTCAACGGCAAAGGATGCCGAGGCACAGTCCGTATATGAGATGTATTATGATTATGATGAAGCGATACAAAAAGCGGCAGGGCACCGGACGCTGGCGCTGAACCGAGGGGAGAAGGAAAAGTTTTTGACGGTGAAGGTGGAAGCGCCGCAAGATGATATTTTACAGTATCTTAGCCGCCAGGTGATTACGAGGGACAATCCTTATACCTCTCCGATTTTGCAGGAGGTTGTGGAGGACAGCTATAAGCGGCTGATTGCCCCGGCGATTGAGAGGGAAATACGGAATGAACTGACGGAAAAAGCAGAGGAAGGAGCGATTGCAGTATTTGGAAAGAACCTGGAGCAGCTTCTGATGCAGCCGCCGATTGCAGGGCAGACAGTGCTTGGCTGGGATCCGGCGTTCCGCACGGGGTGTAAGCTGGCGGTGGTTGACCCCACAGGAAAGGTGTTGGACACAAAAGTAATTTATCCGACGGCGCCGACAAATGAGAAAAAAATCCGCGCTGCAAAGGAGACAGTAAAACAGCTTATCCAAAAATATGGAGTCAGCCTGATTTCCGTTGGGAACGGAACGGCGTCCAGGGAATCTGAACAGATCATCGTAGAAATGCTTGGGGAGATTCAGGAGCCTGTGCAGTATGTGATTGTCAATGAAGCAGGGGCTTCAGTCTACTCTGCAAGTAAGCTGGCAACAGAAGAGTTTCCGGATTTCGATGTGGCGCAGCGGAGCGCAGTATCCATCGCGCGGCGTATTCAGGATCCTCTGGCGGAGCTGGTGAAGATTGATCCCAAGTCTATCGGCGTAGGCCAGTATCAGCATGATATGAACCAGAAGCGGCTGGGGGATACACTGGGCGGCGTGGTAGAGGACTGTGTAAATAAGGTAGGCGTGGATTTGAATACAGCTTCTGCGCCCTTAATGGAGTATGTGTCAGGAATATCGAAGGCAGTTGCAAAAAATATCGTGGCATACCGAGAGGAGAACGGCCGGTTTACAGAGCGGAAACAGCTTTTGAAAGTGGCAAAGCTGGGGCCGAAGGCATACGAACAGTGCGCCGGGTTTATGCGCATTCAGGGAGGCGGAAATCCTCTTGACGCTACCAGCGTCCATCCGGAGAGCTACGGCGCGGCAATGCTGCTGCTGGAAAAACTGGACTGCCGGACAGAGGATCTTACAGGCGGGAAACTTGCCGGGATTTCGAAAAAGGTAAAGGATTATAAAAAAATGGCGGAGACGCTGGGGATTGGTGAAATGACCCTGCGCGACATTGTGAAGGAGTTGGAGAAACCGGGGCGTGACCCCAGGGAGGATATGCCGAAGCCTATTTTGCGCAGCGACGTACTGGATATGAAGGACTTGGCTCCGGGTATGATGTTGAAGGGAACAGTACGCAATGTCATTGATTTTGGTGCGTTTGTAGATATCGGCGTCCATCAGGACGGATTAGTTCATATTTCTGAGCTTTCTGCAAAGAAATTTGTGAAACACCCTCTGGAGGTCGTGAGCGTCGGGGATATCGTGGATGTGAAAGTGCTGAGCGTGGATTTGAAGAAAAAGAGGATAGCGCTGACAATGAAACTGTAAAGCGCTGCCTGCACACCCCGGTATGTTTTGCAGGGCATTCTGTGTTACCATGAGCAGTAACGTTATGCGAATCCTACCGAATTTTGCGAAAGAATTTACTTGCATATTATTTTGGCTATATTATAATGGATAAGGACTTAAATACAATGGTGAAAGATATGAACTATACAGAAGCAGTGGAATATATTTTAAGCGTTCCGAAGTTTACAAAGAAGAATAAAATGGAAAATACCGTAGAACTGATGGAACGCCTGGGGCGGCCGGAGCGGGACCTGAAGGTAATCCATGTGGCGGGGACGAACGGCAAAGGATCTGTATGCGCGTTTCTTTCTACGATGCTGGTATGGGGGAGAAAAAGGACGGGGCTGTTTACGTCGCCGCATCTGGTGAAAATCAATGAGCGTTTTCAGATTGACAACGTTCCAGTGGAAGATGGGGATTTCTTAAAGGCATATCTCAAGGTTCAGAAAGCAGTAGAAGCTATGCAGAAAGACGGTTTTGCCCATCCTACTTATTTTGAGCTGCTGTTTGCAATGGCAATGGTAATTTTTAAAGAAAAGCAGGTGGAATATGCCGTGGTAGAGACGGGGCTTGGAGGGCGTCTTGACGCCACGAACATGGTGGAGAAACCGATTGCCACGGTGATTACATCCATCAGCCTTGACCACACGGAAATCCTGGGAGAAACTATAGAAGAAATCGCGTTTGAGAAAGCAGGAATCATAAAACCTCATGTACCTGTTATCTATGACGGGCACTGCAAGGAGGCAGAAAAGGTAATTCTTGCCAGGGCAGAAGCGCTGGATGCACCGGTCAGTGCTCTTCGTGAGGAAATGTATGAAATTTTAGGGAACACGGAGAAAAGCATTGATTTTTGGCTGGATAATGGGTATAGTGTACATACGCGGGTGACGGTCCCGTATCTGGCGCATTATCAGGTTATCAACAGTGCGTTGGCGCTGCTGGCGATGGGGGTTATCGATAGCGGGATTCCTATGGAAACCTGTGTACGGGCAGTGAAGGAGACTGCATGGCAGGGACGTATGGAAACGGTGATGCCCGGCGTGGTATTTGACGGTGCGCACAATGCGGACGGGGTACGCGAGTTTGTACGGACAGTATGCCGTGTTCGGAAAGACAGGCCCGTGACACTGCTGTTTTCGGCAGTACTGGAAAAGGATTACGAAAAAATGATAGAAACCATCTGCGCACAGACGGAATTTGCCCATGTGGTAGTGACGGAAATCGCCGGGGAGCGGAATGTTCCGGCAGAGAGGCTGGCAGAGGTATTCCGCAGGTATGTAAAAGCGCCGGTAGAAGCTGTTCCACAGGTTAAGGACGCGTTTCGAAGAGCGCTGGAGGAGAAGCGGGACAGTATGTTGTTTTGCGTCGGCTCCCTGTATCTGGTAGGGGAGTTGAAAGGCTTGCTGGCAAAAGGGCTGTGAAGAAGGGGCGGCAGTTGGTTTTAGGAGGGGACAGATGATTAATTATGAAGAGGAGTTAAAGAAATTCCATCCGAGCCTGGATGTAAATGAGGCAGAGGATGCCATTTATAACAGGGACTTGACAGATGTGACGGATATTTTGCGGGAATTGATAATGGACGAAAAGAAAAAGGGCAAGAATTTCAAATAAGGGGTAAATATGAATTGTATTTTCTGCGGGACTCCGCTTTCGGAGCATGATTACTGTAAAGGCTGCGGGGCAGATACCACACTGCTGAAAAGGATTGCCAGGATTTCCAACCTGCTGTATAACCAGGGGCTGGAGAAGGCGATGGTGCGGGATTTGTCGGGGGCTATCGTATGCCTGAAGAGGAGCCTGAAATTTAATAAAGACAATATAGATGCGAGAAACCTGCTGGGGCTTGTTTACTATGAAACAGGAGAAGTAGTTTCCGCGCTGAGTGAATGGGTTATCAGCAAAAACAAGAGCACGCAGAATAATCTGGCGGATGTTTACATAGACAAGCTCCAGTCTAATAAGAATAAACTGGATTTGATTAACCAGACAATAAAGAAGTACAACCAGGCTTTACTGTACTGCCGGCAGGACAATGAGGACATGGCGGTTATCCAGCTTAAGAAGGTACTGAACCAGAACCCTCAGCTTATCAAAGCGTATAACCTGCTGGCGCTTCTGCATCTGAAACGGCAGGAGTATGAGAAGGCGAGGAAGCTGTTAAAGCGGGCGGCATACATTGACGCTACGAACACTACGACTCTGCGCTATCTGCAGGAAGTGGAGGCGGCTACCGGAATCAGCACCAGCCTGGATATGAAACGGAAGAAAAAGTATGCTAAGGAAAAAGTAAATAAACTGACGGGTACGACTACCTATATGAGCGGGAATGAGATGATTATTCAGCCCACGACTTTTCGGGACAGCTCGGCGGTGGCTACGTTTATTAATATTTTCCTGGGCGTTCTCTTGGGAGGGGCAGTGGTATGGTTTCTGGTAGTGCCGGGAACCAGGCAGAGCATTAATGCGTCTGCGAATAAGCAGGTAACGGATGCGAACTCGAAAATGGCGTCTGAGGCTTCCAAAGTACAGGGGCTGGAGGATGAAATTTCAGATTACCAGGCGAAGGTAGATGCAGCGAACCAGACAATGGAGGAAGCCAATGCGAAGGCGGAATCTTATGAGGAACTGCTGGCAGCGGCAGACTTGTATATATCGAATCCGAACAACCAGGCGCAGGCGGCCGAAGCGCTGGGCGAGATTAAAGCCGAAAGCCTGAGCGGGGCGGCGCAGGATTTGTATGACCATATGATGGAAGCCATCAGTGATTATGTATATAATGATGCGATCAATGCGGCAAATACGGCGTATACCAACAAGAATTATCAGGAAGCGATTGAGCAGTATGAGAAAGCGCTGGAAGCAAAGCCGGGAGATGAATGGGCGCTGCTTTATCTGGGGCATGCTTATTATGCAGTGCAGGATACGGCAAATGCAGACGATGTGTTTAATGAACTGATTCAGAAATATCCGGCAAGGGAAGCAGAAGTGCGTCCGTATATCAGCGGAACATCATCGGGCGGTACGAGGCGGAGCGGAGATGATAGCCAGGATACAGTCGGCGGAGACAATGCAGGAGATGAAGACAGCCGGGAGCCGGGCAGCGGAAACGGCGCAGGAGATGAAGATGGCCAGGGCACAGGCAGCGGAAACGGCGCAGGAGATGAAGGCGGCCAGGGCACGGGCAGCGGAGACAATGCAGGGGATGAAGACAGCCAGGAGCCGGGCAGCAGCGGGGATATAGACCGTACAGGCGGCGGGCGCCTGGGATTTGTAGAGTAATATACGGCAGAGAAACCTCCGGGAAGGGGCGTATGCGGGGCATACGTCTCTTTTTGCCTTATCAGGAAGCGATAGGTCTGTTTTCTGTAAAGCAAAAATTTTCCAGGCAGGCATCTAAGTATTTTTTGACTGATTTGAATGAGGGCCGGCGGCAGCATAAATATCGGCATGAGGGGAGATTTGTATGGAGAAATGTGTGGAAGTATCAGGTACTACGCTGGTGATTAAAGTTCCCAGAGAACTGGATCATCACAGTGCGGAGTATCTTCGTGGGGAAGCGGACAGGATTCTTGGGGAAAAGAGCATCCGCAGCATTGTTTTTGATTTTGAAAAGACAAGCTTTATGGACAGCTCAGGAATCGGGCTGATTATGGGGCGGTATAAAAATATTCGGTTTACCGGGGGAAAGGTGACTGCAATCCGGGCAAATGAACAGATCCGCAGGATACTGACCCTCTCAGGAATGCACAAAGTCATAGAAATTTATGAGGGAGAGCCGGAAGTATTGGAGAGGGGGCAAAGAAGATGAGCAGCGCGAATGAAATGAAGCTGGAGTTTGACAGCCGTTCCTGCAATGAGGGTTTTGCCCGCGTGGCGGTGGCGGCATTTATGACACAGATGAACCCGACGCTGGAAGAGGTGGCTGATGTAAAAACCGCGCTGTCCGAAGCAGTGACGAATTCTATCGTTCACGGCTATGAAGGAGAAGTGCAGAAGATTATTGTAGAATGCCGGATTGAGGGGAAAGAGCTTCGGGTTACAGTGATTGATAAAGGCTGCGGGATTGAAGACGTGGCGCAGGCCATGGAGCCGATGTTTACCACAAAGCCTGATGCGGAGCGTTCCGGTATGGGGTTTGTGTTTATGGAAGCGTTCATGGATGAGGTGCGGGTAGAGTCTGTACCGGGAAAGGGAACGTGCGTATTTATGAGAAAGAAAGTCGGGCAGCCGGCAGATGAATTTAACCAGTGAAAGGACGGGCCAATGGAACATACCCTTGCGTTAATCGAAAAAGCACACGGAGGGGATAAAGAGGCGAGAGAAACACTGGTAGAAGAAAATATGGGTCTGGTATATACGATTGTGCGGCGCTTTGCAGGACGGGGCCATGAGATGGAGGATTTAATCCAGATAGGCAGTATCGGGCTGATTAAGGCGATTGATAAATTTAATTCTGCGTTTGATGTAAAGTTTTCCACTTATGCAGTTCCCATGATAGCCGGAGAAATCAAGCGTTTCCTGCGGGATGACGGGATGATAAAGGTGAGCCGGAGCCTGAAAGAGACTGCGGGAAAAGCATATATGGTAAAAGAGGCTCTGGAGAAAAAGTATGGACGTGAGCCAAGCCTGGAAGAGATTTCGGAGGAGATTGGGGCATCCAGGGAGGATATTGTGCTGGCGATGGAATCAGCGGCGGAGGTAGAATCTCTCCATAAAACGATATACCAGGGGGACGGAAATGCAATTTCTTTGATGGACAAGCTGGAAGAACAGGGAAACCCGAATGAGGAATTATTGAATCATATGGTGTTGAACGATGTTATACAGACGCTTCATGAGGAGGAGCGGATGCTGATCAGGCTGCGTTACTTTGAGGATAAGACGCAGATGGAAGTAGCGAGAGCGCTTGGAATGTCCCAGGTGCAGGTATCGCGGTATGAAAAGAAGATATTAAAAAAAATGCGGGGAAGGATTTCATGACTTCCCCGCATTTTTTGGGGAAAATAGGGAATAATGGTTATTGTGAACAGAGTGAACAGTAAACGGATGATGATAAAAAGAAAGATGGAGGGATGTATCATGAGAAAAAGGAAGATGGTTACCTGCCTGACAGTGTTGGCACTTGTGGCAGTTCTGGCAGGGATTTTCTATTATATTTCCTATGTAAATAACAGTTCTTCTGAGAAACGGGGAACTTTGGTGCGTGCATTCACGCAGAAAGTGGATGAGTGCTGCATATGACAAATGATACCTTATATTTAAAAATTGACCAGAATGTACAGGTACACGATACGCATATAACCCTGGGGGATATCGCACAGCTCACTTGCAGTAACAAGGAGATAGAGAACAGGGTGAAAACCGTGAAAGTAAAAGAAGCTGCCAATGGGAAACCGGGACGCCATGCGATGTCAGTCATGGAGTTGATAGAGGCTGTACAGAAAGAATTTCCAAGCCTTGAAGTCAATAATATCGGGGAAGCGGATTTTATCATAACATATGAGAATCCGAAGCAGCCGAAAGAAGCAGTCAGCTGGTTAAAGACCGTGTGTGTATGTTTTCTGGCGTTTTTCGGAGCGGCGTTTACCATTATGACTTTTAATAATGATGTAGATATCCCTAAGCTGTTTGGACAGCTTTATATGCAGTTTACAGGGCGGCAGTCAGATGGGTTTACGATCCTGGAGCTTACTTACTCTATCGGTGTGGGAATTGGTATTTTGTTGTTTTTTAATCATTTTGCCGGAAAAAAGATTACAGCCGACCCTACGCCTATGGAAGTGGAAATGCGTCTGTACGAGGATGACATTAACAATACGCTGATTGAATCAAGCAGCCGGAGTCCGAAGAAAAAAGGAAAAGCCGGGGCGAAATCATAAACACGAGGAGGCATAGGGGTATGGCGATGCAGGTTTTACTGGGGGTTATCGGGCTAAGCAGTGGGTTTATTGTAGCGGGCGGAGTGATTGCGCTTATTGTTGGCCTGGGTATTATTACCCGGTATGCGGGGATTACCCACACGGGGCAGAAGGTGTGGCTGTACGAGGACGCGGTACTGCTGGGCGGGCTGGCAGGGAATATTTTGACAGTTTACCGGGTCAACGCAGGTCTGGGAAGCGTAGGTCTGGCTGTTATGGGACTGTTCAGTGGTATTTTCGTGGGAAGCTGGATTCTGGCCCTGGCTGAGATTGTAAATATTTTCCCGGTATTTTCCAGGCGCCTGGGACTGACAAAAGGAATGAGCATCCTGGTGCTTGCAGTGGCGGTCGGAAAGGTAACCGGGAGCCTGCTGCATTTCTATATGCGCTGGTAGCAGGGTATCTTATAGAAGAGAAAGGAATAGTAAGATATGGCAGATGTATTAAAAGAACAAAAAAACCAGAAGTATAATGAATATGTCAAACAGGTAACACCTACTCACAGCCTGCCGGCAAATATGGCGAAAGCATTTTTGATGGGAGGGATAATCTGCATTATTGGGCAGTTTATTCTGAATGTATGCGGGAATCTGGGGCTGGATAAAGATGCCGCGGGAAGCTGGTGTTCTCTGGTTTTGATTTTGCTGAGCGTCATATTGACAGGGTTTGGAATTTATCCAAAGCTGGCGAAGTTTGGAGGGGCAGGGACATTAGTTCCGATTACCGGGTTTGCGAACTCTGTGGCAGCTTCGGCTATTGAGTTTCAGAAAGAGGGCCAGGTATTTGGAATTGGCTGCAAGATTTTTACTATAGCGGGACCGGTTATCCTGTATGGGATTTTTTCAAGCTGGGCGCTGGGATTTGGGTATTGGATTGGAAAAATGGTTGGAATTTGTGGATAGCCTGGGTGGTAAATAGGGGGAATCGTATAGCAGTTCAGTTGAGAAATGAACTGCTATACGATAACGAGGCCACATTGAAGATATTACTTTTAAAGTTGAAAACTGTGTGGTATACTTAAAGAAAAATATAGGAGGGAAACTATGAAGAGAAGGTCTAAACGGGTAGTTCCGTTGGTTTTGACTGTATGTCTGGGAATCAGCGGCGTGCTGCCTCACGCGGGGGGCATGCAGGCGAAAGCGGCAGCCAGCCTGGAGGATGGGCTGGTAGGATATTGGAACTTTGACGGCGATACGGATGAGGCGCGGTTACAGAACCGGGCGTCCGGCTCCAATATTGCAGCAGAAAAGTCGGGAAGCGGCGTGACGCTGAAAAGCGGGGACGGTATAGACGGAGGAAGCGCTTATTTCGGCAAAGCTGCGAATTCTTATATTAAGTTAAATCTGAGAGCGGCAGGAGCGGGCTTGAACGCTTCCACAGATGATTTTACATTTTCTGCCTGGGTGAAATATGACAGTGACGCTTTAAATGGTGATAAGATTAACCTTTTTCAGCAAACGGCAGATGTATCCAATACAGGGGCAGACGGACGGACGATTCTTTATCTGAACACAGGAAAAAAATATGGTACTTTTCTGACAGGGGCGGATGCGGTATGTGACGGCGCTACAGTTGCCATGAACAATTGGCATCACATAGCGGTTACTTATGAGCATACGGCAAAGAAGATGCAGTTCTATGTGAACGGAAGCTTTGTGACAGAGAGTACGCTTGCCGGGACGGCTGTAAATACAGCAACAGATATTCTGGTGGGTATTCATAAAAATATGAATGCCGTGGGAGCAATTAAGGGATATGTAGATGAGCTGCGCTACTATAATAAAGTGGTGAATGCAGACACAGTGAAAGCAATATATGATGAATTTGGGCTGGCAGAGGGCCTGCGTGCATTGATTGAGGAGGCAGAGGGCCTGCTTGAGAGCGGAAATGCTTCAGAGGAAGCGACGGCAGATATGCAGGCAGCGATAAATGCAGCAAGGGAATTATTAAACGGAGGAACGGCGTCAAAGGAGCAGCTTGAGGAGAAAATACAGCAGCTTCAGGCAGCCGTGGAGGCATATCAGAGAGCGTCCGTGGTTACGATAGCCGTGGACACAACGGATGTAGTGCGTGAGATTCCGTCTGCTATGTTTGGAATTAACCACCGTTATCATAAAGACGGATATGGGAGCTGGGATACAAGCACGCATTCCATTGCGGACGCATTTAACGCGCTTTCTAAAGAAGCAAAATTCGGTTCCGTGCGCTATCCGGGAGGTACGGTGTCCAATCTTTTTACATGGAAAGATGCCATTGGACCTCTGGAGGAGAGAAATCCTACGATTGCAGGAAATAACTTTTACTCTGCGGCAGGGGAAACGCCGGTAGCTCCTGCTTTTGGAGTGGATGAAGCGATGAAATGGATTTATGACGATTTAGGCTCAGAGGCAATCTTTGTCTATGGTCTGGGGCGGGGAAATCCCCAGGATGCAGCGGACCTGGTAGAATATCTGAATGCACCCAATGACGGAAGCAATCCGGGCGGCGGCGTGGACTGGGCGGCGGTACGTGCACAGAATGGGCATGAAGAGCCTTATGGAGTCGTTCGCTTTGAGATGGGAAATGAGTTCAGCGATGTGGGGCAGGATTACTGGATGTCAGGGAAAGGAAGTTTGAGTGCAGTAGACGCTTACATAGACGGCGGAATCATGACTTATACAGAAGGACCGCCATCTTACTATCAAAATAAGACGAACGTAGCAAAGAAAGCAGACTGGCGGGCTGCCGCATCGAACAGTGACGGAAATCCAAATGAGGAACGCTATGTGTACTGGGTTCCTGTTGTGGAGGACAGCGCTACGGTATCTGTGGCGGGGACGGCATGGAGAATCGTAGATTCCCTGGAAGGGCAGGGGGCGGAAAATGTGTGTACCTTTGATTACGAAACGGGAAAGATTACATTTGGTGATGGCACGAACGGAAATATCCCGGTAGCGGGGGCAAAGATTACATGTACATACCAGTCGCAGCAGGCGGGATTTGTGGATTACTATGACGCTATGAAAGCGGTGGCAGATGAGATTGGAATGGACATCGAGATTTATTCCGGCATTGTAGACAGGGATCAGAAGAGTTTTATAACAAAAATGAATCAGAAGGGATACAACGATAAATATGACGGCGTGATTATCCATCCATATAGCAGTTTTTCAAGTGCAGCTCAATATGAAGATTCTCTGGTAACTGCAAAGCAGAAGACAGACTATGTAGCGTCTCATAAGGATGCTATGATGGAGGCTACAGGCGATAACAGTAAAAAGGTAGCGATTTCGGAATTTGGCATTAATACGCAAAGCAATTATGTTACTTCCCTGGGAACGGCAATTTATATCGCAAACCATATGGTTGACGGCGTAAATGCCGGGGCAGCGTACCAGAATAAGCATTGCCTGGTGGACTTCACAGTGGGAGATAACCTCGGGGCATGGCATCAGTGCGTCATCCAGTGCCATAATTCAGAAGATGGATACAAATATGTAGCGACCCCATCTTTGCATTTGTTTTCTCTTTTCAACAATATGACAGGGAATGTACAGGTGAATCAGGAAATCAGCGGAAACGGGGACTACTGTGGCAGCAACAATAGTATAGTCAAAAATGTGAATATTTATTCTACTAAAGATGAAAAGGGCAATACTTATGTACTGTGTATCAACAATAAGAAATCAGATACTTCCTTTGTAAGTATATCTGTGGATGACAGAGATTTGACGGGGGAAGAAATCACAGTATGGGAGTTAGGTTCTGAAAATGTAGATGACATGAATACGCTGGCTGAGCCGGATAAAGTAACAGTGCAGAAAACCAGTGTGACGGGGAATGGGACAGCGCTGGCGTATACGCTTCCTGCGCATTCGGTTACCAGCTTTAAGATTCCACAGGAAAAAGTAGCCGTTACGGTGTCTGCCACAGAAGGAGGAAGCGCCAGCGGGAGCGTAAGTAAGGTGGAAATCGGAAGTGAAGTAACAGTTACGGCGGTGCCGGAGAAAGATTATGAGTTTACCGGATGGTATAAGGGAGAAACGAAAGTATCTGAAGATGCGGCTTATACATTCACTGTCACGGAAGCAGTGGAATTGACGGCAAGATTTAAGAAAAAACCGGCGCCGGATGATCCGAAGCCAGATGATCCCAAACCGCCGGTGCCGGGTGATCCGAAGCCAGATGATCCCAAACCGCCGGTGCCGGGTGATCCGAAGCCAAATGATCCCAAACCGCCAGTGCCGGATAATCCGAAACCATCCGTTCCGAAACAGGGAACTTCCATTCCTTCCGGAGCGGTAGAGTATAAAGTTACACGGTCTGATGAAAAAGGCGGAACAGTGACGGTATCTAAGGCTGCAAAAGGAAAATCAGTGAAATCGCTTAATATCCCGGATAGCATTAAATGGGAGGGGTATACCTTCAGGATAACGGAAATAGCAGCAAAGGCTTTCCGGAATAATAAAAAAATTACTTCCGTCAATATAGGGGCAAATATCACCAAAATCGGAGCACAGGCATTCTTTAAGTGCAGCAAGCTTAAGAAGATTGTCTTTAAAGGCAAGAAGGCGCCGAAAGTTTCTTCAAAAGCATTTAAGGGAATAGCGAAAAACTGTAAAGTATATGTTACAAAGAAAATGCCGAAAAAACAGGTGAAGATTTTGCAGACGAGGCTTAAGAAAGCCGGAGTTAAGAGCAAAGTAAAATATAAGAAATAAATTGACAATGCGGTGCAAAACAGATAAGATAAGTAAGGTATATCACAGCGGTGAGGCACCGCATGTATAAAAGTGTAAGGAGGAAATTTGTATGTATTCACTGGAGGAAGTGCGGGCAGTCGATCCGGAAATCGCTGATTCAATTGTCCGGGAGGAAGAACGCCAGAATAGCCATATTGAACTGATTGCTTCAGAAAACTGGGTGACAAAAGCTGTCATGGCAGCTATGGGAAGTCCGTTGACGAATAAATACGCAGAGGGGTATCCGGGAAAACGTTATTATGGAGGATGCCAGTGCGTAGATGAAGTAGAGAATCTGGCTATGGAGAGGGCAAAGAAGATTTTTGGCTGTACTTATGCGAATGTCCAGCCTCATTCAGGCGCACAGGCAAATATGGCAGTATTTTTGGCAATGCTTGAAGCAGGAGACACAGTTATGGGCATGAATCTGGCTCATGGCGGGCATCTGACGCATGGAAGCCCTGCAAACTTCTCAGGTATCTATTTCAACATCGTGCCGTATGGCGTAAATGATGATGGTGTGATTGATTATGACAAAGTAAGGGAAATCGCTCTGGAATGTAAACCGAAACTGATTGTAGCAGGCGCCAGTGCATATGCACGTACCATTGATTTCAAGAAGTTCAGGGAAATTGCAGACGAAGCAGGCGCTTACCTGATGGTAGATATGGCGCATATCGCAGGACTGGTAGCTGCCGGGCTGCATCCAAGCCCTATTCCTTATGCGGACGTGACAACAACGACCACGCATAAGACGCTGCGAGGCCCGAGGGGAGGAATGATTCTTTCCAGTGAAGAGACAGCAAAGAAATTTAACTTTAATAAAGCAGTATTCCCAGGCGTGCAGGGCGGTCCGCTGATGCATGTTATTGCAGCAAAAGCCGTATGTTTCAAGGAAGTGCTTTCTGACGAGTATAAAGTATATCAGCAGAACATCGTGAAAAATGCACAAGCGCTCTGTAAAGGGCTGATGAGCCGCGGTATTAAAATCGTTTCCGGCGGAACGGACAATCATCTGATGCTGGTAGATTTGGTAGATGCCGGAAGGACAGGAAAAGAAGTAGAGAATCTTCTGGACAGTGTGAATATTACATGTAATAAAAACACGATCCCGAATGACCCGAAATCAGCATTCGTGACCAGCGGCGTCCGCTTGGGAACCCCGGCGGTTACTGCGAGGGGCATGAAAGAAGAAGATATGGATGTTATCGCAGAGGCTATCGCCCTGATGATAAAAGACCCGGAGGCAAGCCAGGAGAAAGCGAAAGAGCTGGTTGCAGGGCTGACTGCAAAGTATCCGTTAATTTAAAGTATAAAAAATCTGCCCTTACTGAAAGGGCAGATTCAGACTGTAGACAAAGTCCCGGCGAAAACCGGGCTTTTCTATATTTATAGTAGATTTATATTGCTTGTGGATCAGGTGTGGATTGGATATAAAGAAGCAGCAGTTTCCGGTATGTCAGATGATGTTTCTAAATTGAAAATATTTGAGTTTGATCATCGAATGCAAACATACTGTAGGCTTCTGGGGTATAAAAGCATCCGGCAATTTGCAGAAGGCAGTACAAAAGGGAGATGTAGAAATGGAAAAGATGAAAATGGAAACTATTGATATAGTTTCACATAATGTCGCTCAGCTGGGAAAGTTATTTCCTAACTGTGTTTCTGAAATAATAGATTCGAATGGAAGTCGTAAGCTTGCAGTTAATATGGAAGTTCTGCAGCAAATGTTAACGGATACAGTGTTGCCAGGAGATGAATCTTATGAGTTTTCATGGGTCGGAAAGAAAGCTGCAATTGCGGAGGCTCATAAGATTATTAGAAAAACACTGAGACCGGATATTCCTGAAAGTAGAGATTGGGATATTACTGAAAATCTGTATATAGAAGGAGACAATTTAGAGGCATTAAAATTGCTTCAAGAAAGTTATTTGGCGGCTGTTAAACTCATTTATATTGATCCGCCATATAATACAGGTCATGATTTTGTATATCCGGATTCATTTATAATGGATAATGAAGAATACGCGAACGGAACTGGGTATTTTGACGAAGACGGAAACGTTAATTTTTGCAGAGAGAATAGTGAAACCGCCGGAAAATATCATTCTGACTGGTGTTCAATGATTTATTCAAGACTTATGCTTGCAAGAAATTTGCTTACAGAGGATGGTTTGATTCTTATCAATATGGACGAGAACGAGATAAGCAATTTGCAGAAAATATGTGCTGAGGTATTTGGCGAAGCAAATGATTTGGGAACCATTGTTTGGGACAAGAGGAATCCTAAGGGTGATGCAAGGGGGGTTTCGTATCAGCACGAATATATAGTTGTTTATGCAAAGAATAAGGCAGCGTTTACTGAAAAATGTAAAATGCGGAGACCTAAGAAAAATGCTGAAACAATAATAAAAAAAGCGATACAGATTTTTTCTAAATTAGGAAGCAGCTATACACTGGATGATGCTAATGCTGAATTTTCAGCATGGATGAGAATGCAGAATGATTTTAGCGGAGGTGAGAAGGCATATAACAAGATTGATGAAAATGGAGATGTGTATCGTCCTGTTTCGATGGCATGGCCTAATAAAAAGAAAGCTCCGGATGATTACTTTATTCCATTGATTCATCCTATTACTAACAAGCCTTGTCCTGTACCAGATAGAGGCTGGAGAAATCCTTCTGCAACCATGAAAAAGATGATGGAAGAAGGAAGAATACTATTTGGAAAGGATGAAACGACAATTCCAAATAGCAAATATTTGCTGAAGGATAATATGTATGAAAACATTCCTTCCCTTTTATACTATGGCGGTAGTGATACAGATATGCTTTCTCAAATGAAAATTCCTTTTGATACCCCTAAGGTGGTAAACATTTGCAAGGAACACATAAAATCCTTTACAAGTGAAGGCGATTTAATATTGGATTTTTTTTCAGGTTCAGCTACTTTGGCCCATGCAATTATGCAGGCAAATGCAGAAGATAATCTTAAAAGAAAATATATTATGGTTCAAATTCCAGAAACAATTGCGGACAACACTGAGGCATATCGTCAAGGATATAGGAATATCTGCCAGATAGGAAAAGACAGAATAAGAAGAGCCGGAGACCTTATAAAAAAAGAAACTGGCGCGGGTATTGATTATGGATTTAGAGTATTGAAAGTCGATGATACCAATATGAAGGATGTATATTATTCAGCTGAGGAATATTCGCAGAATCTATTGCCCATGTTGGAGTCAAATATAAAGGAAGATCGTACAGATTTAGACCTCTTGTTTGGTTGTCTGCTTGAATGGGGACTTCCTCTGTCACTGCCGTACAGCTCGGATAAAATGGACGGATGTACAGTGCATAATTATAACGATGGAGATCTTGTCGCATGCTTTGATGAAAATGTACCGGATAGTGTTATTAAGGCAATTGCCAAGATGCAGCCACTGCGTGCAGTATTCCGTGACAGTAGTTTTGCTAACAGCCCTTCCAAAATTAATGTTGGAGAAATCTTTAAGCTTATGGCACCAGACACTACCGTAAAAGTTATCTAAGGGGGAAAAATCTATGAAGCTGCAATTCAAGCATCAGAAATTCCAGGCAGATGCTGCAAAAGCTGTCGTAGATGTTTTTGCAGGCCAGCCATACATGACTCCTTCTTACATGATGGATAGGGGGAAGGTGACACAACGAGTTCTGTTTGACGAAGAGAATTATACGGGATGGGGAAATCAGCGTATTGTGCCGGAACTTAATAATCAGATGATCCTGGATAATATAAGAAAAATACAGAGAGAACATCAGATTGAGCCGTCTTCAAAGCTGGAAGGAACTTACAATCTGACTATCGAGATGGAAACCGGTGTTGGTAAGACTTATACCTACATCAAGACAATGTATGAGCTGAATAAACATTATGGATGGAGCAAGTTTATTGTCGTTGTTCCAAGTATTGCTATTCGGGAAGGTGTTTATAAATCATTCCAGATAACACAGGAGCATTTTGCAGAGAAATATGGAAAGAAGATTCGTTTCTTTATCTATAATTCTTCTCAGCTTACAGAGATTGACAGGTTTGCGTCTGATAATTCTATCAGTGTAATGATAATCAATTCTCAGGCATTTAATGCTAAGGGTAAGGATGCCAGAAGAATTTATATGAAGCTGGATGAGTTTCGTTCCAGAAGACCGATTGATATCATTGCAAAGACCAATCCGATTGTTATCATTGATGAGCCACAGTCGGTTGAAGGAAAGCAGACTAAGAAGAACTTGGAAGAATTCTCTTCGCTGATGACACTGCGTTATTCTGCTACCCACAAGAGCGACAGCATCTATAACATGGTATACCGTCTGGATGCGATGGAAGCTTACAATAAAAAGCTTGTAAAGAAGATTATGGTTAAGGGTATTCAAGAATCCGGAACAACTGCAACAGACAGCTATATATATCTGGAAGGATTGAATCTTTCCAAGGCAGATCCGATGGCAACAATCCAGTTCCATATGAAAGGCACATCAGGCGTTAAGACAGTTTCCAAAAAGGTTGGAATCGGATTTGATTTATATGAAAATTCCGGAGAGATGGAAGAGTATAGAGATAATTTCATCGTCAAAGCAATTGACGGGCGTGATGATTCTATTGAGTTTGTAAATGGAATCAAAATCTGCGCCGGAGATGTGATTGGTAAGGTAGGTGAAGAACAGCTCAGAAGAATCCAGATCAGAGAGACAATTCTTTCTCACATTGAAAGAGAGCGTCAGCTTTTCTACAAGGGTATTAAAGTACTGTCCCTGTTCTTCATAGATGAAGTTGAACACTACAGAAAATATGACAATTCCGGAAATCCGGAGAATGGGATCTTTGTGGATATGTTTGAAGAAGAGTATGAGGATATCGTAAAGAATCTGCAGATTGAAATCTGTGAGGATGGCTATATCAAATACCTGCAGGCAATCAGTGCGAAGAAAACGCATGCAGGTTACTTCTCCATCGATAAGAAGGGAAGAATGATCAACAGTAAAGTCGGTCGTTCAGAGACTTCTTCTAATGATGTGGATGCATATGATTTGATTATGAAGAACAAAGAGCTTCTTCTGGATCGCAATCCGGGGAAATCTCCTGTAAGATTTATTTTTTCCCACTCAGCACTGAGAGAAGGATGGGATAATCCTAATGTATTCCAGATTTGTACATTGAAACAAAGCAGCAGCGATGTGCGCAAGCGTCAGGAAGTTGGCCGTGGTATGCGTCTTTGTGTAAATGAACACGGAGACCGTATGGATGAAAATGCACTTGGGAATGATGTTCATAATATCAATGTACTTACTGTTATCGCAAGTGAAAGCTATGATAAATTTGCAAAGAGTTTGCAGTCTGAAATTGCAGAGGCAGTCGGCAGCAGACCACGTCAGGTCACAGAGAGTATTTTTGAGAATGCAAAAGTGCATGATAAGGGCGGTAATGAAGAGACCATTGATTCTGCTATGGCAAGAAGATTAATTCATTGCATGATAAAGATGGATTATATCGATGAAAATAATGCTCTGACAGAGAAGTTCTACGAGGATAAGGCGAACGGAGAAGTAAAATTTGGGGATGATATGGAACAGTACAAGCCGGATATTCTGGTAATTTTAGACAGTATCTATGATGATAAAAAGATGGCTCCTGAAAATGCACGAAGCAATAATGTAGAGCTTAAGGTTGATACTGATAAGCTTGCGATGTCGGAATTCCAGGCATTGTGGGGCAAAATTAATGCAAAAACTGCATATGTGGTTGATTTTGATACCGATGAGCTTGTGAAAAAAGCAGTTGCAGCGCTTGATAGTAAGCTGAGAGTACCAAAGATTTTTTTTAAGGTAGAAACCGGATCCATGAAGGAAATCAAATCCAAGGATGATCTGTTGTCGGGGGCTTCATTTGTAAAAGAAGATTCTGGTATATACGGACAGACAAAGATTATGGCAAATACAAGTATAAAATATGACTTGGTAGGAAGGTTGGTTGAAGAAACCGGCCTTACCAGAAAGACCGTAATTCAGATTCTTATAGGAATCCAGCCGCCTGTATTTAATCAATTTAAGGATAATCCGGAAGAATTTATTATTCAGGCTGCAAAGCTCATAAATAATGAAAAAGCAACAGTTATTATTCAGCATATTACTTATGATGTGTTGGAAGACAGATATGATACAGATTTGTTTACCGATGCGGCCATCAGAGGAAAGCTGGATGTAAACGCAATGAAGGCAGACAAGCATTTGTTTGACCATATTGTATATGACTCTGCGAATGAGCGTAAGTTTGCCCAGGAGTTGGATGCGAGTCAGGAAGTCGCTGTATATGTGAAGCTTCCAGATGGATTCTTTATTTCTACCCCGGTTGGTCATTACAATCCAGATTGGGCAATTGCGTTTAAGAATGGAACGGTGAAGCATATTTATTTTGTTGCAGAGACAAAGGGATCAATGGATACTCTAGAACTTAGGGGAATTGAAGACGCCAAGATTCACTGTGCGAGAGAACATTTTAAAGCTATTAGCGAAGAGAATGTTGTTTACGATGTTGTAGACAGCTATGATGCTTTGCTTAATAAAGTTATGAAATGACTAAAAGAGGTGCATACGTGGCTCAGCATTTATCAATATCATCAAAAAAGCATCCCATTGACTGCGTAAGATTATTTTTCTTATCAAAGTTCATGGGATATAATGTTGTAGTGAACATTTACGGTTGCAGACTTGTTATAGTTCTTTTTGATGGATATAATATTATGGTACGTTGGGTAGTCAGATATGTTTGAATATATGGCGGCACAGGAAAGCGAAAAAATAGAACGTATCACTTCGGTGGGTACGGCGGATATCTAAAAAAATCAGATTGAGGGCGCAATAAACATCTATCGGATATGGCTCATTCTGAAAGATGCACAAAAGCCTGTTGATATTCGAAAAAAAGTAGGAACTTGACCACTTTTTGACTTTTAAGCTTTATAATATTTTAGATTAGGAGGTTTTTGCTATGGCATATAAGATACTCATTGTTGATGATGAAAAAATGCTGACTGAATTATTATCAAGCCACTTGCAGGATTGTGGATATGAGACTTTTGTAGCGGAAGATGCGGAGCAGGCAATATCAATGCTGAATATATAT
>Ga0137308_100208_pt2 | contig 19939 bp, 17 predicted proteins | sample Inofrocosms_June_FD_97181 | JGI IMG/M metagenome (GOLD analysis project Ga0137308, IMG submission 97181) | Mouse cecal microbial communities from Vienna, Austria - N-Acetylneuraminic and N-Acetylglucosamine D2O microcosms_June | ecosystem: Host-associated > Mammals > Digestive system > Large... | reverse complement strand
AAAATGAAGCCCAGTAACTTTCAGTTTATAAATCCATATTTAGAAGAGCTTTATTTTTCATCTAATCCTGATTTTCACCCGGACACAGATATCGGTGAAGTGGAAATCCAAAATGCTTTTGAGGTACACATAGAAAGAAAACAAGATGAAAACAGAGCGAATGTCGAACTGGTATTGGCAATTAATACGGAAGATGAAAAAGCTCCGTTTAAGCTCCGGATAAAGGTGGCCTCAGATTTTAAATGGGAAGATCTGGAGGAAGAGGCAGTAAAATCAATGTTGAATCTGAATGCCCCGGCGTTATTATTGGGATATATGAGACCTATCGTTGCTAACATTACAAATTCCTCGATTTTTCCGGCCTACAATGTACCATTCGTAAATTTTAAAGAGTAACCGGCGGACGGACAGGCAATAGGCCCGTTGCTTTAAAGATCAGACCGTACAGACACGGCATGAAAAGGATCCCGGAAATGCTTACCCGATATGCATTTCCGGGATCCTTTATGCTATTTGCTTTCCCCGGGGCACCCGTTGCCGCATCCCGTCACGCCCCTCCTCAACAGACAAATGTCGAAAATGCGAATAATTTGTTGACAAAAACAGATTGCTATCTCTCCTGCAACATAGTTACAATGGAAACAGATTGCGGAAAACCCAACACATATTACCGCACATGAAGGAGAAAAGGATATGGAGAAACTGATTGAAGTGATGACAAACATGGGGATGGAGCAGTTTGCGGAGAATACCAGACAGGAGCTTGTCCTGTCAGACCAGGTGATTTTAAAGGATCTTGAAGACGAAAAGAACCTGGAACAGCGATACGAGGAAATGGACATTCCAAGGGAGCAGAAGATGTTCGTAAATGACTACATTGCATGTATGAAGACGGCGGATGACAGGTACGCAGATATTTCCTATGCGGCAGGAGTCAAGGACACCATCCGGATGCTGTCCGCCGTGGGGCTGTTAATGAATCCTGAGCTGCCGGAATAATGCTTCCGGGCTGCAATTCGCGGTCTGGTCCAGGCCCCTCCTCTGAAATATTTGACAAAAAAGATTTTTGAAATCGGTTAACGGAAAATCAACTTCTGCGATGAAGCCCCATTAGTACCTGACACAGATCGGGCATATGGTGCCGCAGGATTTTTAGATGCGTTTCTTGACGTAACCATATGAATAAAGTATAATTATGTGGATAATTATGTAATATTGAAGTGCGGATGTTACGAAATATTTGATGAAAACTTAGTGAAAGAAAGTTAGGCAGGTAAGAGAAAAGTGCCTGTTTAAAGGTTTATTTTGCCGATGTGACAAAGAAAAGGCAAGAAATTATCTGTGGAATTAAAGGAGCAAGTGATGGACACAAGAAGCAATAGTTCCGCCCCAAACAGTTCCGACAAAGCCGGCAGCAGCAGAAACCTCCCGGCTGGCGGCTCTGCAAATGCCCTGCAAAACACTGGCAAAGCCATAGGACGCTTCCTATTGCGCCTGGCGGCCCTGCTTCTGGCACTCATGTTTCTCATCCTCATTGCCAGCCCTATGATAAACAACCTGAGCGCCTGGAAGACTGGGCAGGAGGTGGCCCGTCTGCCCCTGCCGCCGGACACGGAGATAAAAGAGCGGTTCAGCCGGGCGGGAAAACTGAACGGCAACGGAAACGGCATGCAGTTTCTGGGAGGCATCCTGATAAGCAGCGGCCTGACCCTGGAGGAACTGCAGGACTATTACGCGTCCGTGGGAGACTCCTATATCGTAGAGAGGCAGGAAACCCGGGAACTTGCCATGGTGGAACACGGCAGAGCCTTTCTTGAGACGGATGTGTCCCGGGGCGGCTATTACGTGGTCTACACATGGGGCAATGGTATTTTCCCATTCTATGGACTTGATCTGCGGGGCCACTAATCTGTAAGAACATCAGCCTGCGGGGATATTAACATGCGGGGCATGAGCCGGCAGGGCGCGGGATATTAAGACATTTCTGTAATATTAACGGTGAAAACGTCTTATAAACAGGACAGAAAACGAGGGAAATAATTATGAGGGAAATCTGGAAACTAAGGGAACATCCGGATATGGCGGATGCCGCAGCGGCGTGGTTCCACGAGAAATGGGGCATTCCCCTGGAAGCGTACCGTGAGAGCATCCGGGAGTGCCTGAGAGGAGAGAATCCTGTCCCCCAGTGGTATCTGGCTTTGGAGCCGGCGCCGGATTCCGAGGGCGGCAAAATCCTGGGCGGCCTGGGTGTCATCGAGAATGATTTCCACAACAGGAAAGATCTGACCCCTAACGTATGCGCCGTCTACGTGGACGAGGCATATCGCTGCAGAGGCATAGCGGGCGAGCTGCTGGAAGCCGTCTGCCGCGACATGGCCGCCCGGGGCGTGGGCACTCTCTACCTGCTCACGGACCATGACTCGTTCTACGAGCGGTACGGCTGGGAACTCCACTGCATGGTTCGGGGAGACGGAGAACCGGACATGTCGAGAATGTACGTGCACAAACAACATGCCGTGAAATAACAGAGCCGGACAGGTCATTTTTAAACAATACAAAGCGGGAAAACCAATCCCCGAAAAGGAGAAAACATGATCACAATCCTGGAAGAAACTCCTGAAAAACCCATCACTCTCATGGGCCGGCGCGCCGGCGTCTGCTGGGGAGGGAATATCGGGAATGATGAAAAGAATTACAAACGCGGCCTGGAATGCATCCAGTCCGGTCACCACCGCGTCATGGAATATGTCAATGTGGAGATGATCATAGACGGTTACTCCGCCCGGGTGATCAGAGAGTGGTACACCCACATCGGCGGCGCTCCCACCAGGCTCCAGGCCAGCACCAGATATGTCAATTACAAAGACTTTTCCTACACCACGCCGCCCCTTGTGGCCCAAAACGAAGAAGCCCGGAACCTATACAGCCAGACCATGGAAACCATCGCGAAAGCCTGCAGCCGCCTGGAAACCGAGTACGGCATTCCCAGGGAGGACGCGGCCATGCTTCTGCCCCTGGGCATGAGCACCCGGATCGTGGACAAGCGAAATGTCCGCAATTTAATTGAAATGTCTCATCAGCGCCTCTGCACCAGAGCCTACTGGGAATACCGTGCGCTGATGCAGGATATTTGCACGGCTCTGCGGGAATACTCCGAAGAGTGGGCCTATCTTGTGGAGCATTATTTCGTGCCCAAATGTGAGGTAGCCGGATACTGCACAGAAAAAAAGAGCTGCGGAAGGGCTAAAGTATTTGCCGCCGCTGCCGATATTCATAATAAGCAATAAGCCATGCGGAAATGATACGGGCCGGGAACGGAGACCTGAGGTAAAAGCCCGCTGTACGGTAGGGGACAGAGCATGGCAGACAGCGAAATAGAAGGGAGGAATCCGACATGCGTGTTGAAGCATACAATCAAGTCCAGCAGCTGTACCAGGCCAAGAAAGTGAACAAGACGCGTCAGACTGGCAGTGCATCCCATTCGGATCAACTGCAGTTCAGCAGTCTTGGAAAAGACATCCGTGCAGCGCAGGCGGCGGTTGCGGGAGCTCCTGCTATCAGGGAAGAGCTGACAGCCTCTATCAAGGCACAGGTACAGAGCGGTACGTATAAAGTGGACAATGCGTCCTTTGCTGATAAGCTCTTGAAGAAGAGAGCTGAGATGGATGCCGCATATGAGGAAATGAGGTAGGAAGTCCCGTGGCGAGTTTAATGGAGAACCTGATCGATGTGCTCGGTCAGGAAAGCGAAGAATATGAGGGACTTCTGGCCTTGTCCCAGAAGAAGATGCGGATCATCGCAGGCGCGAATTTAGAAGATTTACAGAGGATCACGGATGACGAACAGGAAGTGGTGGGCAGGCTGAACCGTCTGGAAAAGAGACGGATTGAGGTGACTGCGGATATCGCCAATGTTTTAAACAAGGATGTTGAGACAATGAAGCTTTCCAACCTGATCGAGATGATGTCGGCCAGGCCTGAAGAACAGGCCCGGCTGACCCAGATTCACGACAGGCTGAAGAGCGTAGTCCGGGAAGTGCAGCGGACGAACGAGCAGAACAGGGAACTGCTGGAGGAAGCACTGGAACTGGTGAGCTTCGAGATGAATATGCTGCAGGCCCATAAGGCCGCGCCGGAGACCGCCAATTATACCAGAAGCGCCTACAACTCTGGGGCGCAGATGGGTGTGGACAGCGGAGGCTTTGATGCCAAACAATAGCATTCTTGCAGAAACGTTGAGGTGATTATTATGCCATTAATGGGTAGTTTATATGTTGGTTCATCAGGATTACAGACCAGTCAGAATGCGCTGAATACCACAGCGCATAATCTTACTAACACGGAGACCACCGGCTATGTCAGACAGCAGGTGCAGCAGTCTACCAGAAGTTATCTAAAGCTTTCGGTTGACGTCAAGTCCGTCAATAACAAACAGGTGGGCTTGGGTGTCACTTATTCCAGGGTAAAACATATAAGGGATTATTTCCTTGATAAAATATACCGCAGGGAATCCGGCCGCAGTATGTTCTATGAAGTGTCCACCGAAGTTATGGAAGAGGTGGAGGGACAGCTGGGCGAGCTGCACGGCGAGGCTTTCCAGACCTCTATCGAGGACTTCTGGACATCTGTGCAGGAGCTGGCCAAGGATCCCGCCAGCTCAGTGACTCAGGGCCTTTTTGTACAGAGGGGCGCGGAGCTGTTACAGCGTGCCCAGGCGGTTTATGCCGGCCTGGCAGCCTATCAGGACAACCTGAACATGCAGGTCAAGGACCAGGTGGACAAAATCAATTCCTATGGAAAGAAGATACTGCAGCTCAATGAGGCCATCCGCAAGATTGAGTCCGGCGGCATAGAGCAGGCCAACGACCTGCGGGATACCAGGGATCAGCTGCTGGATGAACTGTCCGAGATGGTGAACATCAACTACGGAGAGTCCGTGAACGGGGACGTCTGGGTGCAGATAGAGGGCGTGGATTTCGTGAAAGGCCCCAGATGCTTTGAGATCGGGCTGGACGTGGACGACACAACCGGCTTCTATACGCCTTTCTGGCCCCAGAACGCCACTTATAAAGAGGTCAACGGCGTCAAAGAATATGATATCAGCAATGCAAAGGTATTCAAGTTCAACCGGGAGATTTCCACGGATCTGAACACGGATATCGGCGGTCTGAAAGCCACGCTGCTGGCAAGAGGCGATCACAGAGCTGATTACAGAGATGTGGATGAAAACGTATACAACAGCAATGACAGCTTTGTCTCCCAGTCAGTTATCATGAATGTGCAGGCAGAGTTCGACCAGCTGATTCACAATATAGCTATCAAGATAAACGAAATCCTGGGTACTGCGGCCGGAGTAGGGGAGGCGAAAGGGACTTTTGCCTTTACAGATGAAAACAATAATCCGGTCAATATGACAGATGTAAAAATATGTAAGGCTGATTCCAACGGCTATATGCGCAATGACGACGGCAGCCCGATTGAGATGTTCGCCAGGCGTTCCTGCAGCGGATATCAGAAAATGACGGCCACTGCGGACGTGGTGGATGCCGACGGCAATATTCTGGTAGCGGCAGGCGAAGAGTGCTGGGTACAGATACCGGAAGACCCCAAGAACCCCAGCTCCCTTTACTCCGTCACCAATATGCAGATAGAGACGGAACTGATGCAGAAGCCCTCCATGCTGAGCTTCAGACTGGAGGACGGCTCTGAGGACCAGGCCACGGCGGATGCCCTGAAAGCGGCGTTCACGGAAGAAAAATATACACTGAACCCGAATCTGTCCAAGCGCTCTACATTTGTCAGCTACTATACGGATCTGGTGTCCCAGATCGCCAATACCGGCTATGTGAGCAGGAGTATATACCTAAACCAGCAGGACACCATGGAATCCATCAACAGCGCAAGAGAACAGGTGTCGGGAGTTTCCTCCGACGAGGAGCTCTCCAATATGATCAAGTTCCAGAATGCCTACAATGCATCCAGTCGTTACATAAATGTAATCGATCAAATGCTGGAGCATTTGCTGAGTACCCTGGGCGTATAGTGTGAAGCGAGGAGGTAAAGATAAATGCCGTCACAATTTTTCGGATTGAATATAGCATATACGGGACTGCTGGCCAGCAATGCCTCGCTGAATACCACGTCCAACAATATCGCAAACGTACAGACCGAGGGCTTCAGCAGACAGACAGTGACCACACAGGCTGCCAATGCCCTGCGGGTATTTCAGACTTACGGCTGCGCCGGCGCTGGCGTGGAGACTTTGGCCATAGAGCGCATCCGCGATGAATTTTATGATTTCAGATATTGGAATAATAACGAAAAAGTAGGCGAATATGAGCAGAAGATATATTACATGCAGCAGATAGAAAACTACTTTGACGACAACGGACAGAACGCGGGATTCAAGACGGTCTTTGACCAAATGATGATCACGGGCCTGCAGGAGCTCATGAAGAATCCCAACAACATGTCTTTCAAAGAGCAGTTTGTGGGCTACGCGGGGGCTCTCACCGAGTACTTCAACAATGTGGCGGGCAATCTGGAGAAGCTGCAGAAAGATGTGAATGAAGAGATCAAGGTGAAGATTGACGAAATCAATACCATCGCCAGCGAAATCGCCGCCCTGAACAAGCAGATCAATACCATTGAGCTCAAGGGCGTGAATGCCAATGAACTCCGTGACAGACGCACCCTCCTGGTGGACCAGCTCTCCCAGATCGTGGATGTGGAGGTAAAGGAAACCAAGCTCCAGGACACCAACAATCCGGACAGAAAGACCGGAGGCAGCAGGTTTGTCGTAAAAATCGCCGGCGGCCAGGTACTGGTGGATAATTTTGAATACAACGGCCTGAAGTGCGTGTCCAGGACCGATGACCAGAAAGTGAACCAGACGGATGTGGACGGCCTGTACGATGTGGTATGGGATGACGGAAACAATACAAAATTCAACCTCTACGGCGGCGCCATGGGCGGAGCGCTGAAAGGTTTGGTGGATCTGCGGGACGGAAACAACGGCGAGAGCTTTTCGGGTGTGATCAAGGACACGGATCCTGCGAATAATACGGTCACGGTGAAAGTAGATAAGCACTATCTGACCGACCTGAACAAGTGCAATCTGTCGGACAGCGGCGGCGTCATCAAGCTGGGCAACAAGGAGTATTACTATGACTCCTGGACCTACAGCGTCACCTATAACGGCGGCAAGCCGGAATATAATTTCGAATTCAAGCTCTCGGATGACAAGAATCTCAATCCGGATCCCGTGAATGTGGCAGCAGGGGATACGGCATCCGTGGGCAAGGGCATTTCCTATCAGGGCATACCCTACTATATGGCCCAGATGAACGAATGGATCAGGACATTCTCCCAGAAGTTCAACGATATTCTGACCAGCGGCTATGCCGGAGATCAAAAGGGAATCGCGCTCTTTACCGCCAATATGGCTACGGAAAACAGACAGTATTTTGTGGGAAACAATAGCAGCGAGACTAAGGAAGAATACATTGCCAGGGTGGAAGCAGCCTTAAAAGCACAGGGAGTAGATCCCGCTGCGGATCCGGCTAAGGCGAAAGAGATCTGCCTGGAAGCGCTGAAAGATTACAGATATGACACGGAATCAGAGGCGGCATATAAGAGCAGAATTGAGAAGCTGACCGAGGCCAATACAAAATATAATCTGGGTATGACGACGGCTGAGATAGAGGAAGCCGCCGTGCTGAAAGTGACCGTAGGCAAGGGAAATGTCAGCGACGAGAATTATTATCTGATGACAGCCAAATATTTCGATGTCTCAGAGACTATGGAGAAAGACCCCGGCCTCTTGGCCACCAAGAAGAACGCAGCGGACGGCGTGGAGCAGAACGATCTGCTGGAAGATATCAAGAAGCTTGCCACCGACAAGGGCACCATGAGCTTCCGCGGTTGTTCCGCATCGGAATTCCTGCAGTGTATCCTTTCCGATGTGGCGCTGAACGCCAGCAGGGCCGAGACTTTCTACAGCAGTTATATAGATATTGCCGCCACCATCGACACCCAGAGAATATCCATCTCCGGCGTGGACGAGGATGAGGAGGCGGTGAACCTGGTAAAGTACCAGAACGGCTACAACCTGGCATCCAAGATGATTCAGACTCTCACAGAGGTGTATGACAGACTGATATTACAGACCGGAGTTTAAGGGTGTAAAGAACTTCTAAGTATGCACAGACTGATCTCAGACCGGGACGGCGCCTTTTTATGAATTGCAGATGGATGCAGATGGATGCAGATGGATGCAGATGGAATAGAGGAGATTTTCATGAGAATAACGAATAAGATTATGCAGCGCAACAACCTGTCGAATATCAATACCAACAAGATGTACAAGGATAAACTGAGCACCCAGATGGCCACCCAGAAGAAGATCAACCGTCCTTCGGACGATCCCGTGGTGGCCATCCGCTCCCTGCGGCTGCGCAGCAATGTGACCGAGATTACCCAGTATTACAGCAAGAATATTCCGGATGCGGAGAGCTGGCTGAAAATTACGGAGGATGCGCTGTCCAAGCTGTCCGACGTCATCTCCAATATGGCAGCCCAGTGCACCAGGGGAACCAACAAGCCTTTTACCACCACGGACAGGGGAACCGTTCTGGAGCAGCTTAAGCTCCTGGCCGATGAGGTCTATGCCACCGGAGACGCGGATTATGCGGGGCGGTATGTGTTTACCGGCCATCGGACGGATACGCCTTTGAGTTTTCTTTCCGAGCAGAACAGGGAATATGAGATCACAGAGCAGCTGGACAAAACTGCGCTGGACAGCTTTACCAGTGTGAATACGGGAAAAGTGCTGGAAGTGAATTCGGTCAACTATAATGACGCGACTCATGCGAATATCTCGGAGGACGACATTACCTCCGTGGACGTACACCGCATCAGGCTGGCATATAATGACTGTAAGGCCGGAGAGACTCCGGAGATTACGCTGGTGACCGGCGTGGATGCGGCCGGAAATATTACGACTTCCAAGTTTGCGGATGCGACGGGGCCGGTGGCCGGAGATACCACTTCCGCAAAGTACAAGATCGATATCAGGAATGTCAGTGCCGATCCGTATACGGAAGTTTCCAAGAATCCGGATGCCGTTATATATGTTCCCGAGACCGGAGAACTGCTCTTCGGAGAAAACGCTTACGAAGAGCTGATGGCTACCAAGGACAGCGAACTGACCTCCAATGTAAACGAGGGAGAGATCCGTGTTACCTATAAGAAAGACCATTGGCAGAAAGGGGATCTGCGTCCCGAGCACTACTTCGCCTGCGTGGCTGATAAGGTAGATGATGCCGGGAAAGTAGTAATGGACGATAGCAAAAATCCGCCTGAGCCTTTCAAGATCAGCTACAACGACACCTACCTGACCACCAATGCCGAGCGCCAGGTCATCGAATATGATGTGGGATTCAACCAGACCCTGCGAATCAATTCCAGGGCGGACGAATGCTTTAACCACGGTATAGGCAGAGAGGTGGACGATGTTATCAATGCCTTGCAGGACGTGTTGGATCTGGAAGCGGCACAGACGGATATCAAGAAGATCATGGAGAAACTGGACGAGGGAGACCCCGGACTGCCCATCCTTCAGAATCAGCTGGATGCGGTGGAGAAAGCGCTGACTTTCGCCAAATCCAAAGAGCAGAAAATGTTCGAGGGCGGTATCACCGCTTTCCAGAAATACCTGAACGAGGCCAACGTCTGCGTCACCGCCTGCGGCTCCAGAGGCAGCAAGCTGGATCTGGTCAAAAACCGCAGTCAGAACCAGAAGACTACTTACGAAACCTTAAAGAGCGAGAACGAAGACATTGACATAACCGAGGTGGCAATCCAGCTTACCAGTGCGGAACTCACCTATGACGCGGCGCTGATGGCTGCCGGCAAGGTGATGAAGACCACACTGCTGGATTTCATCTAAGCGAATCGGGAGTGGCCCTCGCGGCCTGCAAAGCGGTTCTTCGGGTTAACCGGATCGGCGCGGGTGGACCGCAGCAGGAGGGAAAAGTCTGATTGTGGAAATAAGGAGTAGATTTGCATGAAGATTAATACAAAGATTTTCGGGGAAATAGAAATCTCGGAGGATAAGGTCGTGACTTTCCAGGACGGCATCATCGGCTTTCCGGACATGAAGCGTTTTGCGCTCCTCCATGACGAGGACAGAGGCGCGGGCGCGGGCATCCGCTTTCTGCAGTCCCTGGATGAGCCGGGCTTTGCCATGCCTGTGATGGATCCGCTGGCGGTAAAGCCGGACTATGATCCGGAGGTGGACGACGAGCTGCTGGCAAGCGCCGGCAATATCACGGAGGATAATCTGCTGGTGCTGGTGACAGTGTCCATTCCCGGGGATCTCACCAAGATGAGCGTGAATCTTCAGGGGCCTATCATCATCAATATCGATGAACACAAGGCCTGCCAGCTGATCGTGGAGAACAGCAGCTATCCCGTAAAATTCCCTGTCTACGACATCCTGCAGGCAGCAAAAGGAAAGGCGGGTGTGTAGGATGCTGGCATTATCAAGGAAAAAGAACGAGGCGATCATCATCAGCAACAACGTGGAAGTCACCATTCTGGAAGTAAAGGGCGACCAGGTGAAAGTGGGGATTACCGCACCGAAAGATGTGCCTATCTACCGCAAGGAAGTATATATGCAGATTCAGGAAGCCAACAAGGAGGCCGTGAACGCGGACGGCGTGGAGGCTCTGCGGAATCTGCTGGGCTAGGAGAGCTTCGCGGGCATGGAGGCAGAGCCGTTCCGAAGCTTAGCAATAAGGAACCGATAGAGAATATCGTGAAAAGAGAGGCGGTCCCGCTATCAAAAGAGGGGCCGCCCATTGTATTTGGGGTTGACTTTATCCTGGCGGCATGCTGCGGGCGGATTACGACAGCTCCGAAAACCGCAGAAAGGATGAACGGAAGCTGTAATGTAACCAATTTTTCGGCGTTTCTGGTTAATTTTTCAGGGAAAGCTTCCGATAAAACAAATAGACGCAAAGGAATATCAAGAGCAGGACGCTCTTGATGTGCGCATGTAAACATACAAGGAGGTGTGGGAAGTGGCAATAGAACCTATTTCAAGCGTAATGACATTCCAGGCACAGGGAAGTGTAGTGCAGAAGCCACAGGCTCCCGCAGAAGCGGAGAAGCCGGAGAACAGCAGCGCCAAGGCTATGGCGGCTGTGGAGTACGTGGACAGAACCACTAACGTGGTGGAGAACGCCAGGGAGAAAGGACAGTCCAATAATGGCGAGCAGGGGCAGGACCAGCAGGCCTATCATGAGAAGATCCGCAAGGCCGTGGAGACCCTGAACAAGAAGATGTCCAATTCCGAGGCGGTGTTTGGCTTCCATGAGGATACCAACCGTGTTACCATCAAGATCGTGGACAAGAGCACCAAGGAGGTCATCAAAGAACTGCCTCCCGAGAAGACCCTTGACATGATTGCAAGAGTCTGGGAGATGGCAGGAATCCTGTTCGACGAGAAGATGTGACCCGGAGGGGACGTCATCCCGCAGGGGCAGCAAGCTGAGAGATTCCGGATATCATCGGCGCTGTCATGCCCCCATGGATACCACTATGCTCCCATGGATTATGCACTCCGGACATTACAGCACAGACCTCCGGACAGGAGCGGACCGGGAGAGGGGACAGCCAGTTCCGAATGAAAAATCGAACATAGAAAGGATGGATGGAATATGCCCATGAGATTAAGCGGCCTGATGTCCGGCATGGATACGGAATCAATTATCCAGCAGCTGGTAGAGGCCAAGAAGACCAAGGTAACAAAAGCCGTCAAGGCGCAGAAGTCATTGAAATATAAACAGGACGCATGGAAAGACCTGAATAAGCAGATCGTGAACCTGTACAATAAGTCTCTGACCACTATGCGTTTCCAGAGTTCTTATATGAAGAAAGTCACGAAAGTGTCCAATAGCAATGTTGTTTCCGTCATTACGGGCGAGACTGCTATGAACAGCGTGCAGAGCCTGACAGTGGACCAGCTGGCAAAGTCCGGATATCTGACCGGGGGACAGATTGGGGTTGCGGTTGACTCCGACGGCAAGGGAGTGGATAAGAACAACAAAGCCATCACCAGCAGTACAAAGCTCAGCGATCTGGGGTTTGGGACCGGCACCGGCAGCTTCCGGGTGAAGACTGCTGACGGCGTGATGGATATCAGCGTGGACGGGGATTCTACCATAGGCGGATTTATCGGCGCTCTGAAAGATGCCGGACTAAACGCTAACTTTGACGAGGCCAACGGGAGGATCCATATTACCTCCAAGGGCTCGGGCACGAAGAATGATTTCTCCATTATCGCCAACGATGCGGCCGGATGGAGTGCTCTGGATGCCCTGGGGCTGGATTATAAGGATGCCGGCGCGCTTGACCATTATGTAGATATATTTGGAGGTGGTAATCTTCAAGCACTGCTGAATCAGAAACCGGACTTGATGAGGCAGAAAGAGTTGGTTGACGAAATCAGTAGTTATCTTACAAATACGGAATTTAAAAATGCGTGGGATGCTGCCGGTGGAAATAGTTTTAATCTGGCAGATCCTGACTTTGAATATAATAAACTGTCTAAGGAAGATAAACAAAAATTTGACGATGCCTTAAGTGCAGCGGTTACAGCCGCTAAGAGTAAACTTTCAGGTGATGCCCAAAAGCAGTTAGAAGAGTTACAATCAAATTGGAACGAGAATAAGACTAAGCTGAATGGCACGACAAATACATTGGCTGATGTGGAAGCTGCTGTTAACAAGAAGATTGACGATGACCAGAAAGCATATCTGGAGCAAATTACGGCGTTGAGAAAGACGCTTGTCGAGGAGCAAACAAAATTAAAGGGGGAGCAGGCGGGATATCTTGAGAAGATAAAAGAGAAAGTATTCGGCACCGCGGCTGACCCCGCCGATTCGGCTATCCAGAACGAATGGAATAAAGCGTTGCAGGATGCGAATGTTAGTTTTAATGTGAACGATCCGGATTTTGACTACAATGCCTTAGACAAGGAAGAAAAAGATGCCTTTGAAAAGGCTATGCAGCAGGCCTTTAACAAAGCATATGAGCTGAAGCTGCAGGACGGAAGCGCCACAGACGAAGAGAAAGCGCAACTTAAAGAGGAGCTGGAAGGACTAAACGCGGATTGGAATACCACCGTGACCAAGTTAAACAGCACTGAATCTTCTCTGAAGTCTCTGGATGAAGATTTTGAGTTTGATGCCACCGACGGTAGTATTAAGGGATTGTCAGAAAAAGCCAAACAGCCCATCATAGACAAAATTACGAATGCGGTGACCATGTATGACAAGTTAAATGTTTCGAGTGCGACTTACGGGGCCTTTAAGAATGACGCTGCGGATGCCAAGATTACACTGAACGGCGTAGACTATACCTCCAGCAAAAACACCTTTGAAGTCAACGGCCTGACCCTGACAGTCAGTGCTACCACAGCTGAGGGCGAGTCCGTCACCATCACCACCGAGGATGACACCAACGGCATCTACGACATGGTAAAGAACTTCTTTAAGGAGTACAATGCCGTAATCAACCAGATGGATAAGCTCTACAATGCCGATGCGGCCAAGGGTTACGAGCCTCTCACCGACGAGGAGAAAGAGGCCATGTCCGATTCCCAGATTGAGGAGTGGGAGAACAAGATCAAGGACGCCGCTCTCCGCAAGGACGGCACTCTCAGCACCTTTGCCAGCGAGATGAAGCGCATCATGATGGAGGGAGTGGAGGTAGACGGCAAGAAAATGTATCTTGCCAACTTCGGTATCGGTACCCTGAACTATTTCGTTGCCGCTGACAACGAGAGAAATGCCTACCATATCGACGGCGACCCGGATGACGAGAATACCGCCAACAACCCTGACAAGCTGAAGTCCATGATCGCCAATGATCCTGACACTGTGGTATCTTTCTTCACCCAGCTCTCTCAGAAGATGTCCGACAAAATGTTTGACATGATGAAGAGCGTGGAGGGCGTGAGCTCGGCCATGACTGCCTACGAAGACAAGCGCATGCAGACGGATTACGACAACTATACCGCGAAGATCAAAGAATTGGAAAAGAAGCTTGCAGATTATGAAGATAAGTGGTATGCTAAATTTGCGGCAATGGAAACAGCCCTGGCCAAAATGCAGAACAACGCCAGCGCTGTGACATCTTTGCTGGGCGGCTGATGATACGGCATCTCATGATTCGCGAGACCTGATTTCCGGGATACGGCAGTGCCTGACCGGGGCGGGGACAGATTTCTCCCTGCCAGGGGAGTGAAAGGAGTGCCGTTGCCCGGTATGATGGAAGATAACGAAAGGCGAGGTGCAACATGGCATTACCCAACGCGTACGGACAGTATAACAACAGCAAGATCCTGACGGCTTCTCCGGCAGAACTGACGCTGATGCTCTATGAGGGAGCCATCAAGTTCTGCAACATAGCCATTATGGCTCTGGAGAACAAAGATGTGGAAAAGACGCATATCCATATCCGGAAAGTGGAGCGCATCATCGACTACCTCCGCCAAACCCTGGATATGAAATATCCTGTGGCAGAGGATTTTGAGAGGATTTACTCCTATCTGAGCCAGAGGCTGATTGAAGCCAATGTAAAAAAGGAAAAGGAGATTCTGGAGGAGATAAACGGACATCTGCGCACGCTTCGGGACACCTGGAAAGAAGTCATGAAGAAAGGCAGGGAGTAGAGGGGATGACAGAGAATTATCTGACCCTTTTGGAGGAAAGCCTGAAAAGGAAGCTGCAGGTAATGGCTGAAATCCAGCAATATAATCTGCGCCAGCAGGAGATTTTCCAGTCCGGCAGCGCGGATATAGACCGGTTTGACGATTACGTGGCGGAAAAGGGCGCTCTGATCGACAGGCTGAACGCCTTAGACAGCGGCTTTGAGAAGCTGTATGCCAAGGTGGCCGAACAGCTGAACGGGAACAGGGAGCAATATGCTGCCCAGATCAGGAGGCTCCAGGCCCTGGTCACGGAAGTCACGGATACCAGTGTACAGATTCAGGCCCAGGAAGCCCGCAACAAGAAGCTCATTGAGGACTATTTCCGCAAGGAGCGCGACGGCATCCGGGATGGGCGCAAGTCCTCAAAGGCAGCCATCAATTATTACAGGAATATGAGCAAGTCAGCCGTTATGCCTCCTCAGTTCCTGGACAGTAAGAAATAATAGGGGGGCTATCGCGCCGGGAAATCGCGATAGCCTCTTTTTATTTATTTTGGACTATCTGTCCATAGATTTTTGGAAAGAAGTATGGTAAGATAAGAATGGGCATGACGTCCGCATTACAAGGCTGGAACAAAAGACGGAACAAAGACAGCAGAAAAATTTCAGGATGGCCTAAATTATCGGGGAAAGGTAACCGATATAAATATCAAGTGATTTTCAGCTGATTTGATAAAAAGCAAGAGGCGAGCCGTTACGGAAACGGCAGTTATTCAAGGAGGAATAGAACTATGGGAATGATCGTAAAGCACAATCTTACAGCAATGAACTCCAACAGGATGTTGGGTCTGACCACTACCTCACAGGCGAAAGCCACTGAGAAGCTGTCGTCCGGTTATAAGATCAACCGCGCAGCCGACGATGCGGCAGGCCTTGCCATCAGTGAGAAGATGAGAAAGCAGATCAGAGGCCTTACCCAGGCTTCTTTGAATGCACAGGATGGTGTCAGTGCGGTACAGACAGCAGACGGCGCACTGAACGAAGTGCATGATATGGTGCAGAGACTGACCGAGCTGGCTGTAAAGGCTGCCAACGGCACTTTGTCCGTGAGCGACAGAGACGCGGTGCAGAACGAGGTTGACCAGCTGATCGCAGAGATCGACCGCGTGTCCACCACCACGAAATTCAACGAGACATATCTGCTCAGAGGCGCTAACGGCAGCGTGTCCGGCAGTCTGTCATACTCGAAAGCGGCAGCCAGTCTGACGAATAATTTAGGCTTTACACAGACAGGCGTTACAGGCTTTATACCGCCCGACGCTCAGACAGGAACCTCAAGGCTGGTATTCGGTGCTCCTATTAAGGCGCAGGTGGCGACAGACGCTACGAATGGATATCCGGGGATTAAATTAAACGGTTCTGCAGCCACGAACACACAGTTCAGCGGCAGGCAGATCACAGTAGGCAATACCACATACGTCCTGGTTGAAAGCACATCCGCAGTGAATTCCAAGGCAGACAAGGCAAGCGCCAGCGCTGTGGTAAAAGCGATTAATGACGCAAAGGATCCAAAGGGTGACGGCACCGGGACCACGAATCCGATTAAGGCATTTACCAGCATGGATTCCCTGATATCCGCTGTCCGCCGTCAGTACGGTTCGGAGCTTAAGGCCGTGACATCCTACTATGATGATGTGCTGGGGACGATTGCTCTGAAATGTGAGGCTTTCGCGGATTTGAACGACGCCATAGACGTCAGCCTCCACGTAGGTACCGATTCCTCCAATGACAACAAGATCTACATGAACATAGCACAGCTCAGTGCAAGAGGCCTCGGCCTCAACGGGCTTATGGTGAACGGCGACGACGATGACGCCGCTACCCAGGCCATTGACATTATCGCGGACGCGCTCCAGAAAGTATCCAATCAGCGCGCATCCCTGGGTGCCATCCAGAACCGTCTGGAGCACACCATCGCTAACCTGGATAACGTAGTGGAGAACACCACCGCCGCAGAAGCCGCCATCCGTGATACGGATATGGCCACACAGATGGTTGAGTACTCCAACAACCAGATTCTGGCCCAGGCCGGCCAGGCTATGCTGGCTCAGTCCAACCAGGCTACACAGGGTGTACTGTCCTTACTTCAGTAATCGAAAAGGCAACTTAAGAGTATGGCAGGTATGCCGCATTCGCACCTTTGGGTGCGGATGCGGCATTTTCACGCGGCTTTCCCGCTTTGCCGGCTTGTGGAGGGAACGGGGACATGTTATAATGACCTTATTCTGTGCAGGGAGGCAGCCAGGAGATTTTGGAGGCGCTGCTGGAACTTGGAATCGTGATACAGTCTCCGGACGGAAGAATCAATGTGCCGGAGCTTTATCTCTATGGCTTCGGGCTAAAGCGAAAAGGCGGTATCAAGCGGCCGAAATAGCAGGCGAAGAAATCGTATAGAAAAGGAAAGAAAATGAAACCGATGAACAAGCAGATTCTATTGACAATATCGATTATGATCTCCAACCGCCCGGACACCGTGCGCAGATGCCTGGACTCCGTAAAACCCCTGCTGGAGCAGCTGCCGGCGGAGCTGATTTTGACAGATACGGGGTGCGGGGACGAGGTGAGAGCCGTTATTGAAGAATATACGGACCGGATTATCGATTTTGAATGGTGCAGAGATTTTTCCGCGGCGCGCAATGCGGGGCTGAAACGGGCGAGAGGGAAGTGGTTTCTGTATCTGGACGATGACGAATGGTTTGAGGATGTATCGTCAATCGTGCGCTTTTTCAAGTCCGGTGAATACCAGGCGTATGGCTTTGGCCTTTATGCCCAGCGCAATTATCTGGATTTTGAGGGAGCGGAATATGCGGATCTGCTGGTGAGCCGCATGATCCGCCTGGAGCCGGACATCCGCTTCATTTACCGGATTCACGAAAGCTTCAACAGAGCCCCGGGACTGCCGAAGAAGCTGGATGCCTATGTGCACCATTACGGCTATGTCTACCGGGATGAGGGGGAGCGCCGGGCCCATGCCATGCGAAACATCAGCCTGCTGAAAGAGGAGCTGGAGGCAGAGCCGGGAAATCTGAGGCATGCCATGCAGCTGGCCCAGGAGTACAACTCCATAGGAGAGCGGGAGAGCTCTCTGGAGGTTTCCCTGGACAGCATCGCGAGGGCAGAGGCAGGGCCGGTGGAGAACGGGTATTGCCTGGCATCTCTGTGCGCCAACGAGATCAATTGCTACATAGAGCTGGGGCGGTATGAGGATGCGGCCAGGAGAGGGGAGCGGCATCTGAGGAACGGTTCCGCGGACTGTCTGGCCAAAGCGCTGATCGCCGGCCGGCTGACTACGGTTTATCTGGAAAAAGGGGAGTATGACAAATGCCTGGAGCGGGCGCAGGCCTATTGGGACGCGTATCAGGAATATCGGCAAAATGATGAAAAGTTCACGGAATTCGAGACACCTGTCACCAACACCTGCTTCCATGAGAGGCGGCTTGCCGTGATCTTGGGCAATGGCGTACGCGCGGCCATCCGGCTGGAAAAGGATGCTTTGGCATGGCAGTGGTTCCGAAGAATTGGCCGGGAGGGAGCAAAGCCGTGTGCGGATGGGCAGATGATCATAGATATCCTGGAGCGGATGCTCTCCGCAAAGGGGCCTGAGAGAGGATATGCCAGAGAGATGTGCGGCATCCTGCTGGAGCAGGAAGAATGGAGAGGATTCGTTCTGCAGACCATGATGGACAACTGCAGGCGGGGCAGGACATTCGAGGAAAGGATTCAGGCCGCCGCTGCATACAGGGACGTGGCGGGGGAGCACTGGTTCCTGAAGCTGGCCGGATTGAGTGCGGCGGCGTTCTGGGGGGATGGGAAAAGCCGGAGCGCCGCCGGGAACGGCGATGCCGGGGGGCCGGCAGACGCGGCAGCGGCAGTAAGCTATACCCCGGAAGAGGCAGAGAGAATCGCGGCGGAAATCTGGGAGGTCATGGAGGAGAGCATGCCTATGATGGAAGCGCTGGATCTGCCGGGAGCCGTGAGACATTTCGGCGGGGACAACGGCCGTGTGCTGGAACGCATACCTTTCTCCCGCTGGGAGAGGGGCACGGAGTGGTATTTCAGCAGATATGCCTGGAGGGACGCCGCCTGGTGGCTGGAGCGGTTCGGGGATATATTGGATGCGGACAGTCTGCGCATGCTGGTCTGGCGGGCGGGCTGCGGTATCAGCCGGGCCAGCGGAGAGGCTGCGGCCATGGAGAAAGCCGGTTCGCAGGAGACAGCAGAAGACGGGATTGACTGCATCCGGGGAACGATAGATGGCATTCTGGAGGGGCTGGGGGAATACGCCGTATGCAGGACAGCGCTCTGTGAGCGGATTTACCGCCGGGAAATCATCCGTGATATGCCGGAAATCTTACCTGAGGAGTACCGCGGCGCATACGTCATAGGAAATCTCCTGGAGATGACGCAAAAGCAGCAATATAACCAGGCTGTAAACGCAGTCCGGGAAATCAAGGAATTGCTGCCGGGACTGGCCGGTATCATGAAACATTATCTGCTGTGGCTGAATGCTCAAATGGAGCGACAGAGGGAAGAATCCAGACAGGCTGCCGGGGAATTTCAGGTTCTGGCCAGACAGATCAAAGGCAAAGTCCATGGTCTCATAGCTGCCGGGGAATACCGGACAGCCCTTGCCGTGACCGGACAGCTTCTGGCCCTGCTGCCGGGAGATCAGGAGATTCTGCGGCTTCAGGAGGAGATCGGCGGGAAGATTCAGGGTAATTAGAAAAACAACAGTGAGAAAGCTAAAGTATATGCAAAACATTCCGATATATTTATCAGTATAGCCGAATCGGAATTGTATTTATAAAGTTCCGTTTAGGCTTATCCCATCGGAAGCTCAGGCAATGCGCACGATTGCAGGGGACATCCGATATTGGTCGGGGGAAAGCCGGACGTGCGAACCGCGCTGAAGCCAGACCCCAAAAGCCTCAAGGAAGAGGCAATTCATTCAAGGAGGAATATATTATGGTAGTACAACACAACTTAACGGCAATGAACTCCAACCGTATGCTGGGCATCACCACAGGCACTCAGGCAAAGGCAACCGAGAAGCTTTCTTCCGGTTACAGAATCAACCGTGCGGCTGACGACGCGGCAGGACTGGCTATCTCCGAGAAGATGAGAAAGCAGATCAGAGGTCTTACACAGGCTTCTTCCAACGC
>Ga0137308_101642_pt1 | contig 19959 bp, 31 predicted proteins | sample Inofrocosms_June_FD_97181 | JGI IMG/M metagenome (GOLD analysis project Ga0137308, IMG submission 97181) | Mouse cecal microbial communities from Vienna, Austria - N-Acetylneuraminic and N-Acetylglucosamine D2O microcosms_June | ecosystem: Host-associated > Mammals > Digestive system > Large... | reverse complement strand
GGAATCCTGTTACCCGTTGACTGTAAATCTGTTTATCCGCGCGATAGCGCGGCTATTAGGCCCAGGAAGGGCCGGAAAGGTGGAACCATGAGAAGAAAACCGACGAACAGAACTTCATACACGGAAGTTACAAGGCTTTATCAGGAACGCGGCTTGTCTGATTATTGTTTGAAGACGGCCGAAGATGTTCTTTTCATTCACAATTTTAACCTGGCAGAAACGGAAGGTTATTCTGATCTCACTGACGAATACAAGAAGATTTTTGTTTCCTATGTCTTGCGGCACATGAACAGTGTCGGCATGAATACAAAAATAACCATGTGGCCGAAGTCCGTTCATTTCGTCCGGGAATTGACCTATTGCGGCCCGAAGGAATGGGACGAAGAAGACAAAAAATATTATCGCTGGGAGATTGGCAAGGAATACATCATTTTGAAGGCGAACGGGCAGACAAAGAAGTTCAAGAAATTCATGGACGAAGGGAAGACGCCGGCGGACGCCGACAAAACCACGGAAAAGGAATTTCTTCGCGTGGACTGGCGAATGAACGGTACAAACACATGGTTCCACGTTTCAAAGGAACTTGAATATTATTAAGGCGGTGATTTTATGGGAATCGTGAATCAGGGCCAGCCGGCCCAGGAAGAAAACCTTAAAAGGATATTGGAAGGCTTCGGAATCAAAACGGCGAAGGAACTTGACGCCGCTTTATCCGACGCGCTTTCGGTGCTTACGATCGGCATTATGACCGAAGAACTGGCAGAAGTGCGAAACACAGCTTAAAAGGGAAGGCGCAACGTCAAAGATTGGAACCCTGACACGTTGCGCCGCCGTCGGCCATGCGTAAAAACGCCAGCCTTTACTAATTGTAAAGGAAAAAGACCAAAATGTCAACGATTGTTATAGGCGCTTCGGCCGGTTTATATCCTGGCGGCGACGGTATAACCAGGGTGACGGATCCATTTTGGAAAGTAACTTGTGCAAAGTGCGGACATATATTTTTGTCTTGTATTTGCACAAGTCCTTGTCCTAAATGTGGTTGTCTGGAAGGTGATAAATTCCTGGGCGGCATACCGTACAATCAAGTTATAGAAGAACGCGGACGCCCTATTTTATCAGAGTAAATCAGAGAAAATCAGATTTCGTCCGACTTAATCAGAGTAAATCAGAATAAATCAGAGTAAATCAGAGAAAAGAAGGGCGGTGAAACTTTGAATCGACTAGGCTTTATTGTTCTGTCAATCCTTAACAAGAGCGGCGCGACAAATAAACTTGCTTCTATGTCCGTCCGGGAAATCACGGAAACGGAAGAAGATTTCGGTTACAAGGAAAACACAATTTTTAAGAAAATAAAGGAATTTGAAAAAAGCGGCTACATTCGCCGCGGCCTGAAAGAAGGACGCGCAGACACGTTTTATATAACGGCCGCCGGGCGCGAATTCCTGGAAAGGGAAAAGGAATGAAGGGAAAGAAAAAAGAAAATGCCTATCTGGTGAAATGCCTATGTTTTGCTACAGTTTTACTTTATGCGCTTTGTGCGGCCGCGGTTATTTTTTCCCAGGAAAAGGAAATCAACAGCTTAAAGGGCCGCGTCGGTACATATTCCGGCGATACCTTTGCAACTATCCAGATTTGGAACGAAACGTCGGGGAAGTGGGACACATACCAGGGAAGCCTTGATTTTGACAGCGGCCTACATGGTGAATGGGCCTATGAAGTCATGGGACAGACGGCCGTTCTTACCGGCGCCCGGCTGATCGGGAGTGTGGAGCCGGACGGGAAAACGGATCCAGGCGGCGCGACGGCGGAAGAAGGATTTGTTGAAATCTACACGGGAACCGGTGAAAAATACACTTTTTACGGAACGGTTGTAACGCCGTCGGTTCCGCTTGCCGGTGATGAAATTTCCGGCGTTGTCTTTTATATGCCTATTGCCGAATTGAAAGAATTCGTAAGTATCTATGAAGGAGGTTTTGAACATGAAGAATAAAATCGGTTTTGTAGCAGTCGGCCAGGCCGGCGGAAACATCGGACAGCTTTTTGAAGAAAAAGGGTTTACTGTGCTTTATATTAACACGTCAAAAGAAGACCTTGACACACTGGAAAAGGCAAAATTCAAATATCATATCCCGAACGGGGAAGGGTGCAACAAAGACCGGCACAAGGCGAAACAGCTTGTTATAGACGACTTCGACCGTATAGCGGCAGAGATTGAAGCAAAGGTTAAGGCAGACATGATCTTTGTTATCTTTGCCAGCGGCGGCGGAACCGGTTCAGGCGCCGGCCCTATGATGATTGATCTTTTGATCGACGAAGGCCGCACAATCGGCGCTATAACAATCGTTCCGGGCCAGGCTGAAAGCGTGAAATCACACATAAATTCCTACGAATGTTTTTCAGAACTGACGGAGATCGCCGGAACCGGCGCTTGCTTTATCCTGGATAATGACAAGGGCGAAAAAATATCCCTGAACAGCGAATTTGTGGAAGATTTTTGTTCCTTCCTGGAAGTCCCCGAAAAACATAAAAGCGTAAAAGGGAATATTGACAAGGCCGAAGTCATGGAAACGCTGAAAGCGCACGGAATGGCCCTTGTGACGTCCCACAAGGCCAAAGAAAGCGCCGAAATCATCAAGGCTATACAAAATAACCATTACGCGCCGATTGAAGCTGACAGGGCCGTTAAATACATTGCGGCGTCACTGTCTGGCAACGTGGATATGTCTGATCTGGAAAAGGCCGTCGGAACGCCGATTGATAATTTCCAGACATTCAACAGTGATAAAACTATCTGCTGTATTTCCGGCCTGACATATCCCCTGGCGCGGCTTGAATCGGTTTATAAAAAAGTGTCTGAAAACAAAGAAACCATAAAGAAAAATCTGGCGGCCGCCCAGGAAACAGGCATGAAAAAAGGCATCAATTTCCTTGATGAATTGGAGCCGCCGCGAAAGAAAGAAGACGCAAAAAAGCCGAAGCCGCGGCGCGACATTATGAGCAAATATTTATAAAGGCGGTGTAACTATGAGTGAAATAAACTGGATCCGGCTTCGCGTTGACATGTTCGACGACGAAAAAATTAAAATGATTCAATCTTTGCCGGACGGCGATTCTTTACTTGTTGTGTGGATCCGCTTAATCATGCTGGCCGGGAAATGCAATGCAAAGGGCCTTGTGTTGGTTGACGAAGAATTCCCGTATAACGACGAAATGTTGTCTGTTATCTTCGGGAAGCCGCTGAATACGGTTCGGCTTGCGATCGCCACTTTTGAGCGTTACAAGATGATCGAACGGACGGAAAAGGGGATCTACATAACAAACTTTGAAAAGCACCAAAACGCCGAAGGACTGGACAAAATCAGGGAACAAAACCGTATCAGGAAGCAGAGGGAGCGCGAACGGAAACGGGCGCTTCTTCTGGAAGAATCCGGCGACGTTCCGGCCCTTCCGTGTGGTGACTTGTCCGTGACATGTCACGATATGTCACGGGACAACATGCGTGAAGTCACGCAACAGAGAGAGAATAAGAAAGAGAATAAAGATATATATAATATATCTTCTAACGAAGATATTGTCGGCGAAGAATCCGCCGACGCGCCGGGCGGCCAGGAACCGGAGAAAGCGGAGACTGAAAAAAATACCCTTGCTTATGGGCGGATCATGGAAGATTATCACAAAACTTGTGTCGATCTTCCTGGGATAAAAGCAATGTCTGAAAAACGGCGCCGGTCAATCAGAACGCTATTGAACGAATTGAAAAAATTAAAAGTTCTGAAGGAACTGACGCCTTACGAACAACTTCACACAATTTTTCAAATGGCCCAGGACAGCGATTTTCTTTCAGGGAGATCGGGACGCTGGGACGGGTGTTCGTTCGACTGGCTGATTAACAAGTCAAACGCGCTGAAAGTCCTGGAAGGAAACTATGTAAATAAGGGGGGTGGCGGCGGTGGCGGAAACCATGCAAGAAACAATGAACCGAATGTTTCCCGACCTGATGAATCTACGAATGAAGCGCTTGCAAGATTCCGGCGAAACAATGGAAAGCCCGAAATATAGGTGTGAAAAATGCCGTGATACTGGCTTGTATGAGATACAAAAAGACGGATATACATTCATGCGTGAATGTGAGTGCGGACTATTAGAGCGCCAGAGGATTTCCGCAAAGCTGAAATTCGCAACAATCCCGAAAGAATTTGAGGGCCACACAGTCGAAAATTTCCGAACGGACTTGTATTCAACGGCCGCAAATAGGGAACTGGCGCAAATGGCCCAGGTGATCGCCAGCCGGTATGTAGAACAGTTCGACGAAATCAAAGAAACCGGAAAGGGATTGTATTTTTATTCAAGCGTGAAGGGATCGGGGAAAACGCGGCTTGCCGTTTCGATTGCAAACGACCTGATCCAGAAGAAAATAATTTCGGCGAAGTTTGCGACAACGATTCAAATTTTAGACCAGATAAAAGCTACCTGGGGAGAGAACCGAAAGAGCGGAGAAGAAATGTATTCCGAACAAAAATTGATAAATGATATTATTTCGGTTCCTGTCCTGGTGATTGATGATATAGGCGTTGAGGGCGTGAAAGATTGGGTAAACGAACGGTTTTACAATATCCTGAATGGACGCATGATCGAAAAGCGTATCACGATTTTTACAAGTAATTGCAGAATGGAAGAATTATCACTTGACGACCGGATTGTGAACCGAATCGTAAAAATGGCGTTGCCGGTGGAATTTCCGAATGAATCTATCCGAACGGCAATCGCAAGAAAGGAGAACAGCGATCTTTTAGATCGCTTATTGGGAATATGATTTTAGCAGTAGATTTTGACGGCGTTATTATTCCGGCCGGGTGCTGGCCTGGCGTCGGAGAACCGAACACGGCCTTGATTGAATGGTTAAAAGACCTTCGGGCCGCCGGAAATGAATTGATATTATTTTCTAGCCGCGTCGGCGACGCGCTGGAAGCGGCCGTTTCATTTTGCGCGGAACGCGGCCTTGAATTTGACGCGGTAAACGAAAATCTTCCGCGCGTGATTGAATATTTTGGTACAGATTGCCGGAAGGTACACGCCGATTATTACATCGACGACAAGGCCGTTTGCATGAAGTTTGAAAGGGGGATCGAAGCAATCAATGAACGAAGCGGAAAACAAAATTATTGAAAAAATAGAAAGGCTGATCGCGTTGTCTTCTTCGGACAATGAGCATGAAGCGAAGTCGGCTATGTTAAAGGCCCAGGAACTAATGGCAAAATATGAAATTGATTCAGACCGCTTAAACCCTGGCAGAGAGAAAGAACGCGCGGTCGTTTGCTTCACGTCGCAGTCATTCCGTGACGATTGGGTGATAATGCTTAGTACGGTTATTTCTGAAAATTTCAGAAGCCGCGTGATCCAGATTGCGAAACGGGGATCCGGCGGTTCCTTCCGCCTTCGGTTTTACGGGTACGAAGAAGACGCGGAAATCTGTATAAATGTCTTCGGGTATGCCGTGAAAGTGATCCGGCGGAGAATGGCGACACTTCGGGCCATTTACAACGACGCCGGCCGGGAATTCGGCCGGAATGAGAAAATGTCATACGTTGAAGGCTTCTGTACTGGCCTATACCGGAATTTTGAGGAACAGAAAGCGCAAAGTGAAAGTTTCGCGCTTGCGTGTCTGGTTCCCGAAGCAGTAGTTCAGTTTGTCGAAATGATTCCAGGGTTACAAGAAGAAAAAGAAGGGAAACCCTACCGGCATAAAAGAGCGAATGACATGTTGCGCCGCACTGGCTACATAGACGGAAAGACATTCCAGAACGCCGGCGACAAGGAACGTCTGGAAAATGATTCATGGTAAATACGGGAAGGTGGTTGAATGAATTTTGATAAATGCAAGGAAAAATATTTCGTCATTGTGGAAGGCGAAGAAAGGGCGATTATCAGGGACACGCCGGAAGCGGCAGAACGCAAAAGAAAGAAGCTGGCGAAATTCAGCAAGGGAAAGAAGATTTTCGTTTTTAAGGCGGCGGAAAGAAACTGAATTATCCGACAAAGATGTTTATGAAATGCTGGGGACGCTGGAATTTGTTTTCGCGCATGAGAAGCACACAATCGCCGAAGCGAAGCTATTGTTCGTCCAGGAAATACAATTCGGGATAGGCGGCGCCGAAGTGATCGCACTTTCTGAAACATTCGGCACAATCATTTTCACGATTCCCGAAAAGATGGTTCAGAAAATAAATCAAAGAGTGATTACGCTTCCGCTGTCTTTTAAAGATTATTTATGTATCCTGATCGAACGGGCGGCAATTTTGGCCCAGGCACTAGACGGATGGGGGAAATTTGGTATTACATGCCAGGTCGCGGCGGAAGCAATGAGTGAATTAGCAAAACTGGCCGTCGATTCTAAAAAGGCCGGGAAGCTGGCCGCGGCGTTTCCGTCGAATAACTGGCTGAAACTTCACGGCCGGCCCATGAGAAGAAAAAGAAAGGGGAAACGGATATGAACCGATGGATCGGGAGCGGCCGCCTGACAGACGATCCGGTTATCCGGTACAGCGAAAACAAGGCGCCGTTTGCAACTTTTACGGTTATGTGTGTACGAAGCGGAAAAATACCGGAAGGCGCCCAGGCAGTCGATTTCATAGACTGTAAATGTTCCGGCCACAACTTTAATTTTGCAAAAGATCATCTTCGCAAGGGAAAGAAGGTTGAAATCGTCGGAACCTTGCAATCAGGGAGTTACAAAGACGCGGACGGGAGAAAAATTTATACAAAAACGGTATATGTGCATGATATTTCTTTCGGCGAAACAAAAGAAGAAAGGACGCGCGAAGAAAAGAAGCCGCCCACGCCGGCCGCCGCTGAATTTATGGAGATACCGGAAGGGGCGGACGGCGACTTCCCTTTTGCGTGAGGTGGTAAAAATGGATAATTTGAAATATAACGGTTCCGGTTATCGTGATGTTGTGGCAGAAAAGGCAATACGAAGCGCGGATCAACAGCCGCCGGAAATATCCGTCCTTGTGGATATATTCAAGAAAACGGCAGAATTGAGCGGATATGAAATTTCTGGCCGGATTGCTTTTAAAAGCAAAAAGACCGGCGCCGTATACAAGTAGGGGTATAACGTGAGAGAAAAAGCGATTCAGGCATTGAAAGAAAAGGGTTATGAAGCCGTGGAAGAAAACGCCGTCCTGATGATTTTATATGACGGCCCGGCCAGATTGTTTCAAAAAGCATTTAATGACGCGAAGAAAATCGCCGCCGCGTCCGGGTATCTGTGTAGTATCGGGATCCGGCAAGTACAGAAAGAAGGTGAAAGTCATAGTGATTAAAACTATTTGTCGTTGTGACCGTTGCGGAAAGGAATTCCAGGAAGATAAATCCGTGACAATCGTTTTTAGGAAGGCCAAAGTCGCCAGGGGCGGCCAGGAGCCGGAAGCAGAAAGCAAACTTGTGTCCGCTTTTGCAAGCCTGTTTTCTTCAATTCGTCCAGGCATAAAGGATTTTTGCCCGGAATGTATCGAAGAAATTAAAAATTTTATGAAGGGAGATAAAGCAAATGAAGACAGTGCTAATTAGCATAAAAGAAAGATTTTGGAATCTGATTCTTTCGGGCGACAAACTTCTTGAAATCAGGAAGACGGCGCCGAAAGATATTGATTATCCTTTCAAGGCCGTTTGCTACATAAGCGGCCGGGGAATCATGGGACATTTTATTTGCGGAGCCGTTACAAAGTCAAACTTTTATTCGTACTTTGCAAAAGAAAGCTGTCTGACGGAAGATGAACTTTTCAAGTATGCAAACGGAAACAGCGGCCGGCGCGATGGCATTTTGTACGGCTGGGCCATAAAGAAAGGTTCCGTTGTAAAGTATGATGAAGTTTTCCCGATTACGGCCGCCGGACTTAACCGGCCGCCGCAAAGCTGGGGTTATATCAATGACTTTACGCCGGATTATGAGAATATACAGAAGGGAGAATAAAAGAATAATGAGCCAGCAAGAAAGAATCAATGAATATATGCGCCTTATGAACGAAGCAACAACGAAGACGGGGATCACATACGCCGTTGAACACGGAAAGAATGTAGTTGTCTTCGATCTGGCAGAAAATGAACCGGTGGAACTGGAAATCACAGTCGGAACCGAAGTAAAGAAAGAAAATGGAATAACAACGGTGACAACCTTTGACAAGTCAAGTGTAGGTTTAGGAAATGAGAATCGGACTAATTGACGTTGACGGACACGGGAACTATCCGAATTTGCCGCTGATGAAATTATCGGCATTTCATAAAAAGAACGGTGATTCCGTTGAATGGTATATGCCGCTTAAACACGGATTCCCGGAACCGCCGCTTGACCGCGTATATATGTCAAAGGTGTTTAGCTTTTCGCCGGACTATGAATATTACATAAATGCGAAAGAAGTTATCAAAGGCGGAACTGGATATTGCATTTCACTTGTGAACGGGAAAGAAGAATTTGACAAAAAGAAGAATAAAAATTTACCGTATGAAGTGGAACATTCCTTCCCGGACTATTCGCTATATGGAATTACAGACACGGCGTATGGATTCTTAACAAGAGGTTGTCCGCGCGATTGCGATTTTTGCCATGTGGCAGAAAAAGAAGGCCGGTGTTCACATAAAGTCGCTGACTTATCCGAATTCTGGAACGGCCAGAAAAATATTATGCTGTGCGATCCGAATATTTTAGCTTGCAAAGACTGGAAAGACCTGATTCAACAGCTTATAGACAGCAAGGCCAAAGTCAATATAAACCAGGGCGCCGACATTCGCATAATGACCGATGAAAAGGCGGAAATGATTAAAAAACTTCGCGTTGACAGTATACATTTTGCCTGGGATAAGTACGAAGACAAAGAAATGATTATCCCAAAGTTTAAGGCGTTCAAAGAGATCACCGGCTGGAAGGCAAGAAAAACAAGCGTCTATGTCTTGACGAATTTTAACACAACGATTGAACAGGATTTAGAAAGAATTTATACGCTTCGGGATATGGACTATGATCCGTATGTGATGATTTACGACAAAGAGCATACAAAGACGACGGATCCGGTTCGGTTGCTTCAAAGGTGGGTGAATAACCGGAAAATTTTCAAAACAATCCATAATTTCAAAGATTACGATCCGCGAATGGGATAGAAAGGGGAAAGGAATGAATACAGAAGTTATGTTTTCCAGCAAGTCGGATAATTGGGCGACGCCGAAAGACTTCTTCCGGGAACTGGACGAAGAATTTCATTTTACCCTGGATCCGGCGGCTGATGATGAAAACCATAAATGTAAAAAATATTTTACAGTCAAAGAAGACGGTTTATCGCAATCCTGGGGGGGGTGGAAGCCGGGTGTTTTGCAATCCGCCCTATGGGCGCGAAATCGGAAAGTGGGTTGAAAAAGCGTATCAGGAAAACCAGGAACACGGGAGCCTTGTCGTTATGTTGCTTCCGGCCCGGACTGATACAAGGTGGTTCCATGATTTTATATACCGGAAGGCGGAAATCCGCTTCGTGCGCGGCCGCCTGAAATTTGGAGATTCTAAAAATTCCGCGCCGTTTCCTTCGATGGTGGTTATTTTTAGACAGAAAGAAGGTGCTGAAAGTGGGAAAGAAGAAGGGAAAGAAAAAAAACAAGCGCCCTGATTATGTGGTGATATGCCGGGAATTCAACCGGGCCGCCGGAAGAATCGAAATCACGACAATAGAAGAAGGCGTAACGGATCACCTTATGGAAGGATTGATCCGCTTGCATTTATCGGATCCGCACAAAAGATATTTCTTGACATTGAAAAAAGATTATCAGGTTTACGGCGCCGTATTTAAAAAGCAAGTAGAAACAATGACGATTAAAAATAATAAAAGAATCGTCGAATTGGGGGTTGAGTTGGAATGATGAAGAAGAAAACATTTTATTCATTCATACAAAAAGAAAGAATCAAGGGCGCTGAAAAACAAAGCGGATTCCAGATAGAGAAGGACGGAATAAAATTATATTTATACGAAACTGATTTAGGCAAAGTATATATTATTGATCCTGATTCTGGACTTTCGTTTTTTAGTGATTATATGCTATTAGAAGAAGCAGAAACTTTTTTGTCGTCTGAAAAAGTAGGGAAGATAAGGGAATATCGGGAACGACCGGAATATATGCTTCGCGTAGAAATTTTTAAAAAATTTAAAAAGGCGGCTAAAGCATACGAAAAATATTCAAAAATAATTGATGAAATGACACAGGGGGCGAAAAATGAATAACTGGAACACGGACGCGGCGGATCCTATTAAGGACATACGGAAGAAGCTGGAAGAAGTCAAAAAGACCGGCGCTATTAGTATGTATGATACAATTTATTTAGTAAATCCGGCTGACTATGAAAATGTATCAAGAGAAGCCGAAAAAAGCGGCTTCAAAGTGATTCCCTGTGAAATAGTAGAGCCTGGGAAGATATTCATGGTAAAGCCGGACATGATACCGGCGGCGTCTGACGGCCTGGCACAGATGGAGCCGCGGCGGCCGGCAAACCGGGCCGAAAGAAGGGCCGCAAAGAAAAAAGAAAGGAAGAAAAGGAAAGCATGAATATTATAGACTATGAATGTCTGGCTTGTGCCAGCTTTAAAGAGTGCGGAACGGAGATCGGGAAGGGATCAATAGTGTGTGCAATGAAGCGGACACAAAACAATCAGACAAAACAGGATATGCTTCAAAGAATGTATGATATAACAAAGGCAACGGCCACACGCGGAACCGATGTCCTGGAAATGCTGAATATTAAAAAATAGGAGAGCCGAAAAGATGAAAAAATTTGACGAACAGTTATTGAAAGTTCAGATCACAAATGATAAATTGAAAATGGAAATCAAATTGTCGGATCTGGCCTGGCTTTTCAGAAGTTCGCCCGATAACGTGGCGGACGATGGCGAACACGAATTTTGCAGAGTGAAACGGGGACGCAATCAGGAATTTGCAGAAAAATTTGTCCGTGAAATGCTGGACGCTTCCCCACATGATGAAAATAATATGCGCTGGGGTGATATGTTTGAAGAAATCTTCCGGGAAATCAGGGAAAGCGGTGATGAATTTTTGAAATATTACGATGAATAGGGAAAATGATTTGGTTGATTTGACAAAATCTATATGATAAAATAAAAGGACGAAGCGCCTTTCGGCTTCCCCGTCCCCAAAACCTTTAATAATCATAGCACAAGGCGGCTGTGATTGCAAGGGGAAACCGAAAAAATGGCGAAACCGCAAATATCAAAGGGAAAGGACATTTTCAGCGATTTAGACCTTCAAATTATGCTGTGTACGGAAAAAATCAAGAATCACGAACGATCAATCGAAAAAATCAAAAAAATGTGTAATTGGTATGGCCCGGCCGGCGTGAACGGCATTGACTATTCCAGGGAATCGACGCCAGGGACACATATTTCTTTTGCCGAAGGCTTGATAATGATTGACAAGGACAAAGAGAGAATAAAGGCCCTAAAGGAAGAAAGAAAAGAACTTCGCAAGAGCAAAAAGCGGATCCAGAAAATTTATGAAGGACTTTCTGGAAACGAAGCTGAAATATATAATTGCCGGGTGATCCGAAAAATGACACAGGCGGCCGCGGCGGAAGAAATCGGACTTTCGGTTCGTCAATTTCAGAGGATCGAAAGCGATATGAAAGACAAGGGCCTTCTGGAAAAGTGAAAATTTTTTAAATGTAAACTGTACGTTAAAAATTTGTAAAAATTTTATGAACAAAAATCAAAAAAGCTAGATTTTATGCGGTTTTCCGCAATTTTGCAATGTCGTGAAAATGTCGTGAAAATGTCGTGAAAATGTCGTGAAAAATGTCGTGGAAATGTCGTGTTGATATGTGCTATAATGGGTATAGTCAAAAGTGAACCAAAAAAGACCGGAAAACGGCGTCGCCAGAAGGCGGCGCTTTTTCTATGTCTGAAAAAGGGGGTGTTCTGATGAATACGGTCGAACCCATACGGGACATGGATCTTGTAATGGACGTGGCCGACTACCTGAAATCAAATAATGAACGCGATTATCTTCTTTTCATGTTTGGCATATATACGGGCCTTCGCATTTCCGACATTTTGAAATTCCGTGTCCGTGATGTAAAGGGAAAAGACGCCGTATATATCAGGGAAGAAAAAACCGGGAAGGAAAAAAAGTTTCCGATAAATAGAGAGTTAAAACCTATTATCGAAGAATATATCGCCGGAAAACGGGACTATGAATTTTTATTTAAGTCGCCAAAATATCCGAATAAGGCAATAAGCCGCCAGCAAGCCTATAATATTTTATCGGCCGCGGCGAAGGTGTTCGGCCTGGACGGCATAGGGACACATACCCTTAGAAAGACCTTTGGCTATCACATGTACCAGCAAACACACGACGCCGTAACGCTGAAAGAGATATTCAATCATACAGACATAAGCGTGACACTTAGATATATAGGCATTAACCAGGATAATAAAGATAAGCTGATTAGGGGCCTGACCTTCAAGAAGGCCGGCCATAAGTAGGAAGACGCCCACAGCACGCCCACAAGGCGCGTGAATAATGGGAAGTCTTCTTTCTTTTTTGCCTTCACTTGTCACATTGAAACAATGTCAAATGATATGTGTTCTTTTGTTCGCACTTAATTGAAAGAAAAGAGAACGAAGCGACTTGACACAATTACAAGATATGTCAAACAAAGAGAGGGTATCGCGCCCGGCACGAAACGACCACATGTTCGGCAAAAAACGCCCGGAAAAAGATAGGTTCTTCTGGCCGGAAAAATCGGGTTGCGGGTAAACGAGGCCCAAAAGTCCGCTAGACACAGAAAAAAAATAACAAAAGTTGCCGTTTCCGCTTCGGGGGCGGCTGGAAGGGGGCGCCTTATGGCAAAGAACGAAACCGAATCCGCAAAAGTGACGGATATAGACAGCCTGACCGTATCGGCGGCCGTCCTGGGGAATATCTTCGGTGTGAGTGACCGCCGGATCCGCCAGATGGCGGAAGAAGGTATCATAACCAGAGTATCAAAGGGGCGGTACAATTTGGTTGAATCCGTAAAAAACTATATGTTGTCTTTGAAGCTGGCAATCGACAGCGCAAACAGCGAAAACCCGGACGGGGAACTTGACTTCGACGAAGAAAAGGCCCTTCACGAAAGGGTGAAGCGGCATATTTCCGAACTGAAACTTCAAACCATGAAGGGGGAACTTCACAAGGCGGAGAACGTAAAGCAAGTTATGACGGATATGTTATCCGCCTTTAAAACAAGAATGATGAACATTCCGTCGAAGGTGGCGCCCATTCTGGAAGACCGGGACGCCGGATATATCAAGGAACGCCTGACGGCGGAGGTTATAGAAGCGCTGAACGAATTACAGGACTATGATCCGAAGGCGTTTTATAGCGAAGAATATGTCGAAGGTGAAACTGATGAATAAAAAAATCACAATCGAAGAATCGCCGCTTCTGGAGCCTGGAACCGTCGTCTTAAAAAAACGGTCAAAGGATTTACAGATTGATTACAAGACGCTAAAGCTATTCCATGAGATCGCCCATGTGGTAGCGCCGCCGCCCGTCCTGACGGTTAGCGAATGGGCCGACCGTTATAGAAAGCTATCCGCAGAAAGTAGCGCGGAGCCGGGACAATGGAACACAGACCGGGCGCCATACCAGCGCGAAATCATGGACGCAATAAACGATCCTGAATGTGAAGAAATTGTTATCATGTCTTCGGCCCAGGTGGGAAAAACAGAACTGATTTTAAACATTATCGGCTATTATATCGCGTATGATCCGGCGCCTATGTTGGTAGTACAGCCGACAATCGAAATGGGCCAGACCTTTTCAAAGGATCGTCTGGCGCCGATGATAAGGGACACGCCGGCCCTTCAAGGGAAAGTCCATGATGTAAAGGGGCGCGATTCAGGAAATACGATTCTTCACAAGAAATTTCCTGGCGGCCACGTCACGATTGCCGGCGCAAATTCCGCGCCTTCGCTGGCGTCAAGGCCCGTCCGAATTGTTTTAATGGACGAAACCGACCGTTATCCGCCCAGCGCTGGAAGTGAAGGAAACCCTATCAAATTAGCGGAGAAAAGAACAACGGCCTTCTGGAACCGGAAGAAAATCAAGGTATCAACGCCGACGATCAAAGGGCAAAGCCAGATTGAAAAGGAATTTCTTTCCGGTTCAATGGAAGAATGGTGTATACCGTGTCCGTGTTGCGGAAAATACCAGCCTTACGAATGGAGCCGGATTCACTTTTCCGATCTGACGATGGAGTGTAAATTTTGCGGCGAACACATATCGGAAACAGACTGGAAGCAAGGGGAAGGGAAATATATCGCCGCGAAGCCGGAAAGCCGAAGGAAGCGTTCTTTCCACCTGAACGAATTAACTTCGCCCTGGAAACATTGGGACGAAATTATCAGGGAATTTCAGGAAGCTAAAAAAGAAATGAAGGAAAACGGCGATATAAATAAATTCAAGACTTGGATCAATACGACGCTGGGGGAGCCGTGGGAGGAGCGCGGCAAAAGCGCCGACGACGATTCACTTCTTAACCGGCGTGAAATGTACGAAGCAGAAATTCCAGAAGGCGTCCTTCTTTTAACGGCCGGCGTTGATGTTCAGGACGATCGTTTTGAAATCGAAATAACCGGCTGGGGCCGCGGTTATGAATCCTGGGGAATCCAGTATAAAAAAATATACGGCGACCTGGAAAAAGAAGAAACCTGGAACCGGCTGGAAGAATTTCTTGACACGGAATTGCACTATAAGGCCGGGACTTCCCTTCTTATCGCTTGTTCTTGCATAGATACCGGCGGACACTATACGACACAATGCTATAAATTCCTAAAAAGAATGGAGAAGAAAAACAAAAAAATCTATGGTGTTAAAGGCATGGGCGGCCAGGGGATCCCACTTATACATAAAGTGTCAACAAACAATCAGTATAACGTAAAAGTGTTTATCCTGGGCGTAGACAGCGGAAAAGAAATCCTTATGACGCGGCTAGGAACGACCGAAGCCGGGCCGGGGTATTGCCACTTTCCGCTAAATGCTGACCGCGGCTATACGGAAAATGTAATAAAGGGCATGAACAGCGAACAGCGCGTAGTTCAGATAAAAGACGGCCGGCCGTCTATTAAGTGGGTGAAAAAATCAGGAACGCCCAGGAATGAACCGCTTGACATTCGGAACTATTCAACGGCCGCCGCTGAAATTTTGCGGCCGAATTGGGACGTCCTGGAAAAGAAAATCAAGGCCGGCATAAACTACATGAAAAAAACGCCGAAAAAGGCCGGAAGCCGCCGGGCCGGAACCGTAAGTCGCGGTGTGCAACTGTAAAGGGGTGATAATATGGCACTTAGCCAGGTAAAAAAGGAACGCCTGGATCATTTAAGATCAAGGCTGAAAATGTATTATGCCGCGGAAGAAGCCGTCCTTCTGAATCAGGAATACACGATCGGGACGAAAAGCCTTAAACGCGCCGACCTGGGGACAATCCAAAGCACAATAAAATATCTGGAAAACCAGATCGAACAAATGGAAGCCGGCGGAAAAAACCACGCCGGCCGCGTGATTCCGCGTGATTTTTAGAAAGGCGGTGAAAATGGAGTGAATTTTATAGACAAGACGGTCGAATTTTTTAGTCCGTCGGCGGCGCTTCGGCGCCAGGAAAGCAGAATAAAATTAAATCTGATCCGCTCTTTTCAAAATTCCGGCTATGATGAAAGCGGCGCTTCGCGGAATAAAAATTCCATGCGCGGCTGGAACGCTTCAAGCCGGACGCCGCAAGAAGATATTGACAGAAACCTTCCTACATTGCGCCAGCGGTCAAGAAGCCTTTGCATGTCGGCGCCGCTGGCCGTGTCGGCGATAAAGACGAACCGAACAAACATTGTCGGCCAGGGCCTAAAACTGAAAAGCACGATTGACGCCGATTTCCTGGGACTTAGCAAGGAAGCCGCGGCCGCCTGGAACAAAAGCGCTGAACGCGAATTTGAATTGTGGGCGGAATCAAAGTTCTGTGATTCTACACGGGTAAACAATTTTTATGAGATCCAGCAAGTCGCGTGTATGTCCTGGCTGATGAATGGCGACGCTTGCGTCCTTCTGGAATACGAACGGCCGTCAAAGTTTTTCCCGTATGGCTTGCGCGTACACTTGATAGAAGCTGACCGCGTATCGACGCCGAATGATACCGGAACGGCCGTCAATTTATACGCAACGAATGAGAAGACAAAAAACCGTATATTTAACGGGGTGGAAGTGGACGCCGCCGGAAAAGTGGTTGCATATCATATTTGTTCGACTTATCCGAACAGCAATCTTTATGCAACGAAGAAATGGGCGCGTGTGAAAGCTTTCGGGGAGAAGACCGGGGCGCCGAATGTCTTAATGATTTATGAATCGGAACGCGCCGAACAATACAGAGGGGTTCCATACCTGGCGCCAGTCATAGAAGCGCTAAAGCAGTTGACGCGGTATAGTGAAGCCGAAATGATGGCGGCCGTTATCAACGGGTTTTTCACTGTCTTCATAACGTCGGAAAACGGGACGTCGGAAAAGGGGTTCACGGGAATTATTGACGATGAAGACCGCGTTTCAAACGATGAAGTGTCTTATGAGCTGGGCGCCGGCATGATTAACATGTTAAATCCGGGGGAAAAAATTGAAATCGCCGACGCAAAGCGGCCGTCAACAAATTTTGACGCCTTTGTTGCCGCCCTTGCGAAGTATATCGGTGCGGCCCTGGAAATTCCCGTCGAATTACTGATGAAGTCCTTTAATTCCAGCTATTCGGCGTCGCGCGCGGCCCTTCTGGAAGCATGGAAGGCGTTCAGAATGAAAAGAACCTGGTTAGCGGCTGACTTTTGCCAGCCGGTTTATGAACTGTTTTTGTCGGAAGCAATCGCCGCCGGACGCCTGAAAGCGCCCGGTTTTTTTCTGGATCCGATGATTAAAAAGGCATATTGCCGCGCACAGTGGAACGGCCCGGCCCAGGGCATGATTGATCCGACAAAGGAAGTGGCCGCCGCTGAAAAACGGATTCAGAACGGACTATCTACCAGGCAGAAAGAAGCGGTTGAAATGAACGGAACCGACTTTGAAAACAACGTCGAACAGCTTGGACGCGAAAATGAAATTATGAAGGCGGCCGGACTTTTGGGACAGGCCCAGGCCGGCGGCGAAAAAAAAGAAGAAAAGGAGAATAAAGACGATGAAGTCGAAGACAAAGACCAGGATCCAGACGATGATCCCGGCGGCGATTCCGGGGACGATCCCGAAAGTCGTCAATCAGGCGGCGCCGGCGGCAGAACCGGCAGTCAATAAATTCTGGAATTTTTCAGAAAACGGGGACAACGCAGAATTACAGCTTTTCGGGACGATTTCTTCGGAAGAAGATTGGTGGAGTGACGATTGCGTCACATACCGAAGTTTTATCGCAGAATTAAAGGCCCTGGGACAGAAAAAGAATATCAATGTACTTTTCCAGTCATGCGGCGGCGACGTATTCGCGGCAAATGCTATATACAACGCCCTTGTATCGAATTCCGCAACGATTACGGGAACCATTATAGGGGTATGCGCCAGCGCGGCAACGATTGTTTTAATGGCATGTGACACGCGCCGCATTGCCAAAAACGGTATTTTGATGGCCCACAATCCGAAAGTATCGCTTCGCGGAAGCTATGAAGCGGCGGATCTTTTAAAGCTGGCGGAAGTCACGGACAAAATAAAACAGTCTATCATGTCCGTGTACCGCGACAGGCTGGGGAAAACGGACGAAGAAATCGAAAACCTGATGAATGATGAATCATGGTATGTCGGACAGGAAGCCGTTGACAATGGGTTTTGTGATGAAGTGATCGAAGAATCTTTTCAGAACAATATTTTAAATATCCTGGATAAAAATATTCTTATGGTGAACGGGAACGGATATAACTTCACAAATTATGTTGAAAAGTTCGTTCCTGATGAAGTCCGAAAAAAGGTTCAGAATCTTTCTATAACGCCGCAGAAAGAGGAAGGGACTTTTTTTAATAAAAATTTTACACAGAAAGGAAATAAAGAAATGGGACTGTCACAGAACCAGGCGGCAACAACTTTTGAAAACGCCGCACAGTTAAGGGCCGCGTACCCTGATTTTATCAATCAGATCGCGGAAGAAGCAGTTAAGGCAGAACGGGATCGTCTGAAAGCGATTGACGAAATTTCAAAAGGCATATCCGACGAAGTTCTGTTTAAAGCGAAGTATGAGGAACCGATCACGGCCGCCGAATTGGCACTTGCACAGATCAAGGCGAACAATCAGGCCGGGAACCAGTTTGCAAAGAACATGATCGAAGACCTGGAAGGATCCGGAGCCGGCGACATTGGGGCCGTTCCGAACGCTGGGAACGACGGCGGAGTTCAGACCGAAGAAGAAAAGGCGGAAAAAGTTTCCGGCTTCGTAAATGCCCTGAAAAAAGACCGAAGAAGGGGGACAAAATAATGAATATGTATGGAAAAGTTGGCGAATTTACGCCTGATTCCCTTATCGCTGGGAACGAATACCCGATTTTGAAGGAAGGGATCGGCTTGAAGGCCGGCCAGGGCCTTTTAAAGCGCGGAACGCTTATCAGTAAAGCCGCAGACGGCGCCGGATATATTACCGGAAAAGCCGTAACCGTTACGGAAGGAACCGGCGAAAGCGCCAAAACTTCTGATGTGGAAACGACCGTTTTCGGAATCCTGACGGACGACACGGACACGGGAAGCGACGCCGCGGCTTCCAACATTCCGGCAACGGCCTATATAACCGGTATCTTTAGCCGGGCCGATGTTATCGTCGCCGAAGGCGCGAATGTAGACGCATACGAACACGATATGAAGGTTGTCGGAATGTACCTTCGGCGCGTTCAGGAATATTAAAAGGGAGGTAAAAACAAATGCCTGAATACACAACACGCGAAATGATGGCGGCTATTGACCAGACGCCGCCCGTCCAGACGTTTTTACAGAAGACTTTCTTCCCCGGCGAAGAAACGCACATAACCGAAAAGGTGGAGTTTGACGTCCGCAAGGGGAAGCGCATTATGGCGCCTTTCGTAAGTCCCAGGAAGGGCGGGAAGGTTATGAAGCGCCAGGGATACCACACGAATTTATTCACGACGCCGAAGCTGGCGCCGGAGCGCGTTCTCACGATTGACGACATTTCCAAACGGGCGATCGGTGAAAATATATATAGCCAGAGGACGCCGGCAGAAAGGGAAAATGAAATTCTGGCAAAGGATATGACCGATCTGGAAGAATCTATCGCAAGGCGTAAAGAGTGGATGTGCCGCCAGGTTCTTTATGAAGGGAAAATCGACGTTGTGGACGAAGACGAAGGAATCGACATTCAGATTGATTTCAATTTCGATAATATTATCGTCCTGGGCGCTGATGAATCCTGGGCGCTTGCAAGCGTGAATCCGCTTGTTGTTTTGCGTTCCACAAGAAAGAAGATCATCAAGGCGACAGGGAAAGCGCCTGACATTGCGATCTTTTCTTCCGACGCAATCGAAGATTTTATCACGAATCCTTTTGTCGAAAAGGCAATGAACCTTTTGAAGCTGAAAAATATCGTGATCGAACCGCGCGTCGTTGATCCGGCCCTGACCTTTTACGGGAGAATCGCGGAACTGGATCTTGATATTTATACATACGACGAATGGTTCCTTAATGACGAAGGCGAAGAAGAAGCGATGATCCCTTCTGGAACTGTACTTTTGGGACATTCCGCCGGCGAAGGCCAGATCGAATACGGCCTTGTTACGCAGATGGAAAATAAAAGGTGGTGTTCCTATGAAGGGAAACTTGTTCCGAAGCGCTGGGCCGATGATGAAGACGAAGTTGAAAAGCTTCGCTTGACTTCCAGGCCGCTTCCGCGTCCGTTTGACGTGGAATCATGGGCCGTTATCT
>Ga0137308_101641_pt1 | contig 19966 bp, 25 predicted proteins | sample Inofrocosms_June_FD_97181 | JGI IMG/M metagenome (GOLD analysis project Ga0137308, IMG submission 97181) | Mouse cecal microbial communities from Vienna, Austria - N-Acetylneuraminic and N-Acetylglucosamine D2O microcosms_June | ecosystem: Host-associated > Mammals > Digestive system > Large... | reverse complement strand
GCCATCTGAGAATTATTCAGAGGTTCCTTACGAAAGTCTTTTCAATTCTCACATGCTTTATTCTTTTTCATATGTAAGGTTCGTATAGTACCTCACATCATGTGAGATGCCGGAAGAAATTACTTACTTTACATTGTATATTTCTGCTTAGAGACTGTCTCGACTTTTTTTGTCAACTTAATCAATTTTGAGCAGCGGATGTAATTCTCCATGATGGTACATAGCAAGCAATTCCTCACGGTTTACCAATTTGACAGCCACAATCTCGCTCTCCTGCATCCTTATCATACAAATCCCATATTTCCTGTATAGGCAAACCTCTCAATCCGGCATGGGCGCATCCTTGAAATCTATCAGGTATCTGTCTCCAATCTGTTCAATCTCAGTACGGTGGTGCGCAGAGTATTTATCATATACACCACAGACAAACATACCAGCCTGCTTTGCGCTTCTGACTGCCGGAAGAACATCATCAAAGACCAGACACTGTTCTGGGCGCACACCTAATTTTTGTGCTGCAAGCTGGAATACATCCGGATACTCCTTGCCCCGTTTTACCTCATCCGTGGAGCAGCAGACGTCAAACAGATCCAGCACACCATTATTTTTTAAACTGGGAAGATATAGCTTCTCTGGAAGACCTGTAGCAACTGCCAGCTTAACACCCATTTCCTTCAGTTTCAGGATATATTCCAAGGCGTGAGGCATCAGTTCTACATTGTGTGCATACTCATACGCAGCCATCTCGCCCCACTCCTTGACCATATCCTCTGCTTTTTCAGAAAGCTTAAATAAGTCTATGGTATACTGAGCTGCCTCTGCAAAGCTGCGGGAGCAAATCTCTGCCGCATAATTAGTGGGAACCGGCAGCCCCCTTTTCTGCAGAAACAAGATATCTATCTGCTCCCAGACATCCATGGAGTTTAGCAGAGTACCGTCCAAATCAAATATTGCCGCTTTAAACTTCATCGTCTGCCTCCCCATAGAACGCCTTTTTCATTTCTTCCGCTGCCTTTCGGATATCCAGCTGACCAATGATGGCGGAAACTACTGCCAAACCGTCAATTCCCATGGGACGGAATTTTCCGGCGTTGTCTCTGTTAATACCACCGTTCACAACGATTGGCAGATTCGTTATACGTCGGATTCTGCGGAGTTCTTCCATTGAAACCATAGCAGCATCTCTTTTCGTGCCAGTTGGGAACATAGCGCCAACTCCCAAATAGTCTGCTCCATCCTCCATAGCCTGTCCCGCCTCTTCCGCTGAAGATACGGATACACCCAGCAGCATATCTTTACCAATAAGTTCTCTGACAATCGAAACAGGTATGTCATTCTGTCCGATATGTATACCCGTAGCTTTGACTGCTAAAGCGATATCAACCCGGTCATTTATAATCAGAGGCACCTGATACTGCTCCGTAATCCGTTTTACTTCCTGTGCCTGTTGGAAAAATGCCTGAGAAGAGCTGTCTTTTTCCCGAAGCTGTACCATTGTACAGCCGCCGAGTATGGCCTGTTTCACTGCTTCGGTCAAGGTCTGGGTACTCATCAGTTTCCGGTCTGTCACAAGATATAAGGTATAATCCACTTTCATCCTATGCCCTCACTTTCCTGCTTCGGTAAACCATGCCTGTAAAGGTCATAGAAATGATGCGTCGGCCCGCAGCCTTTTCCGATAGCAAGGGAATGGGCAATCGCTGTAGTTACATAAGCCTTTGCGCTCTCCACTGCTTTATAAATATCTGCTCCTTTTGCCAATTGCGAAGCAATAGCGGAGGAAAATGTGCAGCCAGTGCCGTGGGTGTTCTTTGTATCGATCCGCTCCGTTTCAAAATGGTACATCTGATTTCCGTCAAAAAGGACATCTAATGCGTTTCCAACAGCATGACCGCCTTTTATAACTACCGCCTTACTGCCCATAGCATAAATCTTTTCAGCCGCTCTCTCCATATCTTCTACAGACTGAATCTGCATCCCGGTAATCCGCTCTGCCTCCGGAATATTCGGCGTCAGCACATCGGCTAACGGAAGAATTGTTTCAATCAAGGCATCCACGGCAGACGGATCCATGAGAGGGCATCCGTTTTTCGCATACATAACCGGATCTACTACCACATGCTTTGGCTGATACTGACGAATTTTTTCCGCAACTGTTCCCATACATTCCGGTGTTGACAGCATCCCCACCTTAACTGCATCCACTTCGATATCCTCAAATACTGCATCCATCTGCTTTCCAATCATGTTTGGCGTAATATCCTGAATGTCGATTACCCGGCTGGTATTCTCTGCCACAACGGAAACAATGACGCTCATACCAAATACGCCATGCGCAGAAAACGTCTTCAAATCCGCCTGTATGCCTGCGCCACCGCTGCAATCGGACCCGGCAATCGTTAACACTTTTTTCAACATATCATTTTCTCCTTTGCTTCTTTGGGGAAGACAACCATCAGCGTGCCGCTTTTGACAGCAATCCTGCTTTTCTTCCCGATAAACTCATTGCTTGTACCAATAGGAAAGGTATTGGTAAGCGCTGCATCCTCCAGCGGATATTTTAAACCTTGCAGATAAACTCCTTCCGCTTTTTCTGAATAAGAAAATACGGATATATAACCATTGGGAATCGGAAAAAATGATAATTCTCCATCGGTAATTGCTGTAATTACAATCTCAAGCTTGGGGGTATATTCGGTCATTTTATTATACCCAAGGTTTTTCAACTTTTTATCTATCGGACGCAATAATTCATTCTGAGGACAATGCAGAAACCCTTGCATCCCATTCCCGGCAAGATCTGCCAGCACCTGCGGGTTCGCCAGCGTATGATCGATTCTCCCACCGGTTCCGCCATAGATATGAAATTCAGCATATCCAGCCTTTATCCCTTCACGCACTGCCGCAAGCATATCCGTATCGTCTTTCACACAGCTCAGTCTGGCAGGATCCTTTGCCAGCTTTCGGAAAATGTAACTGTAACTCATCATGCAGGGAAGGACTGCCATCAGCATTTCCTTATCATCCCCCTGTTCCGCAGTTTCCAGTAAAAAATCAATATACCGTTGATTTTCCGGCAGCGGAGCAATAGACTCGATATCATCGTCCGTCATACCGAACTGTTCCAGATACTTCAGCCGTACCGCAGATTCCGTATCTGTAACGAAACTCAGCACGGAATAATAAAGCTGGATCTCCCGCAGTGTTTTGGCATGATAGATCTCTTTCCCGTAAACTCGTGCATAATGTTTCAGGTAAATGCTGTCCTGAATCATATACTCTTTAAAGCATTCAAAGGGCAGCGTTCCTTCTTTCATCTCCTGCACAAACGGCGTAGCCATGCATTTGTCCCAGATGGGAATATTCTTTTCCAGTACCTCTTTCATAAATGACATAATTTGTTTCCTCCTATGACTGTTACGATTCTCCATGCCCCAGAGGGTAAAAAAAGAGAGCTTCCAAATCAATCGGAAGCTCTTTCAGACGCAATACGAGCGTAAGAAATTGCTTCCCTACGCCGGTATTAGCCGACAGGTCCAGAGGTCAGGTCTTAACCTTTTTCAACTTGTTCAGTTCCCTCGCAAACACAGATTATCAGTATTAAATTGAAAAACAAAAGGACGCCCATATGGAGCATCCTGAAAATACAATCGTCGTATTCATTCAGCTCCCTACGTTGGTATTGGCCAACAGGTTCAAAGGGTCAGGTTTTACCTTCTCAACTACGCAGTAGTCCCCCTGCTTTTTAATTATTATACTATTTCTGTGTGAGTTTGTCAAATCGGCTGTCCGGTCCGGCATTGCTTCACAGACATATTCATAAATAAATTTCAAACAGCTTTGCGGACTCTTCCACAAATTGCTCCGCATCAGCAATAACTTCGTCTGCTACCGAATACTTCAAATACCAGCTTTTAAACTTTAAGTATTCTGCCTGGGGATGCTCCCTATCATATCCGTAGGAAATACGCAAAAGCGATGTCCCCTGTACCGTAAAGTATTTTTCAAACTCCGGCGCATGGATGATCTCGTCAAATTCTTCACCAAACTCTGTGATATAGCCGCGGATCATTTCGGTTGCGTCCCGAAATGAATTTGCAAACAGGCCACCACCGAGATAGGACTGGTCCCCAGGCTTGATCATCAGATACTATCCCACCGGAACAGGCAGCTTCCCTTTAGAGGCAACATGGGCGCGGAATACCGGATTATATGGGGTTCTGTCCGAACCGTGGGTACCGAATCAACGTAAAGGCAGTATCCTTGGGTTGAATATGTAAAACTCTGCTGTCAAACTCTCCGGTACGCAGAATCAGCGCCTGAACCAGTTCTTCAAATTGTTCCGTTGCCTCTTTCGTTTCCGCTTTATGTGCGTTATACCATTCCCGGTTGTTATGTTCATTTAAGCCCGTCAAATATTTTAAAATCCACTTTGTGTCCATTATCTGTACCTCCTATGCGTTTTCTACAACCGAGAAAGAAAGGCCGCACATCATTCCGTTGCGAAACACTTTGATCTGTACTGTAACTTCAACCTTTGCATCCATTCTTTGTGGTACCTATCGCCATTCTATCATTTTATTATAGCTTATTCTTTCACAAGTTTCCTCTCATTCAGGCTGTATCAATTGATAGCCCAAGTGCGAAAATATTCTTCCACTGGAGTTATAGCTATTCAAATAAACCACTAGAGCAATGAGTCCCAGAAGAAGTGTAAACTCTGCTACTCAGATCTTTTCCGAAGAAAAACAAGCAATACAAGCATAATCACTATTATCTGTGTCAGACTGACAATCCAGGTTTTCAGACTCGGAAAACCACACAAAGAAGTTAGGGTATACATCCCTCCTAAAACGGTATTGGACCATGCATGAAGCAGCACAGAAACCCATATGCTTTTCGTAATTTTGTGAGCTGCCGCTAGAGTGATTCCTAATGTAACACAAAAAAGCGTAAAGGCTATAAAATGATAGGAGCTTTGTGCCGTGTTTGGAACCAGCCACAGAGGCAGATGCCATATACTCCATATGACTCCCTCAATCAAAGCAGCAATCAGAAAGGAAAATCTCTTTTGTAGCAAAGGTTGAAAAACACCTTGCCATCCAATCTCTTCCAAGCCACCGCCCAAAATCATCATCGGCATAAAGAGGATAAACATATACCACGGATTGCCCGAGTATTCTTCCTGCAAAATACAGGCGAGAAACTGCACCAGTGCAAAGAGAATAAGAACAGCTATGCTTTTTCCCCGGTTTTCAGTTTGAAAGACCTTTTTGATAAAACCTTTCACAGTAGCCCGGTTATATTTTCTCTCAATGATAAATGCCGCATATGCCGGAGCCATACCTGCGCCAAAGCCGATAACAGCAAAATGCAATATCTGTGCGGTGCTTCCACGAATCAGCTGAAAATGATACAGCAGAATCAATACAACTTCTGTTCCCCATGCGATGAGGAAAGAATAAAACAGAAATAACAGAATTGATTTGCGCTCTATTCTGTTTAAGTTCTTACTTGAAACCATCTCGTCCTCCTAAACCCTTATCATACTTCCGAATTTGTATCATCTCGTTTCCTCCTGCGTCTCTTGTAATTCTTTCCCACAAAACGGCTTTGCATCCAGCTTCGTCCTGCACCCTAGCCGTTTGGCAAAATACTGCATTACAAGTCTTTGCACATACCGGAGCGGACCATTCGACATACGAATCTGCCTCTCCGAAAGATATTCCGGTATGGAGAATGCCTCTATGGTCTCCTGCCGGAAAGCGCCGTTTTCTCCAAACTGACGTCCAATCTCAATAAATGGCTGCAACAGCTTTGCCTCCATTTTCTTTCCCAACAGACTGAGACCGAACATATCTCCTTTGATAAACGTCCCGCCATACCCACATCCCAGCTGCGCCGGCAGCGTCTTTAAGAATTCCTCGCAGCATCTTCCCTGCGATATTTCCGGAAATCCTCCCTGCAGAAGAAAAGAAATTCGGGTTCCCGGTCGTTCCTTTGCAGATAGACCAGCTAAAAACTCCAGCGTGATCCCCGGCACATTCTCCACATAGAGCGGCAAGGCAAACAGAATATTCTCATTTTCTTCAAAAGCTGTCATTGCACTTTTCCACTGTTTTCGGTCTGAGAGATACCAAATCTCCGATGTGTTCCCACCGTTATGCAAGCCCTCGCAAAAGGCTGCGATAATCTTCGCTGTGTTGCTCTGAGACTGAGTACGGGCGGCGCCGCTGATTATCACGAAATGCATGCGCACACCTCCTCCCACGCTTCAATGGGAACTGCACCCAGACTGATTCCATGAAAGTTCAGGCAAAAACGGCTCACCCAGTATGACAAATAATCCTGGTTTCCCTTACCCGCATACAAAAGCCCGAATCGAAATTCTTTATTATAGCGGGGGACATGGCGTGTCTGCCCGTTTTCGATTCTGGTATACATGGTCGCCATAGGCAGTATCCTGTCTATGACATGTTTCATTTTATAGTCAACGAATCCCAGCGCAGTATCAGAAATGAATAAGGTAACATCATATTGCAGGTAAGCCTTCAGAATTTGTTCGTAATCGTCTTTGACAGCGCAAATTCCAGGTGTCTTTAACCAACAGGCATTGCACCCAATACAAGGCGTTATCCTCATATCTTCCGTATAGAATGTCATACACTCCGATGCCTTTTCGGTAAGGCAGCAGATTGCTTTTTCTGCCAGCGGATGAACCTTAGGCAGCGTATTGATAATAAGCAGACGCATTCTTTTTCTCCTTTCTGCTCCAAATGGCCGAAGAAAAAACACCGGCCTTACAAATAATACTGTAAGGCCGGTGGGAACCCCCAAGTCAAGAGGGAAATGCAATATTTTTTTAATCTTATTTCAAAGGAACCCATACTTCGTAAATGTGTTGATCCGCATTCTCATTCAGCATGGCCATACGGACAAAGATATACGCCATACCGCGAAACGCCGCCTGATTTTCTTTTGCCCATGCATGGCAAAGAGAAAACATCCTTTCAGGAACCGAAGTGTCATTATTGGCTGCAAGCAGTGTAGTATACAGGCATTTCCCATCCTCCAGATAAACCTTCTGCTTCTCATGTTCTGCTTTTCCGGCGGGCTTTACTACATACATTTCAGAGCCTTTGTAACCTGTTTCATCAAAAGTAAGTGTCCGGACCAAGCTTGAAAGAATATCCTCGTTTTCTATGTTAAGAAACCGCAACACTTTATCCCTGTACTCTCCAAAGGAGGCTACCGAAGGAAACCGCTCCGCTACATAATATGGCGGCAGCTCCCGGATCTCAAGTTTACCGATATTCTCCGTAAATTCCTCATAGAATCGCTGTGTCTCCTTCAGACGCTTCTGCATCTGGGATAGCCGGTCAATCTGCTCCTGCAGGCTGTCTGACTGCTGCTGAAGTTTTATGGCATATTCCTCCTGCTCCGCTTCCAGCATCCCTTTGATGGCAACCGGTGAAAAGCCCCGTTTCTTATAGAAATCAATCGCCATCAGACGGGACATGTCAAACAGGTCAAATTCACGGTATCTGCTATACTGCCCCCTTTTCGGCTTGATGAGTCCGATTTCCTCATAATATCGAAGAGTTTCACGGGTAAGACCCAAATGTTCAGAAATATCTTTCGTATGATAAACCGCCGATTCCGCAACATCTGCAGCAAGTGTATCTCCTGCCTGGCTATCTTTCACTTTGATAATATCTCTGGAATAACGTCTATCCAGAGGTTTTGGGGAATCAGCAGGAACAAACCAGGTCTTTCCTTTCTTTACAGCTCCCTCTATCCTTCCGGACTCACAATAATAAGCAGCCATCCGGCTGGACACTTTCCATTTGTCTGCAATCTCTGCAGCAGTGAGATAATCCATTTCCATCCCTCCTTTTTCTATTATACTTCAGATACCTGAAATATACAAGGAGGCAGCTATGGATTTATTAGGATATCACCAGCTTTGCATCATTGCTTTTATTTGACTTTATCTGTATCATCCCAAACCGGCCATACAGTTTTATATCCCCACTCTACTTTTCGCTTTGGCACTCCCCACAGCATTTATGGATAAGGGGCAAAATATCCTGTTTTGATTATCCCAATGCCGTGAGTTCTGAAATCAACTGATTCTGGGCAATATGTGCTTCTTTTCTGCGTTCATTCTCAATAAACGCGGAATCATCTTTTACTTGAAACCCAAATGTACCCTTACAAATAATCAACCCATCCTGTTAATAAAGCTTCAAGTGACCGTCGAACGGTTGCAGGATTATAATTGTCTTGCTTTGCCAGAGTCCGAATGGAGGGCAGCATTTCTCCTGGCTTATAATACCCACGCAAAATACGATATCTCAGTTTCTTTGAGAATGTCAGATATGTATATCTCTCACTCATTTGCCACCCTTTCTTTTACGAAAAAGTTGGATATAAGCGGAGTATGGTATCACCGTTCCCAGAAGAAGAAACCACTTATTTACAACCAAATCTGCCTCTCCCTGTGCATTGAAATGGACTGGAATACTATCAGGAAGAAACCAGCATACAACCGCCACGATTGCCAACATAACCAAAAACACAATCACATCTTTGAGAATACTTTTTTTCATAGTTAACGTCCTCCTGCTTAAATAATTTTTTTGCTACATGCTTTGAAATAGAGAATAACAGACAAAACTATAAGGATAGCCGCCATCCCCCACAATACCTTAATAAGCGAAACATCCAAAAACCAGTGAAGCAATGCCGGTACAGCGATGCATATCATTCCAATCACACCAGATAGAATAACAGATATGCTTTGCTTTACCACTACCATCTCATTGTCCCAATCAAATTTTGGGAAGCGACAGTTTATATAAGTCCCTTGTACCGCTGTAAAAATCGAATAACACACTGGTACGACAAGAAGCGTTAATGCCTGAATGGCATTGAACTGGAATCGTATCAGAAACACAGCGACAGACAACATATAGCCAATGGAATGAATCGTCAAGGTAAGGGCGATTTTGCTTTTTAAAAATATCTTGTTTGATAGTGGTACGCTCTGCAATATCCATAAATTCTTCCCCTCCAATGAGATTGCAGAAGCTGCCGGACAGCTGATTGAAAGCATGGCTGCAATGATTAAAGGGGCAAACTGCCCTAAAAATAAATCCACATCTTCAATCTCCGTATATTTCCCTAACATTTCGGGAGATATCACACACAAAGCCAAACTAACTACACAAAGAAGAACAACACCCAGACCTGTATTCAGTACCCAAAGGTAGGAACTGAAATAACGTCCTATCTCTTTCAGATACATAGCTGAGAATACAGAATGTTTCTTGAGGCTTGTTTTTCCTCCAACAGATGCAGCATGACATTGCAAGACATAAGAATTCATTCTCGCATAACGGCGCTCAACAATTTTTACAAATATAAAGAAAGCCAAAACCGATAAGAACCAGAACCCAACATTCCCAACCAATGAAATGGAATCTGTATAATAGAACCATGTCGATAAGGGATACAGGCTGCTGACCTGTTCCATAAGGATGAATCCCAAATTTTCTCCAGAAGAGCCAGTCTGCATACTGTAAATCCCAATTCCCAGCAAACCTCCTAAAATCGCAAATGAAAAGATAAGCGAAAAGATGTTTTTCCTACGGAATTTAGAGGTTACGGCAGTAATCAGGACTCCAATCAAAGAAGCCATGCACATCGGAACAAAAGGCACAAAAACGGCAGACAATAAGTACATGAAAAAGAATATCAAATGATGCGAATCGTAAATCTGCCATACAATCCCCGCTGGGAGTATAAAGAGAATCCCCATTAAGAAATTCAACAGATAAAGAAACCCAAATTTGCTGCTGATGATTTCCTTCGCCTGGACTGGCAGGGAAGAAAGCATCTCATAATCCCTGCTGCCAAAAAGTATGCCATTTGATCGCAACACAGTAAATACAAGAATAATAAAGCTGGATACAGACACCATATAGGCCGGAATCAGATGCGCTTGCCCCAATTTTGCAAGTGCAAGAGCCGTCATTACGTTATAGCCGCTTAGGAAGGCCAATAATGTGAATATCCCAGCCGCCGTGATAAAAACAAAATTGCGCTTTTTCATTTCGGAATGAAATAGTTCATTTAGCGAGAAATAGTTATATATCTGCGTTTTTAGTAAAAGCATCGTCTTATTCATGGCTCTGCACCTCCATAAAAACAGATTCCAGAGAATGATCTCCCTTGACTGTTTCAATGTTTCCGGATGTTATCAGCTCCCCTCTTTTGATGATGGCAATTTTATTGCAGAGTTTTTCTGCAACATCCAAAACATGCGTAGAAAAGAAAATTGCACCCCCACTCTGTACAAGCTCCTGCATGGTTTGTTTCAGATGCCATGCCCCTTGGGGATCCAATCCGACAAAAGGTTCATCTAAAATCAGAAGCTTTGGCTTATGAATCAAGGCGGATATAATAGCTGTCCGCTGTTTCATTCCGTGGGAATAAGATGCAATTACATTTCCCAGACTGGAATTCATCTCAAAAAGTTCACCATATTTCTCAATCTGCTTCTTTCGGTCAGATAATCCCACCTCATAAATATCAGCAATAAAGTTAATGTATTGATATCCTGTCAAATGCTCATATAAATCTGGATTATCCGGAATATAAGCCAGTTCTTTCTTGCACTGCAGCGGATCCTTACGAATGGATTTTCCATTAATGTAGATTTCTCCCTGATCAAATTCATGGATACCAACTGCCGCTTTTATCGTAGAAGTTTTGCCAGCCCCGTTTGCACCAATAAATCCATAGATGTCCCCTGCTTGTATTGTCAAAGATAAATCATTAACTGCCCTTTTTCCGTTTGGATAAATCTTTGTAAGGTGTTCAATTTTTAGCATTGATATGTCCTCCTCTACTGACAATTCGCCAGTTATTGTTTTAAAAATAAACGATAGCAAAACTACCGGATATGAACTGACATTTTGTCAGTTATTATGTGAAAAATAAGAATGAGATTGCTTTTATACAAACTCTCATTCCAATTTTAGAAAAAAAGCGGCATTTTAGAATTTAATACTCTTTCCAGCAGTATTTTATATGCCTCCAAATAGCTCTCCAACTGTCTCTTATCTTGTTTGGCAATCTTAACGTCATTTGATACAAAAATATATCCAGTCATTAAAAATGCCGCCATCTCTTTTGGTTTTTCCACCTGAAATACGCCTTCTTCGTTTCCTTGTTCAAGAATATGAGCAAAGTAACCTATCATACGCTCACATAATCTGTGATAAAAACGATCCAGCATATAACGATTTTCCTCCAGATTAACCGCTTCCTGGAGAACGGAATTTTCAACTGTAATATCTTTATCCGGAACAAGAGTCAGAGAAACAAATGCTTTAATTTTCTCAGGAGCGCTTTTTGCCGCATCATATGCCAAGGATTCCAACTGCTTCAGTAATGGTTCTGAATATCTGTTTATAATACAGTACAGAATATCCTCTTTGTTCTTAAAATGATAATATAAAAGTCCGCGTGAGATCTGAACCTTATCAATGATGTCCTGCGTCGTAGTATTCAGATATCCTTTTATAGTAAATAACTGGATCGCAGCATCCATGATTTCAGCTCTGCGAATCTCTGGTTCTTTCACATCACGCATAATATGCTACCTCCTACTTTGTCAGTATATCACACAACTGACAAACTGTCAATGGTAACAATTTCAATTTGCTTTTGTACACATACTCAAATCTAAAGAATCATAGAGCAGACAGCCTATTAGGATGACTGCCTGCTGACTTTTAATAAATCCTGCAATTTAGCATAATCCATTTGACGGAAAAGATATCGTCTCCTATTTTCCTATATCAGTCTGACACCACCTTAACTATGCAGATTTGTGTTGCCTGCAAGCCGTCTGCCGCAGAAGTTCCCCATATCTCCACCATTTGCCCGGTGGCCAAATCGGATGATGTTCCATTTTCAGTCTCAGATCTGGCTCCGCCGTCATAAATATTTTTAATCACAAACACTGTATTATCATCATATGTAACCGTAACCTTATTGAATTCGGAATCATCACCGCTTCCCGGTCCCACCATAATATCTCCGCCATTCTCGCTTTCTTCTGTAATAGACTCTACAACAGTAAGCTGTTTTTCCTGAATCTCCTTTATGGTTCCTTCCAAATTGGGATCAGCCGTGTTAATTTCGCCGCCATTTGCCTCAGACTGGCTTCCATTATTCGTTTTGCCTGCGTTTTCTATGTCCGGCTCTTGATTTAAAGTGTCATCCGCTGCATCATCTTCAGGACTTCCATTATTCATTTTGTCTGCGTTTTCTGTGTCCGGCTCTTGATTTAAAGTATCATCCGCTGCATCATCTTCAGAATTTGTCTCACTTGAGCCATCCTGTTGCTGATCTTCATTCGGGACTTCTTTTGTCCCTTGGCAGGCACAAAGCGTAATCCCTATAACACACAAGATTCCTGTCAGCATAAGAACTTTTTTTACTCTGTTTTTCATTTTGTTCTCCTTTCAATGTTAAGATTGATTTAGGCGTTTGCGAAACGCCTATTAAGATTGAATATTACAGGATTATCTTATCAAATTAATCTCTAAGCACCCTCTAAGTTCCCTTAAAATTCTTTTACTTTTATTAAGATTTTATTTAGATAGCAATGATCTGTATTTTAATTACATACAAAAAAGACACCAATACACAGCGATTACTGCGTTTTGATGTCCTTGTTACTAAGCCATCCGTTTACGGAGCTTTTGATAGAATAAAGCTGCTGCCGTCATCAGTAGTCCTGCAAGGAGCAGCCATAACTTTGCTGTGTAGCTTCCTGTGATCCATGATTCTGATTTTGTCCCTGTGCGTATAAATCAAACCATCCTGACTTAGCAACCTATATCTTATCTATATCAAAGCTCTGATTTTATCGAGAAACTCACGATCTGTTTTTTCGCAAAAGGTTATACCATACAACTCAGCTTTGCTTGAGAGAGTATTGCTATCGCAAGCGGACATAAGTATAAACGGAACAGAGATATTTCTTTCCCGGCAAGAATGCAGTAAATCCAAGCCTGTTCCGTCCCGCATATTATAATCAGAACAAATCAAGTCAACAGAATCTTTTTTCAGTTTTTCCAATGCGTCTTTAACGCCGGATGATTTCAAAACTTCAAATTCTTTGCTCAACAATTCCGATAAAGCATATCTGAATGTTTCGTCATCATCTACAAGTAAAATTCTTTTCAAAATAACGCCTTACTTTCTACCGAATTATAGATTTTCGTACTTGTCGCACCAACGAATAACCCGATCCATAATCTTGTAAATGCAATAAATAAGAATTGCGAAAATGCCTGTGGGTATCAGTAATATCCCTATACAGATACCGCTGATACCCATTACGGCATATACTACAATTTTTCTGTACATCTTAGTTGTCCACATCTTTGACCGACACTTCAAGGCTTCCGCTGAAATTTTCACCTTTCAGAACGAGATAATTATCGCCTGACGAAATGGTGTATTCTTTTGTATCTTCTGAACTGATATTTGCAACCGAATACTCATCGCTGCCGGCAATCCAATTCAACTCCGCCGTTCCATCCTCTATGGTAAGTTTATAGGTTACTTGCAGGTGATTGCCGTTTTCACGATTCAACGCAGTTCCACCGAAAATGAACTCTTTTCCGTTAAATCCGTTGTAGGCCGCCACATAAGTACCTGTATAGGCATCAACGCCTTCGTCTTTCTCGCCCTGCAAATCCTTTTCTTTGGTCAATGCGTGTTTGCTGAAAGACTGTATCCACCTGTCCCAGCCGTCAATAAGATTATCTTTCAAGCTGCCTTTATCGTGATTAGAGCTGCACGCAGAAAGACAGCTGATAATACTTAAAATTAAAAGAACAGATAGGATTGTTTTTATCTTTTTCATAACGCCTGCCTCACATAAGTTGCGTATTGATCATCATTCCTAAGAATACGACGCCCGCAACTGCATAAAGGCTGTTTACAACCAAGCAAACTTTCATTAAATTACTCTGAGCCTTTGCCTTGACATACGAGATAATGGTGAACACGCCACTGAAAATCATAAATGCAGCATAACAGGCAATCATAATTTCAGCGGCAGGCGCTTCCAACGCCCAGTCAAAAGTTCTGAGCGGAAGAATTGTCCACGGGATAAAAAGCATAATGGTGCTGAGAGCTGTTAAAATTTTGTTTTTCATAATAATTATCTCCTTTCAGCCTGCCCGAAACGTAGGCAGGAAATGCCTAAACATAAGAGTGCAATGAGGGCGGCAACGGGTATCCACGGTATGAGTTCGACCTGTGCCATATCAAGATTTGCTGCAAGTTTTCCGTATTCTGCCGTTATCACAAAGAACGGATACGACATTGGATAAGCAAACCACGCTTTTGTATTGATTATTAGCACCGATGGCACGATTGACGCCAATCCAATACCGATAGAAAAAATCGGCGTCTGAATACAAACCGATAACATCCAGAAAAAAGCAATCATCGGTATTGCGGACAGAAATATCAAACTGATTTCTTTCAGAACAAACAAGGTTGGCAGGATGAAGTTATAATCCTGTGTTCCCGAACTGATAGCGGCGCTGATATAGTACACACCCGTCATCATTAAGATTTGTACTGCCGCCAGCGTTAGCAATACAACAAATTTGGCTATACAGAGTTTTGCTGTACTGATCGGCAGGGAAAGCATTTTCAAAATGCCCTTGTTTGCTCTTTCAGTTTGACTTAAAAGAACTGTCCCAACTACCATACTTGCAGGAAACATAAACCACGCCATTCCCATAAAGCCTTGAATAAAGAAATTGTTTTCCGGCGAAATCCCCTCCGCCTGCATACCAAAATTCATTTTGGCATTTAAGATAGACGGTATCCAAAGAATAACGGCAGCCACAGCCAAAATGAAAAGGATTTTAGATCGGCGTATCTTTTTGAATTCCACGCCGACAAGGGTTAAAAAATTCATTCAAACGACCTCCTTACCTTTACAAATATGAGTTGTGCCAAACCACAAACAGCAAGCTCTGCGATTGCTCCGCAGATATAGTGCGCTGACTGCGTTATATCTGTACCCGCAAATATCTGAAAAGGCATTGCAAAAGGAAAGAGTGAAAGAGCAAAGTTCGTTGTCGGCAGCATAGTTGCGGTAAACACGCATACTACGCCGATTCCAAGTGAAACCCACATGTTTTTACAGGCTTCCGAAATAAGGAGCAACAAAATAATGCAGGGCAGCATCAGTAAAAACGAATACCCGAAACATTTGCACAGTTCACCCCAAAAACCGCTTCCGAGTTCAAACCAGAGATAGGAACAGAATATAATTGCGCCCACCTCAATAACTAGCACAAAAAGGCTCATAAAAACCGTCAAAACCGCTTTGCTGAGGAAAATAGAGCTTTCCCGAATGGGCAAAGACTTCATTTTCTGCATAGCGTTGTCTGCATATTCCGTATGATATAAAAGGCAGGTTCCGGCTACTGCAAGCAGCACATTCAGCATTGTCATCATCTGCCAGTTGGCGCCAAGCATAATTTGTATCGGACTGCCCGGCTGCTTAAGATACATTTCCGAACGGACTGCCATATTGACAATAGGAACAGCCGCAGCTAAAATACCTCCCCCAATGAATGCAGGTAAAAAACCAGTTCGCTTTACCTTTTTACATTCCAAATAAACACTCATCGCATCGCCCCCCTTTGCCTGTTGTCAGCATCAATCAAGGCGAGGAATGTATCCTCCAGATTGTCCGTAGGGTAGCCTTTTGATACTGCGCCGGATTTAAGCTGGTCAAGCGTTCCCTCAAACAGCAAGTGACCGTGATTCAAAATACCAATAGTATCCGCCATCAGTTCTATTTCGGACAGCAGGTGCGACGATACCAAAACGGTACAGTTAAACTTTTCCGGTAAGGAACGGATCAGCGTCCGGATTTCGTGGATACCAACAGGATCAAGTCCGTTTGTCGGCTCGTCTAAAATCAGGATCGGCGGCTTTCCGATTAAGGCGCTTGCAAGACCTAACCTCTGTTTCATTCCAAGAGAATATTTCTTAGCAAGCCGATTCTTAAACTGTGTCAGTCCCACAATTTCAAGAGCTTCCGCTACGGAGGATTTGGGAAGTCCCAATATTTTACGGATAATTTCAAGATTTTCTTCACCGCTTAAATTCCCATAAAAAGCGGGGGCTTCAATAAACGAGCCAATTTCTTTTAGAATCTGCACTCTGTTTTCGGAGTACATCTTCCCATCAATCGTAAATGTGCCGTCGGTGGGTTTAGTAAGCCCCAAAAACATTTTCATTGTAGTGGACTTTCCAGCGCCGTTCGGACCGAGAAAACCATAGACAGCGCCTTTCGGGATATGCAGATTGATACCCGAAACCGCAATAAAATCAGCATATGATTTCGTCAAATTATTCGTTTCAATGATATTCATTGTGTTTTGCTCCTTTCGCATCATTGTAATTACATTGTAACTTCTCAACCTTGTGCTAACCTTCTCGTGTCCTTACATTTACTTTACATTTCAGCGCATATTAGAAAATGACAGATTTCTATGGTATAATAGGAAACACAAAGGAGGTACCCTTATGGACTTTTATTACTTAAAACAAAAACGCATTTTGCTTGTCGATGATAAGCAGGAGCTTTTAGATATGGTCGTATCCATCTTAAACGAGGACGGATTTCAAAATATCAAAACGGCAAAAACGGTAAGTGAAGCATTGACTGTTTCTGAAACCTACCAACCTGAGTTTGCAATCCTTGATGTAATGCTCCCTGATGGGAATGGGTTTGATCTGATGGAGCGGCTTAAAAAATCGGCTGATTATCCCATACTGTTCTTAACCGCCCGCGGCGAGGATGACGATAAATTCCGTGGCTTTGGACTTGGGGCGGACGATTACATGGTAAAGCCGTTTTTGCCAAAGGAGCTTTTATTCCGTGTAAATGCCATTCTTCGCAGGAGCTATAAAGCCGAAAATCCTCTTGTGAAGCTGCATGACAGCGAAATTGACTTTGAGCGTGCAGAAATCATAAAGAACGGCGAGCATATTTCTCTTACGGCAAAAGAACATGATATTCTCGCTGCTTTATACCGTAACGCAGGGCGAATTGTTACGATTGACGCCCTGTGTGAAGCGGCTTGGGGCGATAATCCGTTCGGCTATGAAAATTCGCTGATGGCACATATCCGCCGTATCAGAGAAAAAATTGAAGCGAATCCATCTCAACCTGTTTCTCTGATAACGATGAAAGGGCTTGGATATAAACTCGTTGTGGAGGGCAAGTGATATGAAAAGCATACCGAAACTCATACGGCGTTTTGTCGGTATTATGCTCTTGTCCTCGATGTTGCTCATTATTCTGAATTTTGCTTTATTGTGCATATATACGCTGAATCAGGCTCCGAACAGTTCTCCTTGGATTACGGCACAGGAAGTTGCCGATGACCTGTCCAAAAATGAAAACGAGTATGTTTTAAGCGAAGATACGGCACTTGAACTTCAAAATGAAAATGTATGGGCGATATTTATTGACAACAGGACAATGGAAGTAGTATGGCAGACGGATCATCTCCCTGAAACCGTACCTATGTCATACACCGTTTCGGATATAGCGAGCCTGACCCGCGGTTATATCGACGGATATCCTACCTTTACAGGAGAAGCTGAAAACGGACTTGTGGTACTTGGCTATCCGAAAGACAGTTTTTGGAAACATATGTGGCCAAGTTGGGATTATAATTCCATTGTCAACTTGCCCAAAACGGTTCTTTCTGTTTTAGCAATCAATCTGGCCTTGATTTTTATCATCTATGTGATTGCAAATTCCAAGCTGTTAAAATCCGTGAAACCGATTGTCGGCGGAATACAGGCTTTGTCTACCGATGAAGAAATCCATATCCGAGAAAAAGGGCTTTTATCCGAGCTGGCAGTAAACATCAACAAAACATCAGATATTTTGCAAGCTCAAAGCAGGCAGCTCCGCAAAAGAGAAACCGCAAGAACAAATTGGATTGCAGGAGTGTCCCACGACATACGAACTCCTCTGTCGATGGTAATGGGCTATGCCGGACAGTTAGAAAATGATATGCAGTTATCAGAAGATAACCGCCAAAAAGCTACGGTTATTGTACGGCAAAGTAAACGAATGCAAAACCTGATCAACGACCTGAACCTTGCGTCCAAGTTGGAATATAATATGCAGCCGCTAAGTCCTGAAAGGCAAAATCTGATCGCTGTAATCCGTCAGGTAGTAGTTGATTTCATCAATATGAATATTGATGAAAAGTACACGATTGAATGGCAAACGGATGAAGCGTTGACTTCCTGTACCGTAAATGTTGACAAAGACTTAATGAAAAGAGCAGTAAGTAATCTGATTCAAAACAGCATAAATCATAACGAGCAGGGATGTCATATCTTTGTTCGCGTTAAGGCTGAAAATAATGTTTGTATTGTCGTTGTTTCCGATGACGGTGTGGGTGCAACAGATGAACAGATTGAAAAATTGAACAACACGCCGCATTATATGGTGTGCGACGAAAAAACAACCGAACAGCGCCACGGTTTGGGGCTGCTCATTGTCAAACAAATCATATTTGCACACAGCGGAAAAATGCTGATAAAGCATAGCGAATACGGCGGCTTTGAAGTCGATCTGAGTTTGCCGATGACTATGTAAGGCAAAAGAGAAAATATGTAAAGCCCTGATATCCACATCAAATTGTGGAGTATCAGGGCTTTTGAGTGTTCATGCTTTCTGAATTGGCAGTGGTAATCTAATTCTCACTGCCAATATTTTACGCCATCCGCTTACGGAGTCTTTGATAGAATAACGCTGCTGCAATCATCAGAATTCCCGCAACGAACAGCCACAGCTTTGCTGCGTAGCTGCCTGTAATCATCGAGAACAGATAAAAGCTTCCCAGTTTTGGCCCCATACCGATGTTGAGCGCATAGTACAGCAGCGGCGGCATGTATCCGATGACTGTATTTCCTGTTAGCGCCGAGGTCAACATACCCATGGAACCTAAGAACAAGGCGTCTGCTATTGTTCCAAGCGACAACACCGGAGCGACATCGCAGCTTTGCAGTTTCATAGATACGGTAAATACACAAATTAGCAATGCAACAATCCCCGCCGAATACACCGTTCGTATCAGGTGAACCTTTGCTGTGCTGCAATACTTGGAAGATACTAGGTCATCAATTTCCTCGTTCTGCTCCGGCTGAAATACTGGCGTCAGCAGTACAACACCAATCAGAGAAACAAACATCTCCAGCGGCATGGCAGCGGAATTTCGATCCAGATTAGCTGTACCGATAAATAACGGAGTGACAAGGCATAAGAGAACAGCCACCGCAATGGACAAAAGCGCATTATGCCTGAGATTGATTTTTGCGATCTCTAATACTGGAAACCGCTTTTTTGAAGATTGCATTTCCACCGAATTTCCCCTTTCTTTTTGCTTCGTAGATTAGAATTGTGAGTAGGATGAGCGCCAGGGCGATTCCCGCCATCAGCAGCCTGTTCTGCACAAGGCTCCCAAAATGATCTAGATAATCCTGGGTACGGAACAGGGAATCTGCGCCTACATTGTGGCGGGGCGCCAAACGAAACAGGGCATATCCCGAAGGAATATTTTTAATTCCCAGATTCACATCGAACATCCACCAAAGCCCCTGTACTGCAACGGCAATGGGTGTGCCGGTCAGTTCCGTCAAGAACATACCGATAGCTGTGGAAATCATCACGCTTGGCAGCAGCCAGCCGAAATCGTACTTGAGAGGAGCCAGGTAATCCAGCTGCATCCCGTAATAGCTACTCCAGACCATCATGTTTGACAAATAAGACAAGATAATAACGGGAGCCATAGCTGCTATCACAATCGCCAGATACCGG
>Ga0137308_101640_pt1 | contig 19973 bp, 22 predicted proteins | sample Inofrocosms_June_FD_97181 | JGI IMG/M metagenome (GOLD analysis project Ga0137308, IMG submission 97181) | Mouse cecal microbial communities from Vienna, Austria - N-Acetylneuraminic and N-Acetylglucosamine D2O microcosms_June | ecosystem: Host-associated > Mammals > Digestive system > Large... | reverse complement strand
GGGAACGGATGATACGCTGAAAAACATTCTGACGGTTCCCCTGTCGTTTCCCGCTCTGCTGGCTGGCAAGCTGGCCGTCTGCGGGCTGCTCTCCCTGTTCCTGGGGATCGTCAGCACTGTGTTCACGGTGATGGCATCCTCCCTTTTGGGATTTCCCGGCGGTGATTTTCCGGCAGTTATGCAGGCCGGGTTGCAGATCACGGCCAACTGTCTGCTCCTCTATATCGCGGTTCTGCCAATCATCGCCATCGCCGCCCGTATTCCAAACGGGCACTTGATTGGAGCGGTTGTCGCCTTTGTCTACGGCTACGGCGGCATGTTCGCGGCGGGGAGCATGACCTTGGCGAATTTGTATCCCGTGACCGCAAGCATGGGGCTGATTGGATACCGCAGCTATGATGCGGCTGTCCATTGGAATCCGCTGCTTTGTATGTTCAGTCTGCTGGCCGCTCTGCTGATTGCCGCCGCTTTTGTGGCGACAGCAAAAAAAGGCGCGGCTCCAAAGACAGCAAAAAAGCCCAAACGGGTCATCACAAAAAAAGGTTGGTAAGGGGTGTCAAACAACATGAAGAAAAAAGTGAAAATCACAATAGGCGTCGTTGCCGTCCTGCTCATTGGTCTGGCCGGCTTTTGCGCATGGTTCCTCTCCGGCTCCGGCAGCGCCGAGTATTACACCCAGATCGATAACACCAGGGTGGAACAGGTGGATTCTAACGGAGGCGTCATTAACTTCAAAGGCAGCCTGCCCTATTCCTACACGCTGCTGTCCTATGACGAAAACGGGAGCGAAAAAGAGATCACCTTCGGGACATCCAGAGAACTGCGGGAGGGGGCCTTTATCCGTCTGACCGTCATGCCGCTCCGGGGAGTCCTGGACTGGAGCGAGGTACAGTATGACGAGTTGCCAACAGCAGTACAGAATCACTATTGCACCCGAATGGCCTTGCGCCGTCCGGGTGCTTTTTTATTTCCAGGCCAGCGACACCGGCCCCGCTGGCGCTCCCCGCCCCCTCCGTTCAGCCCCTAAAAAACTGAACGGAGGAAAGGACGATGGAAATTACCATCAACTACTATGGGCAGGCTGTGCCCGTGTCGGTGGAGGTCTACGAATTTCTCACCCAGGCCGACCACAAGGCGGAGAACCTTGCCCACGAACAGAGGCGGCATTGGGACGGGTGAGACTTTGACGAGTACATAATCAGCACCGAGGGCGCTTGCCCTACTGCGCTACCCCGAAGAATTGATCTGCCAGCGGGAAACGCTGGACGAAATTCTGGCGGTGCTGGCGCTCTGCACCGATACCCAGCGGGAGTGGTTCTTGCTCTATGCCCTGCATGATTTCAGCTATGCGGAGATTGCCGAGTTGTGCGGCTGTACCAAAGGTTCGGTGCAGACCTCCATCAACGCTGTCCTTTGACGACGACTTCAACACGATCGCCCCCGCTATCCTGGAGGCCGACGCAGTGGTTTTCTCCATGCCCGTCTACTGGTTTTCCATCCCCGCACAGATTAAGGGCGGCATTGACCGCCTGTTCTCTTTTGTGGTGGGCGGCAAGGATATTGCGGGCAAGGAGTGTGCTGTGATTGCCCGCCTGGGCAATCACAGCACACTCCTGCCGGTCAGGGCAGACGCCCAGGGCGAGGCCCCCGCTTCCGCTTTGCCTTCGCCCCGGCGCTTGCCGCCAGAGGCGGCAAGCGTTTGGGACGGTGGTTTTTCGCATAATTTCAAAGAATGGGAAAACACTACTCCCGTACCAATTCATACAGGAGGATGATTTTCCTATGAAGCACCAACTGACACGAGCCGCCGCCCTGCTGGCATTGACGGCGGTGCTGCTGACCGGCAGCGCCTCGGCGCTGTTCGGCAAGAAGGCCGAAGAGGCCCCCCCGGAGGGTGCGCCCCAGGTCTGGGACCTGGAAATCCGGACCTATCGGGGCATCCCCGGCCAGGGCCAGTTCCTGGCCTCGGACCCGGAGGGGGACGAGATGACCTTCGCTCTGGCGGACGAGCCCCGGAAGGGCGTGGCCGTCATTGAGGGAGACGGCTTCACCTACACCCCGGACGAGGGCGCCACCGGCACTGACCGCTTCACCTACACCGCCACGGACAGCCAGGGCCACGTCTCGGCCCCCGCCAAAGTTACGGTGACCATCGACAAAACCCGCTCCGGCGTGAATTATGCCGACACCAAGGACAGCCCCGCCGCCCGGGCCGCCCAAACCCTGGCGGAAAAGGGCGTCTTTACCGGCGGGAAGATTGGTGATTCCTACTACTTCCAGCCGGACCAGCCGGTAAGCCGCAGCGAATTTCTCGCCATGGCCCTGGAGACGGCGGGCCGGAAGGTCACCGGCGTCACCATGACGGGCTTTTGTGACGACCCCGTCATTCCCACCTGGGCCAAAGCCTACGCCGCCGCCGGGGCGGCGGACGGCATCATCCGGGGCAGCTCCACCGCCGAGGGCGTAGCCTTCCGGGGGGACGAGACCGTCACCTTCAACGAGGCCGCCACCATCCTGGACCGGGTGCTGGATCTGGGGGACGTGGACCTGGACGTGTGGTATGCGGACCGGAGCGCGGCCCCCTCCTGGGCGGCCCAGGCCGTGGGGAACATGGAGGCCGTCAGCGTCCTCTCCGCCGGGAGCTTTGGAAGCCAGTCCATGGAACAGGCGGTGACCCGGGCCGACGCGGCCCAGATGCTGGAAGCCGCCGGTATCCTGCTGGAGGGTGGAGAGGAATCCCGCGGGTTTTTCAGCTGGCTGGCCTAAGCCTCCGGCAAAGGCAGGCTCCTCTTGATCATAAAAGCCGGCGCGGCCTAAGCCGCGCCGGTTTCCGCTTCCCCGGGCCCTCCCCCGTCAAGCGACCTTTCCGCCGCTCCTCAGCAGCGTCTCATAGGCCAGCACCATCAGGGCCCATAGGGCCAGCAGATAAACGGGGAACAGGGACGCCGTGATGTGATTGGCAATCAGGCCGAACAGGGGCGGCATCAAGCAAGTGCCCGCGTAGGCGCTGGCCATCTGAACGCCAATAACGGCCTGGGATTTCTCCGCGCCGAAATGGTCCGGCGTGGAGTGGATGATGCAGGGGTAAATAGGGGCGCAGCCCAGGCCGATGAAAATCAGTCCCGCCAGGGCGGCGCATTCCCCCAGGGGCAGCAAAAGGGCGGCGGTTCCGGCCGCAATAATCCCCTGCCCCAGCCGGATCATCCGGCTGTCGCTCAGCTTCATGGTCAAAAAGCCGCTCAGGGCCCGGCCAACCGTAATGCCGGCGAAAAACAGGCTGGCGTAGCCCGCCGCCGTCTCTGCCGGAACGCCCTTTTGCAAAACCAGATAGCTGCTGGCCCACAGCCCGGCGGTCTGCTCTATGGCGCAGTAGCAGAAAAACGCCGCCATAACGGCTTTCGCGCCGGGGATTCGGAGGATTTGCCCCAGGGTCATTGCCGGTCCCGGGTCCGCTTCCGTTCCGCCGCCCGCCGGAGTCCTCCACAGGGGGAGGCTCAGCAGCAAAAACAAGGTCAGCACGATTTGCAGCAGGGCGATATAGCGGTAACCCAGATTCCAGCCCCCTCCGCCGGTCAGGGCGTACCCCATGACATACGGCCCCAGAGAGGCCCCGACGCCCCACATGCAGTGGAGCCAGCTCATATGGCGGCTGGCAAAGTGCAGGGCCACGTAGTTGTTCAGCGCCGCGTCCACGCTCCCCGCCCCCAGGCCGTAGGGAACCGCCCAAAAGCAGAGCTGGAGAAAAGACCGGCTGGCGGAAAAGCCGAAAAGCGCCGCCGCCGTCATGCCCACGCTGACGGCCGTTACCTTCCCGGCCCCCAGCCTCCGGGTGAGCCGGTCGCTTTGCAGGCTGGATATTATCGTCCCAACCGCGATAATCATGGACACGGCCCCCGCGCAGGAGACCGGAACGCCGAATTCGCCGTACATAGACGGCCAGGCCGATCCCAGCAGCGCGTCGGGCAGGCCCAGGCTGATAAAAGAGATATAGATAACTGCCAGAAGTAAGTGAAGCATTCCGCGTTCCTCCTTGGTTTCCGGTACGATAATACCACAGAATCCCCGGATGTGTCAGAGAAAAGTCCATAGGTTCCCGCCGCAAGCCCTATGATTGACGCCCGGCAGCCGCATCCGCCGGAACAAAAGCGCGCTTATCCTCGCGCAGCTGGGAAGCGGCCCGTTCTCCCCACTCCGGGAGACAAACGAAAAGAGAGGCCTGCGCCTCTCTTTTGTTTGCTTACAGCTTTTCTTTGATCTTGGCGGCCTTGCCCACGCGGCCCCGCAGGTAATACAGCTTGGCCCGGCGGACGGAACCGTTGCGGACGACCTGGATGTTGTCGATGGAGGGGGAGTGGATGGGGAACACCTTCTCCACGCCTACGCCATAGGAGATACGGCGAACGGTGATGGTCTCCTCGATGCCGCCGTGCTTCTTGGCGATGACGGTGCCCTCGAAGACCTGGATACGCTCCCGGGAGCCTTCCTTGACCTTCACATGGACACGGACAGTGTCGCCGATCTGCACCTTGGGCGTCTCCTTACCCAGCGCCTCTTTGTTCAGTTCCTTGATGAGATCCATGGATATTTCCTCCTGTTTAATAGGCGTTCTTGCCCGCTTTTCTGCGCGTTTCTCCGCGCGCGGCAGAGGACCGCCCTTTGTAGCCTGAATAGGATATCACAGTCTCTTAGAAATTGCAAGCACTTTTTCGCAAGATCCCCTAAAATCTGCCTTACCCCAAATCCCGGTGGTCCAGGGCCGCCAGGCCGAAGCGCACCGCCTGGGTGACGGCCTCCCGCTCCGACGCGTCCCCGGCGGCGTCCCACCTGGTCCGGAGCTCCCGGAGGAACAGGCCCCGGAGGGAGTCCTCCCCCGCCCGGGCCCAGACGTCCGCCGCCACCCGGGTGCGGTCCCGGACCTCCAGGGCGTAAAAATTCCCGGCCAGGGCCGTCTCCAGCGCCTTCGCGTCCGCGCCGCCCTCCCCGGTCTCGCCGGTGAGGAGGATGCGGTAAAGATCATTGGCCGTGTCTTCCGGCAGCGCGGCCTCCACGGCGGAGCGGGGAGAGCGGCCCGTCACGTCCGCCTCCAAAACCTCATACCGCCGCCGGGCGAAGGGCACGAAGGTCAAGGAGACATTTCTCCCGCCGTCGGTTACCCCCTCGTAAAAGCCCTTTTCCCCCAGCTCGTCAAAGCCCCGGCCCTCGATGCAGCCGGGCCAGGCGCAGAGCGTGCCGCCGTACCGCTTCGGCTCCCCCCGCTTATGGATGTGCCCCAGGGCTAGATAGGAAAGGCCGGAGGCGGCAATCTCCTCCCTCCGAATCGGGTTGTAGCGCGCCTCCGCCGGGTCGATTTCGCCGTGGAGAACGCCCAGGTGGACCCTCCCGTCCTCCGGCGCGGAAAAGCCCGCCAGGAGGCCGCTTCCCTGCTCCGCGGAGGTGAACGCCGCCCCGTGGACGGCGGCGCCCAGCTCCGGCAGGTCCACGGAGGTCATGGCATTCTCCCGGAAAATGTGGACGTTCTCGGGCCAGTACACTGTGACCCAGGGGCTTCCTGGGCCGCACCAGTCATGATTCCCCGGCGCGGCGAAGACCTGGGCGTTCATCCGCCCCAGGGCCTCCGCCAGAGCTTCGCCGGTCTCCCGGTAAGGGGCGGCGCTGTCAAAGAGGTCTCCCGCCAGCAGCACCAGCTGCACGCCGTGGGCGTTCACATAGTCCGCCAGCCGGAAGGCCAGCTCCCGGCTCTCCCGCCGCCGCTCCGCCGCCCGCCCGGGAGGAAGGGCGGCAAAGGCGCTGTCCAGATGGAAGTCCGCCGCGTGGATGAATTTCAGCATATCAGCCCTCCGTCTGCCACGCCTTGCAGACATCAACCCACCCGGCAAAGTTAGAGGAATATTTCTCCAGTTCGCCGCAGGTCAGCTCGATGGCGCTGTTGTCGCTGCCCGCGGCGGGAAAGACCGTCTCAAACCGCTTCAGCGACACGTCAAGGTAGACCTTCACGTCCTCCGGCAGAGCGAAGGAGCACACGCCTCCCACGTCGTGTCCGATGAGGCTGTGGGCCTCCTCATGGGTGAGCATTTTCGCCTTGGTGTGGAACCGGGCCTTGTATTTGCTGTTGTCGATTTTGGCGTCCCCGGCCACCACGATGATGACGGGCTTGTCCTCCACCTTAAAGCTCAGGCTCTTGGCAATCCGCGCGCCCTCCACGCCCACGGCCACCGCCGCCAGCTCCACCGTGGCGGAGGAAACCTCAAACTCCCGGATGCGGTCCTCAATGCCGAAGCGCTTGAAATAAGCTCTTACTTTCTCGATAGACATGTGTGAAACGACCTCTCTTTTGTTATCTAATATCAATCCGCTCCACGGAGGCGCACAGGCCCGTGGCGCTGTCCAGGGTGAAGAGGGCCCCCTGCATCTTGCAGGGCCCCTCCGGGTTCCTGTACCGCCCGGGCAGTCCTCCCAAAAAGCCCTCCACCGACTGCTGTGGCTCGATGCCCAGGACGGACTCCACAGGCCCCGTCATCCCCAGGTCCGTGATATAGCCGGTGCCCTTGGGATAGACCCGCTCGTCGGCGGTGGGGACATGGGTGTGGGTGCCCCAGAGGGCGGAGACCCGCCCGTCCAGATAGTAGCCCAGGGCCAGCTTCTCGCTGGTGGCCTCGGCGTGGAAGTCTATCAGGGTGAAATCCGCCTCTCCCCGCTCCAGCAGGCGGTCTGCCAGGGTGAAGGGGTTGTCCGCCCCCCAGGCCAGGCCGCAGCGGCCGATGAGGTTCACCACCCGGATGCGCACGCACCCCAGGTCGAAGATTTCACAGCCGTGGCCCGGCGCCCGGCCGGAATAATTGGCGGGCCGGAGGAGCCAGGACGCGCCGTCCAGCAGATTCCCAATCTGGGCCTTGCCGAAGGCGTGGTTGCCCAGAGTCACCGCGTCGGCGCCGGCATCCCGGATGCGCTCCGCCTGGTCCCGGGTCAGCCCCACGCCGGAGGCGTTCTCCCCGTTCACCACGGTGAACGAGACGTCCTTTAATTTTTGCAGGGGCCGCAGCACCTTTTCCAGGTGCCGGAGTCCCGGCTCCCCCACTACATCGCCCACGGCGAGAATGTGATACAGCATAAACGTCCTCCAATCCAAGGACTATAGTATAGCAAAGATTCGGGGCTTTGCAAAGGGAAAAACGGCGGCCCGCCGGAATTTTTCCGGCAGGCCGCTTTTGCTTACCGCTGGTTCTGCTCCGCCAGCAGCTTGGTCAGCTCCTCCATGAAGCTGTCGATATCCTTAAACTGCCGGTAGACCGAGGCAAAGCGGACATAGGCCACCTGGTCGATGTTCCGCAGGTTCTCCATAACCCGCTCGCCGATGACCTCCGTGCTGATCTCCCGCTCCATGGCGTTTTGAAGCTCCTGCTCGATCTCCGCGGCCACCTTCTCCAGCCGGGCCAGGGGTACGGGCCGCTTCTCACAGGCCCGGATCATGCCGCCCAGGACCTTTCCCCGGTCAAAGCTCTGGCGGCTGCCGTCCTTTTTCACCACCACCACCGGGAGGCTTTCCACCGTCTCGTAGGTCGTGAAGCGCCGGGAGCAGGAAAGGCACTCTCTCCGCCGGCGGATGCTGTTGTTTTCATCGGCCGGCCGGGAGTCGATGACCTTGCTCTCATTAAAGCCGCAATAGGGACATTTCATAAAGGACCTCCTGATTCTCCGCCGGGCTTCCGGCGGCCCGCGTCCGTACCTACGGGCACCTTCGGTACTTCCCGGGGCGGTTTCGGAGGCATCCCGGGAACGTTCGGGTGTATTATATCACGGAAATTTCAAAATTGATAGAATTTTGTCAAATCTTTTTCGAAAATTTTTCCTATTTCTGGAAAGCTTCTCCAGGAAACGGCGCGCTTAAAAAACGGGCCGGTCCTGCCTGTCGAAGGCGAAGACGATATACGTCCCACCGCCGATGCTCCTCAGGCGGGCAAAGCAGAACAGGGTGGTCAGGGGGAAGGGCTTTGCCGGGTCATAGGGCAGGGCCAGATACCGGGTTTCGCCCGATAGCCGGACCTTGGCGCCCTGGGCGCCCTTCAGCCTCTGGCGGAGCCAGGGGGCCCGGAAGAGCTGCTCCGGGGCGGGGGCGGGCTCCCAGTTCTCCGGCTCCTTCGCTCCCGCCGGGCGGACCTCCCCCCGGAGGAGGCGGCCCAGAGGGGCGGTGAGCCTCCCGGAGAAGCGGCGGCGAATGTGGCCCTGGGCCCCCTCCGGCTCCAGCACCCCCAGGCGCAGCTCCCCCCGGTCCCCCACGGCCCAGGCACACCAGAGCCCATCCGGCCGCAGGGGGCAGCGGGCGGAGAACCAGGTGTAGAGCCCCTCCCGCTCCGCGGTCAGCTCCCCGGTGGGTTTGCCGTCCATCAGTAAGGGGAATTTGTCCATGTCCGCCGTCCCTCCCGCCGTTATAAAATAGAAACCCGCTTACGCCATTCTATGCGCAAGCGGGCGGGACTATGTGATTCAGGCCACGGTATAGCTCCCCCGGGCCAGGACCTTGACCGTCCCGGCGGTGGCCCGGACGCCCCGTCCCTCGATGGTCATCATGTACAGGTGGTTCTGGGCCAGTGCGCCCCCGTTTGCCAGGGTGGAGGCGGTAGTCTCGTCGACGAGCCCCGGGTCCGAGGGGGAGACGCAGACGGCGCTGCCCACCCGCAGCATCACCTCGCAGCCGACGCCGCCGGTGAGGGTCTGTCCCTCGTTCAGGGTCACCACCACGAAGGAGGCGGAGGCCCCGCCGCCGGGAAGGGCTTGTCCCGTCCGTTCGGCGATCCTCTGGTCCACACGCTGCATAAGCTGAGAGAAGAAGGTGTCGTTCAAATAGCTCAGGGTCACCAGGGGGTCCTGGGGGGAACCCGCCTCCGCCGCCAGGGATACGCCGCTCATCAGCGCGGCGCTGAGGGCCAGCAGGACCACGGCGCGCAGCAGCCACCTGTCTTTTTTCATATGTACCTCCTCCGTACGCCCTCCCAGCGGAAGGAACTTCCGCCGGGAGGGAACCTCAAACCAACTGGTCGTGGGGCAGCCCGAAGCTGACCGCGATGGCCGTGTCCACCTTGTTCATCACATTTTCCTCCACATGGCCCATGCGCTCCCGGAGCCGTTTTTTGTCCAGGGTCCGCACCTGCTCCAGCAGGACCACGGAATCCCGGCTCAGGCCGCAGCTCTGGTCCACGGGGAGGTCGATATGTGTGGGCAGCCGGGTCTTCCCGGTCTGGGAAGTAATGGCCGCCGCGATCACGGTGGGGCTGTAGCGGTTTCCGGTGTCGTTCTGAATAATCAGAACGGGACGGACGCCGCCCTGCTCGCTGCCCACCACCGGGGAGAGATCGGCATAGTAAATATCGCCGCGCTTGACACTCGTATCCACAAAGTTCACACTCCGCCGAAAGAAGTACCCGCCATCGAAAGGGGAAGCGCGTCCCCCTTCGGTGAGGCCACTTTCATTCTCCCACGCAGTTTCGGAATTTATACGCCTCTTCCCGCAAACTTGCGTCCTCGCCGTGGGAGGGGCAAATTCCGGCGTCCTCGCCCCACGTCATCCTATGCGGGGGGAGGCCGGTCTGTGCAGAGCGTCAAGCGCCGTCTTTCGCTATTGTATCATAAAAGGAGAAGCTCGTAAAGTCCGCCGTCAAAATGATTTCCCCGTCTACGGCGATTTCCCCCCGGACCGGGGTTCCGTCCGCCAGGTTCAGCCAAACGGTGGAGAGAATTTTCCCGTCCTTCACCCCCGTCTGGTCCACGGTGAGGCGGAGGCAGGGCACGCCGTTCCACTCCTCCTGGTTCTCCTCCAGCAGCCACCCGTCCCGGAGGGCGCTCATCAGCCGGGGCAGGCAGGCGGCAGGGCTGATCTCCTCGTCGCCGAGGGTCCCGGCGTTGAGGCTGGCGTCCTCATACTCCAGCCGCCAGTCCGTGTCGCTGAGCACGGCCCGCACCCCGGCGATAGCCTCCGGCGCCAGCACCTCCACCGTGCTCTCCCCGCCGGGGACGTACTCGCAGCGAAGCTCCGCCTCCCAGGCCAGGCCCTCCTGATCGCAGGAGACAACCGCCTCCATGGCACAGCCCGCGCAGTCGTGATAGCGGTCCCGCAGGTCCGCCGTTTGGGACGCTCCGTCCCCGCCGTCTCCGCCGCCGCAGGCCGCCAGCAGCAAGAGCAGGGTTATCATTGGTACGCACTTCCATAGGCGCACCGGAAAACCTCCTTGATATTCAATTTCCTTGAAGCTCTGAAAATACCCTGGGGAACGCGGCAATGACGTCCTCCGGCGTGACGCAGTACTCCGTCAGCGCCTCCGCCGCCAGGTCCCCGGCCCGGCCGTGGATCCACACGGCTCCCGCCGCCGCCATCACCGGGCCGGCCCCCTGGGCAAGCAATGAGGCGATGAGCCCCGTCAGCACGTCGCCGCTTCCTCCCTTGGCCAGGCCGGAATTGCCGGTGGTGTTCACCAGCACGTTCCCCTCCGGCCCGGCGGTGACGGTCCGGTGGCCCTTCAGGACTAAAAAGCAGCCGTGCTCCCGGGCAAAGGCCCGGGCCGCGCCCACCGGGTCCCCGGCGGGATTTCCGCCGATGCGGGCAAACTCCCCGCCATGGGGGGTCAGGATGGTGACCCGCCCCCGGCGGCTGTCCAAACTATCTATATGTCCCTCCAGCGCGTTTATGCCGTCGGCGTCCAGGACCACGGGCTTTTCCGTCTGCCGGAGGACCTCCAGAACCAGCTGGCGGACGGACTCCCCCCGCCCCAGGCCCGGCCCCAGGGCCAGCACGCCGCAGCCCTCCAGCCGCTCCAGGAGCTCCGGCAGGGCCCGCCGGCTCAGCCGCCCCCGCCGGTCCGCCAGGGGGAAGGGCATGGCGGAGACACAGCGGACCGTCTCGATCTCCCAGATGCTCTCCGGCACCCCCAGGTACACCAGCCCGCAGCCGGACCGCACCGCCGCCGAGGCCGTGAGGTAGGGTGCGCCGGTATAGCCCACGGCCCCGCCCACGACGAGGACCTTGCCGAAATCCCCCTTGTGGCCGTCCTTCTTCCGGGGCGGCAGGGCCGCCCGGGCGAAGTCCGCCTCCACCGTCTGGACGGGGCAGGAAACCTCCCGGACCAGGGCGGCGGGGACGCCAATGTCATGGACGGTAACCCGCCCGGAGAGGACGGCCCCGTCCCCGGCGAACTGCCCGGTTTTTGGCATGGAGAAGGTGACGGTCCGATCCGCCCGGACGGCCCGGCCCAAAATCCGCCCCGTGTCCGCCTCCACGCCGCTGGCAATGTCGGCGGCAATCACCGTCCCCCTGCGGCAGGAGTTGATAAGGTCCACGGCGGCGGCGAATTTGGAATCCGGGGCGATGTTCCGGGAGAGGCCCACACCGAAGATGGCGTCGACGACCACCTGGCTTCCCCGGGCCCAGGCGGCCTGGGCCTTGTCCTGGGGGTTGAAGTCCTCCAGCTCCACGCCGCACTCGCTGAGACGGCCCGTCTCCTCCATGGCGTCGGGGGTGAGGCGGTTATAGTCCCCCACCAGGAAGACCCGGACCTTGAGGCCCATCAAAAAGAGGAGCCTTGCCGCGCCGATGCCGTCCCCGCCGTTGTTCCCCGCGCCGCAGAACACCGCCGCCCGGCACTTCTGAGGCTTATCCGGCAGGGCGTCCAGAGCCGCCTGGGCCACCGCCGCCGCCGCCCGCTCCATCAGGTCGATGGAGGGAATCTTCCGCTCTTCTATGGCCCTTCGGTCCAGTTCCCGCATCTGCGCCGCCGCCGCCAGCTTCATGTGTCCGTACCTCCCGCGTGTCGATATTTGATAGATTGATTATAGCGGATTTCCGGCGGGAACGCAAGAGAGCGCTATATCCATAGCGTTTTAGGCCGTTTGATCGGTTCCCATGAGTCCAGGTCGCCCAAAGCCCGCAGCGCCTCGGTTCCCCGGCGCTCCAAATCCGGCTTCTCCAAGCCCAGGTAAACCCGGCGGCGGTGGAATTCCACCTGGGCCCAGAAGAGCAGACCGTAGATCTGTTCCCGGGGCTTTTCCGCCGTGAGCTCCGCCTCCGCCACCTCCATCCAGACCCGCAGGCGTTCCTCATGGGCGCGGTAATCCTCTTGGATCAGTTCGTTCAATTTTTCCTGACTAATACTCATATTTCTCACCTCCGATCTCACTATACTACAACCGTCTAAAATATACCAGAAATTTCTCATTTATTTTCATCATAAAAGAGTTGGTATATTAGAAATATACAAGAGATAGGGGGTGGCTGTATGAACTTTGAACTCAAGACGACCAAAAATAAAGAGCCTACGGTCTATAAAACGCTTTACCTGAAATGCTCACTCGCCGAACGCGTGGAGAAAATCGCCGCGGAGAATAAGACCAGCTTTAACAACGTGGTGGTTTCCATGATTGAGAGCTGTTTAAAAGAAGACACGTAGGGGCGGACCTATGTGTCCGCCCCCCTCCCGGCGCTGTCCGCACCGTGATGTTTGCGGTCCCCCAACGAGGAATGACAAAGCGCCCTCCCGGAGCGGGAGGGCGCTTTTTTATGCTTTCACCGGGACCCCGGCATCGTCCAGCGCCCGGCGGAGGCGGGGCAGGTCCCCGTCGAAGATCGCGCCGTCCATCCCCACAAACCAGGCCCCTTCAATGTTGATGTTCAAATCGTCGATAAAGAAGCACTCCTCCGCCCGGAGGCCGTACTCCCGGAGAAGGGTCTCATAAATCTCCGGCTGGGGCTTCAGAAGCTTCCAGTCCGCGGAAACAATTTTCCCGTCGAAGCACTCGCTTCCCGGGATACGGTCAAAATACAGCGGCAGGTCCTCCTTGGCGTTGGACAGCAGATAAACGCCGTACCCCAAGCCTTTCAGCTCCCGGACCAGGTCCGCCATGCCCTCCATGGGCAGCAGCCAGCGCCGCCACCAGTTCAGGGTCAGCTCCCGGGCGGGGCCGTGGAGACGCTCCGGCAGACGGCGGCAGATAACATCCAGTCCATCCTCCATGGACAGCGTCCCCCGGTCCATCTGAATCCATTCCACGGAGCCGAAGACCTCCCGCAGAAGCAGGGCCCGGTCCCCCTCCGGGACGCCCAGGTCCTCCACGAATAAATTGGGCTTCCAGTGGATCAGCACGTTGCCCATGTCGAATACAACATTGCGGATCATAGCGCCTCCTGTTCTCCGGCCCCGCAGGCCAGGACCACGATTTGATAGGTACGCAGCCACAGGCGGCCCTCCCGGTTCTCCAGGCCGTCGTAGTTGTTCAGCAGCACCCGGAAAGGCTCCGGGAAGGGTACGGAGGCTTGGCCCCGGCCATAGTGGCAGAGAACCAGAACCCGCTCCCCCGACGTCTCCCCGGTCCGCCAGTAGGCAAAGATCTCCGGCTCTTCCCGGAACGCGGGGCAAAAGCCGCCATGGACCAGCACGTCCTCCCACTCCGGGGCCTTCCGCAGAGCGAGCAAGCGCTTATACCACCTCCGGACGGAGCGCTCCCCGGCAGCGGCGTCGGCCTCCGCGTTCAGCTCCCGGTAGTTGGGGTTCACCGGAAACCAGGGCGTGCCGGAGGTGAACCCGGCGTGCTTGCCGCCGGTCCACTGCATGGGGGTCCGGGCGTTGTCCCGGCTGTGGCGGCGGCAGACCGCCATGGCCTCCGCCTCCGTCCGCCCGGCGGACCGCGCCGCCTGGTACTGGTCATGGGTGTTCAGATCCTCAAAGTCCTCCACCGTGCGGAAATCCCCGTTCCGCATGCCGATCTCCTGGCCCTGGTAAAGGAAGGGGATGCCCCGCAGCAGCACGGACAGCGCCGCCAGGGCGGTGACGCTCTCATAGCAAGCGTCCCCCTCGGGAAGGAAGATGCCGGGGGCCCGGGGCCGGTCGTGGTTTTCCAGGACGTTGGCCAGGAAAACGGCGCTCCCGGCGTTCTCCTGGGCCTGGAAAATCGCGTCCCGCCAGGTCTTGAAATCAAAGGGCTTGTACTGATACCAGAAGGGCCCCCGGTGGCCGGTGAGAAAGTGCCCAAAGTCGAAGAGGGTGGAGAAATAGCCCTCCGGCCCGCCGAACTCCGCCACCCGCTCCGGGGTAATGCTGTATACCTCGCCCACGGTAAAGGCATCGTGGGGCAGGAAGCACTCCCGTTTCAGCTGGTTCAAAAACGCGCCGATCTCCGCCGTCCGGGGCAGCATTTTGGACACGGCGCAGGTGCCGTCGGGGCTGTCGGCGGGGCCGTCCCGGAAGCGCAGGTCCTTTTTCAGATTGATGATGGCGTCCAGCCGGAAGCCGGAGACCCCCTTGTCCAGCCACCAGTTTACCATATCGCAGATCTCCCGCCGGACCTCCGGGTTTTCCCAGTTCAGGTCCGGCTGCTCCTTGGCGAAGGTGTGGAAGTAATAGAGGTCCGAGCCGGGCAGACGCTCCCAGCAGCTCCCGCCGAACTCCGCCCGCCAGTTGTTGGGCGGGCCACCGTTCCGCCCCGGTTTTAAGTAGAAGTACTGCCCGTACTTCCCCGTCGGGTCCCGGACAGCCTCCCGGAACCAGGGGTGCTGGTCGGAGCAGTGGCTGACCACCAGGTCCATCACCAGGTACATTTCCCGGCGCTTCAGCTCCCGGATCAGGGCCTCCAGGTCCTCCATGGTCCCGAAGCAGGGATCGATGCCGTAGTAATCGGAAATGTCATACCCCTGGTCCACCATGGGAGAGGGATAGACCGGGGAGAGCCAGAGGATGTCCACCCCCAGGTCCTTCAAATAGTCCAGCTTGGAGAGGACGCCGGGCAGGTCCCCGATTCCGTCCCCGTTGCCGTCCAGGAAGCTCTTGGGGTAGATTTGGTACGCAATTTTGTTCCGCCACCAGGGGCGGGAGGCATTTGCCATCGTCATACACCGCCTATCGGGAAACCGCGCCTGGAGGCCGGACCTCCGGGCGCGGTTCCATTTATTTTTTTCCGCCGAAAATGCTCTTGAGGAAGCCGCCCTTTTCCCGTTCCTTTTTCTCCGGCGGCTTTTTCCCCTCCGGCTTGGGGGACGCTTTGGGCTTCCCGCCGCTTTTCAGGCGTTCCAGCGCCTCCACGGCGTGCTGGTAGTCCTGCCGGGCGGCGGCTTCGTAGAGCTCTCTGGCCCGCTCCTCGCTGGCGTCCACGCCCTTGCCGTGCTCATAGCACCAGCCCAGGAGGTACTGCCCCCGGGCCTGGCCCTGGGCCGCGGCGTGGTTGTACCAGAACACGGCGTTCTGCCAGCTCTGCTCCACACCCTCCCCGGTTTCGTAGAGATAGCCCAGGTTGCAGGCCCCCGTGGCGTCCCCGGCCTCGGCAGCTTTTCTGTACCACTCCGCCGCCTCGGCGGGGTCCTTTTTCGCCACGCCCTGGCCCGACTCGCAGCAGTACCCGTAGTTGCACATGGCCCGGGGATAGCCCGCCTCCGCCGACAGCTTGTAAAGCCGGGCGGCTTCCAGGGCGCTTTTCTCCACGCCCCGGCCCGTCTCGTACATATAGCCCAGGTTGCACTGGCCCGCCGGATCTCCCTTTTCCGCCGCCCGGCGGTAAAAGTCCACGGCCTGCTCCAGGCTCTGTTCCACGCCCTCGCCGAACTCATAGCACACGCCCAGGTTGCACAGCGCCCGGAGATAGCCCCCATCCGCCGCCCGCTGGTACCACCGGGCCGCCTCGGCGTCGTCCCGCTCCATGCCCTTGCCGTACTTGCAGCACAGTCCCAGGCAGAACATGCCCCTGGGATCGTCCTGCTCGGCGGCCTTGCGGTACCAGTGGACCGCCCGGGTCAGGTTCTCCTCCACGCCGCTTCCCGTCTCATAGCACCAGGCCAGGTTGCACATGGCCCGGGAGAAGCCCTGCTGGGCGGCGGCGCTGTACCACTTTACCGCTTCCTCCCAGCTCTGCTCCACGCCCCGGCCGGATTCGTACATAAAGCCCAGGTTGCACATGCCGGGGGCGTTGCCCATCTCGGCGGCCCTGCGGTAGAGCTCCGCCGCCTTCTCGTCGCTCTGGGGCACGCCCTCCCCCCGCTCATAGCACACGCCCAGATCGCAGATGGCCGGGGCGGACCCCGCGTCGGCGGCCTTCTGATACCACCGGGCGGCCTCCTCCGCGTCCTGGGCGGCGCCGATGCCGTAGTCATAGGCCCGGGCTACGCTGAAAAGGCCCCTGGGGTCCCCCTGGTCCGCGGCCCGTTTGTACCAGGTGAAGGACTCCTCCAGGTTTTTCTCCACACCCTTGCCGTGCTCATAGCACCAGGCCAGGTTGCACATCCCCCGCGACAGCCCGCCGGCGGCGGCCCGTTTGTACCACTCCGCGGCGCTCTCCCAGCTCTGCTCCACGCCCTCGCCGCACTCATACATAAAGCCAAGGCAGCACGCGCCGTCCTCGTCCCCCTGCTCGGCGGCCTTGCGGTAGAACTCCGCCGCCGCGGCCTTGTCCGCGGGCACGCCCCGGCCCCGTTCATAGCACAGCCCCAGGCACAGATAGCCCCGGGGGTATTCCTGGTCCGCCGCCGCCCGATAGAGCCGCACGGCCTCGGCGAAGTCCCGCTTCACCCCCTCGCCATGCTCATAGCACCAGGCCAGGTTGCACAGCGCCCGAGGATAGCCCTTATCCGCCGCTTTTCTATACCAATCCACGGCGGTCTCCCAGCTCTGCTCCACGCCCCGGCCGGACTCGTACATAAAGCCCAGGCAGCACATGCCGGGGGCGCTGCCCTGCTCGGCGGCGGCGGTGTACCATTTCACGGCCTGTTCCACGTCCTGCTCTACGCCCTCGCCGAACTCCAGGCAGCGGCCCAGCTCCGTCTGGGCGCCGGGATAGCCCAGCCACGCAGCGGACTGATACCATTTGGCGGCCTCCGCTTCGTCGGGCTCCACGCCGCTGCCCCGGCGGTAAGCCTCCGCCAGGAGGAATTGGGCCCGGGGAAAGCCCTGTTCCGCCCCCTTCTGGAAGCATTTCAGAGCCTTGTCATAGTCCGCCTCCACGCCGATGCCGTATGTATAGCAGTAGCCCAGGTTCGTCAAGGCGGGCATGTACTCCTGCTCCGCCGCCTGGGCGTAGAGCATCACGGCCTGCTTGGGGTCCGCCGGCACGCCCACGCCCGCCTCCAGGCACCAGCCCAGATTCGTCAGGCCCAGGGGATCGTTCAGCGCCGCCGCCCGTTGGTAGGCGGCCAGGGCGTCGGTCTCCCGCTTCTCGTCCACCGCCTGGTTTCCCAGGTTCACCCAGTCGGAAGCGGTCATTTCCTCCTCCGCCAGGGCGGTGAAAAAGGTCCCCCCGCAGCGGGGACAGATATCCGGCTCCTCCTCGGCCACAAAGCCGCAGTCGGGGTTTTCACAGCGATAGAAATCCATCATTTCTTCCTCCCTCAGATGTCCGCTCCGCCGCCGAAAACCGGGGAGCCGTTGTATAGATCGGTAAAGGTATGGGCCGCGCCCCGGTACTTGAAGCCGGGGAAGGTGTCCAGCTGGACCCCGTGGATGGCCCGGAAAATGCTTTTTTCAATGTTGGGGTTGGTCTTTTTCAGCTCCCGCAGGAGCAGCTTGATCTCCTGGCGCTTGCTCTCCCCGATCCCGTCGCCGGAGGCGTCCCGGGCTTCGGTAAAGCGGCAGGCGCACTGGAGAAAATGAAGTTCGTTGTAATCCCGCCAGCGGACAATGGCGTCCTCATGGACGCAGTACAGCGGGCGGATCAGCTCCATGCCGGGAAAATTTTTACTGCGGAGCTTGGGGGGCATGGCCTGGAGCTGCGCGCCGTAAAAAAGGCCCAGCAGCGTAGTCTCGATGACGTCGGAGAAGTGATGGCCCAGGGCGATTTTGTTGCAGCCTAAGTCCCGGGCCCTGGCATAGAGGCAGCCCCGGCGCATCCGGGCGCAGAGGTAGCAGGGATTTTTGTCCACCTGGACCGTCACGTTGAAGATATCGCTTTCAAACAGCGTCAGCGGGATGCCCAGCCGCCCGGCGCTCTCCTCCAGCACGCGGCGGTTTGCCGGGTTGTAGCCCGGGTCCATAGCCAGGAAGGTGAGGGCAAAGGGCCGGTCCGTGTGCTTTTGCAGCTCCTGCATCAGCTTGGCCAGGACGAAGGAGTCCTTCCCGCCGGAGACGCATACGGCGATATGGTCCCCCGGGGAAACCAGCTCGTACCGCTTCACGGCGGCGATGAAGGGATTCCACAGGGATTTTCGATAGGTCTTGATGAGACTGCGCTCGGCAGTCTCCTGTGGGGTAAGCTCACGGGACATATGTGACTCTCCTAGCCAAAGACGTTTTACAGCCATATGGAACCCAGGCGGAACACGGAGGCGCACATTTTGCGGAACCAGGACCGCTGGTTCCAGTCCTCCAGAGTATAGGGCCGGCTCTCGGCCAAAATGCCGTCCAGATCCTCCAGCAGCTCCTCCACCACCGGCATGTGGTACAGCAGCACGCCGCATTCGTAGTGGAGCTGGAAGGTCCGGTAGTCCATATTCGTGCTGCCGACCAGAGCCACCTCCCGGTCCGCCATGACGCTTTTGGCGTGGAGGAAGCCGGGGGTGTATTTATAGATCTTCACGCCGTGGCTCAATAGCTCCCCCCAGTAAGTCTCGGCCACCATGTAGGTAAACTTGTGGTGGTCCGGGATGCCGGGGATAAAGATCCGCACGTCCACCCCCGCGTCAGCGGCGATGCACAGGGCTTTTTGCATGGACTCCTCCACGGCGTAATAGGGGGTGGTGAGGTAGAGCATCTTCTGGGCGGAGGCGATGAGCTGCAAATAGATTTCCTCAATGGGATTGTCCGGGTTGTTCAGGGGCCCGTCGGTAAAGGGCTGGCACCAGCCCCGGGCGCTTTCCACCTCGTGCCGGGGGCGGTAGTAGTCGTCCTCGTTGTGGAAGGAGCCCCCCATCATCTTCCACATCTGCATGAACTGGGTGGCGAACCCCCAGACCCCCGCGCCCTCGATGCGGACGGCTGTGTCCTTCCAGTGTCCGAAGCGGACGATGAGGTTGGCGTATTCGTCGGCGATGTTGATGCCCCCGGTATAGGCGAACTGCCCGTCGATGACGGCGATTTTCCGGTGATCCCGGTAGTTGAAGTAGATGCGGTTCACATAGCGGTGAACGGGGTTGAAGGCCTTCACCTCAATGCCCGCGTTCTGGAGATTCTGGAGCGTCTCGTCGGAAAAGCGGGTGAGGTTGCCGAAATCATCGAAGGTGATGTGGATTTCCACGCCGGCGGCGGCCCGCTCCTTCAAAATGGCGAAGATGCGGTCCCAGAGCTGTCCCTCCGCCAGGATGTAGTACTCCAGAAAAATATAGATCTCCGCCTTCTCCAAATGCTGGATCAGGTCCTCGAAAAACTCCGCGCCCTCCTTGAAATAGACGGCGTCCGTGTTCCGGTAGAGCAGAAAGCCCCGCTTTTCCAGATACGCCGCCAGCCGTCCCCAGGCCGGGGACTGCCGCCGGAGGCGGCCGAGGTCGATTCCGCTGGACATGCGCTGGCTCTCCCCGCAGGGAATGGGCGGCACGTTCCAAAGGCTCAGCTGCTTGGCCTGGTGGGTTCCGCCCCAGAGGCAGAACAGAATCATTCCGGACACCGGCATGGCCAGCAGCAGGCACATCCACACCAGCTTGTAGGTGGGGCTGCCGGGCCGCTGGTAGACCCGGATGGCCAGCGCCGCGCCGGCGATGAGCAGCAGGGCGTAGACAAGGCTGGAGTACTCCGCCAGAAGGAAGGAGATCAAAAGCGAGGTGGCGATTTGGGCGATCACCGTCAGTGCGCACATGGAAATGCTGGTAAAGGCGGAAATTTTTCGCTCGACCCGCTCTTCCACCGGGGGGATATGGGGAATGTTCTTATGCACGGCAGCTCGCCTCCTCACAGGCAGTTTCAGCGTTTGGCTTTTTTATTATACAAAAAGACGCCGCCGTCTTCAACAGCAAAATATTAAAATTAGGGAAACGCTGATTTAATTCCCCGAAATAATGGAAGATGTGATAAAATAAGGGAAAGGGG